>Ga0209097_10003594_pt1 | contig 11844 bp, 6 predicted proteins | sample AD_UKC052_MetaG_FD_184419 | JGI IMG/M metagenome (GOLD analysis project Ga0209097, IMG submission 184419) | Active sludge microbial communities of municipal wastewater-treating anaerobic digesters from USA - AD_UKC052_MetaG (SPAdes) (version 2) | ecosystem: Engineered > Bioreactor > Anaerobic >... | reverse complement strand
AGTGTTTGCACAAATAAACAGTAAAAAAGAGCATAGCTGCTACCACATACGATGAAGTTTTTTCACCCGTTTGTTAATAGTATGATGAAATACACGCCAATCGGGATTTTGCTCCTGTTTTCACTCTGCTATTCTCCTTCGCTTTGGGCACAAATTCCCGAAGCAGAACCGCGTCAACTCGACTTTGGAACCATCGATGAAGCTAGTTTTTTACAATCATACCTCGTTATTCGCAACACCGGAAACAAAGCACTGGTATTGCTTCGCGCCGATGCCCCGAAAGAATTTACCATATCAGCTGGACGAAAAATCATCCCGGCAGGAGATACTATTCATCTCCGATTTAGCATTCGTCCAACCAAAGCCGGACGATTTTCTGAACGCATCAACCTGTATCATAATGGTAGTCAGCAGGCATATCCCATCACGGTAAAAGGTGAACTGCGAAATTTGCTTTCGAAAGATTTAGCTGCTTGTGTGAATTTCGATCCTAAAACAAACGGACAAGCTGGCGGAGCGGTCATTCCACTAATTACGAAACACACTACGATTTTCAAAGATGCTCAAACAGGAAAGCTGATTCCTGAGGCGAGTATTTTATACGTGTCGAAGCTCACCCGTGAAAAATCCGAACGGCACACGAGCACAGGCGAATTGGTTAGCAACGTGCCCATCGGACCTTATGCATTGGTTGTTACGGCTCCCGGTTACCAAACACTTATGGCAGAAAAGTATATTGCTTACAGTGGCGGTGCCGAAACGTTTTTACTTGCTCCACAGCCGGAGAAAAAGAAAGAAGTAGAACCAGTCGAGGTAGTAGAACCTATTGTTTCAGCTCCAGTGCCATCCGAATTAGATGAACGCTTGTTCAAACCTAACAATGTGGTGTTTTTGATTGATGTTTCAGGTTCGATGAAAGAGCCCGATAAACTGCCTTTACTCAAACGGTCCATTTTTACCCTCTTGGAACCCATTCGACCGATTGATAAAATTACTATCGTTACCTACGGAACCGAAGCCCGCATTGCAGTTCCAACGGTGACGGGTAATGACAAAGATCGAGTGAAGAATGTGATTGATACCTTGCACGCGGGTGGCGTAACAGCAGGAAGCAAAGGTTTGCAATTGGCTTACGACTTAGCCAAAGAACATTTTATTGCTGGTGGAAATAATCAAATTATTCTAGCCACCGATGGAGCTTTTCGGGTAAGTGGGAAAGACAGAAAAATGATTCGCAGCTCGGCCGAAAGTCCAACCCAAAAACTCATTCTTACCAGCATTGGCTTTGGCGAAAAAGAAGATGCCTTGGGGATGTTAGGTGAATTATCGCAATTAGGTGGCGGACGATTAATTGTGGTTCACAATGCACACGAAGCCGATCGCGCCTTACTCGATGAAATAAAACAACGATCTAAAAAATAACCATGCTTTTCTCTCGGAATCTGCTGTTTGCTTGCCTTTTCATCACCATACTATTCAGCGCCTGCGCTAAGAAAAAACAACGCGATGTACGCAAATTAAATTGGTACGAAGTAGTAACCGATGCCCGGGGAAAAAACATCCGTGTGCTCATGCCTGCAAATGAAATTTCCAACTGGACGACTATTTTTTCTGCCGCCGAAACTCGCCTAAAAGCTCAATCGGTACAAGTCAAATTCTCCGCTTGCGAAACCGCTAACATCAACGATTCGCTGGCAAATTCATTGGCATCCTTGGTTATGATTGGAGGTGCCGAACTCGACCAAGCACTTAAAAACGGCTACTTACATGGCCCATTCGACCGACTGCTACCTATCTCCAAAAAGATCAACACCGATTCCGATGCCTTCCGAAATTCGAATGGCGTTTCCACCCAAGGTTTTGCCGTACCGATTCGTGCCAGAGCAAACGAAAAATTCTTCGCCATTCCCCATCATGCTGAATCCCAAGCTGCCGCACTTTTAATCCTCGAAACTCTGCTAGAACTTCAAATCGAAGCAGACAGCAGTGTAGAAGAGAGTATTAAGTAGAGAGTATATTTGCGATCGCTTCGCAGTACGATTTACGATATAAGATATACGAGAGAATCTGCTGGGTTATATAATTCTACTATGGGAGTTTAATTACGAAACAAAAGCCTGTCCTAGCAATATTTTCGTAAATCGTAATACGTAAATCGTAAATCAGTTTTCCAATCGCTTCGCTATACGAGAGAAACTGCTGGGTTATATAATTCTGCTAAGGGAGTTTCATTGGGAAACTAAAGCTTGTCCTACCGGAAATTTTCGTACATCGTAATACGTACATCGTATATCTGATTTACGATCGCTTCGCTTTACGATATACGATATACGAGAGAATCTGCTGGGTTGTAGAATTCTGCTATGAGAGTTTCATTTGGAAACGAAAGACTGTCCTAGCAATTTTTTCGTAATACGTAAATCGTAAATCAGTTTTCCGATCGCTTCGCTATACGAGAGAATCTGCTGGGTTGTAAATTCTGCTATGGGAGTTTCATTAGGAAACGAAAGCCTGTCCTAGCAATATTTTCGTAAATCGTAATACGTACATCGTAAATCAAAAAAGCCTCGGAAAAAATTCCGAGGCTTTTATATGAAATGCTTCAATATATCACTTCACACGCTCCATGTATTCACCTGTGCGGGTATCAACTTTGATTTTTTCGCCAATGTTGATGAATAATGGAATGTTAAGGGTTGCTCCTGTTTCGAGGGTTGCTGGTTTTAATGTTTTAGTTGCGGTATCACCTTTAACGCCTGGTTCGGTGTAAGTAACTTCTAATTCTACTGAACGTGGTGCTTCAGCGTAAATAACCATATCGCCTTCGAATGCTACGTTCACTTCCATGTTTTCTTTCATGAACTTAGCTCCATCGCCAAACAATACTTCTTCGATATATACTTGCTCGTATGTGTCATTCTCCATGCACACATACTGGTTTCCTTCTTTGTACAAATACTGAAGTGGACGCATCTCCACGCGAACAACCTCGATTTCCTCTCCCGAACGGAAACGGTTTTCTGCTAGTTTTCCGTTTTTGATGTTACGCATCTTCGCTTGATAAAATGCACGAAGGTTTCCCGGTGTACGGTGTTGCCATTCGATAATCACGCAAAGTTCTCCGTTATAACGGATAAAGGTTCCAACCGATACGTCTTGTGTAGTAGCCATAGTAAGATTTTAACGGGCGCAAAGGTATAAAAATCCCTTTCTTGTTATGTCGCCTATTCTGTAAGGATAAAAAATCAGTGTTTCAACGAATGCTCCAACACACAGTCGCTGAATACACGCAACATTTCTGGATGCTTCTCTAAAACATTTCCCACCACAATCAAATCAGCTCCCGCTTCTAAGGCATTCTTAAATTTTTGCTCGGTGGTAATTCCTCCGCCTACAATCAAGGGAATACTCAATTGTGATTTCACCGCTCGTATCATCTCCACTGGAACTGGCAACTCCGCTCCACTACCCGCTTCCAAATAAATTAATTGCATACCCAATAATTGTCCGGCTAGGGCTGTAGCAACTGCTATTTCGTTTTTCTCGCGTGGCAAAGGCATAGTATGACTCATATAAGCCACTGAGGTAAGCTTCCCACTTTCGACCAATAAATATCCGGTTGGGATAATTTCCAAACCGCTACGAATCAATGCTGGTGCGGCTGCTACATGTTTACCAATGAGCAACTCCGGGTTTCGTCCCGAAAGGAGCGACAATAACAACAAAGCATCAGCATCGGGCGAAATGTGCAACTCATTCCCCGGAAACAAGATCACCGGTTTTGCCTGAGCTTCCTTCAAATACGTTACAGTGCGTGTAAACGACTCCGGCCGACTCGTACTTCCGCCCACAAAAAAGAAATCGATTGCACACTGAGAAGCAATTTCCAATAACTGATACAAATCGCTCTGTTTCAGCTTTCCCGGATCAATCAGAACTGCCAACATGGGCCTTCCAACTCGACGAGCTTCCTGAATGGAACTAAGCTGTGTGGAGAAATCAGTCATTGGTCAAAGATACAATTCCGATTTAGCTTCTATAGGCAGTTTAGTCCTTCCAACTTTTTTTTCGGGTAGAAAGAAATTCCTGTAACCCGATGCCTCCGAACCAGAATCAGGTTGGGACTTACATAATCGCTTCTCTCTAATAAAAATTCTGCATACCAAAAGAAATCGCCAATAACAGGTGCTTCAGAGATTTTTCCTACTAACAACTTTTGCATTCGAGGCAAAACCTTACACCTGTCAGCATTAGCTCTATTGCAGGATTAGCAAGCATTTGCGACGAATTTACTTTGTAATGGCAACTAGTGTGAAGTATTCACTCGAAAAAACCAATCAAACGATGATCGAAAATCTACTTGGATAAAAGAGCTAACCATGAGACAGGTGCTGAAAATAGTTTTTACGTATTTACTGCTTGTATGCGGCTCGAATGCTGCATGGTCTCAGCTAGTTACTACTGGTAGTGGTTCAGTATCGGCCAATGCGTTGGTAAATAACATTATAGGTTCGGGTGTTACTTTTAGTAATGCTTCCTATACAGGAAAACCAGTGGCAGTTGGAACATTCAACGGAACCGCCTCTAACATCGGCTTACCAAGTGGTGTCATCATCACATCCGGACATATAAATGTAGCTCCCGGTCCAAACAATAACGGTGGCGCTACCTTTAGTAATAATGGTCCAAATATCCCCGAACTCGAAACGCTTGCCCAATCAACAACATACGATGGTGCGATACTCGAATTCGACTTTGTGCCTCAAAGCAACTTCGTTAGTTTCCGCTACGTGTTTGCATCCGAAGAATATAACGAATACGTATGTTCCGAATTTAATGATGCGTTTGCTTTCTTCATTACTGGTCCGGGAATTACAGGAACAGAAAACTTAGCCGTTGTTCCATCTACTACAACACCTGTTACGATTAATACCATTAATAACGGATCGGTTGGGGCACTTGGAAGTATCGCCAATTCTCCTTGCGTACTGGGCAACTCCGCCTATTTTGTTGGTAACAATCTAAACACGGTTCAATACGACGGTTTTACAGTGGTATTAACTGCTCAACGCACTGTCATTCCTTGTCAGACATATCACATTAAATTAATGATTGCCGATGGAGCCGATGATATCTTCGACTCGGCAGTTTTCCTCGAAGAAAATTCCTTTAGCTCTGCTACTTATACTCTTTCGGTTTCAACATTCTTCAGCGATTCAACTGTTTACGAAGGCTGTACCGATGCTACCGTTACGTTTAGTCGCCCCGATGCTGATCCAACTCCGTTAACTATTACCTACGGTGTTGGCGGGACAGCTACTCCAGGTGTGGATTATGTGGCTTTGCCAGGTTCAATCACCATCCCAGCCGGACAAACATCTGTATCGTTCCAAGTTAGCGGAATCGCAGATGGATTAACCGAAGGAAGTGAAACCATTATCATTAACGCAAACACGCCCTGTGGCATCATTCCCGAAGTTATTTTCTTGAATGAAAAGCCTCCAGTAACCGTTTTTGCCCCCGATGTTTCTATTTGCAACGGACAAGGTCCTGTAACCGTTACTGCAACGGCAAGTGGAGGTGTTCCGCCGTATTCGTATAGTTGGAATACAGGAGAAACGACTTCATCAATCAGCGTCAATCCTGCATCTACAACCGTATATACAGTAACGGCAACCGATTTTTGCGGCAGCAGCGGACAAGCTCAACCGGTTGTGGATATTGCTACAATACCAACGGCTTCTATCAGCGCTCCGCCTTTTGTGTGCAGTGGTGTGATGGTTCCCGTTTCATACACTGGTACTGCATCTCCTTCGGCAACTTATATCTGGGATTTCGATAGTCCTACTTCGGTTTCGAGTGGCTCGAGTCAAGGTCCTTACCAGATTTCTTGGGATTCTTCAGGTATCAAAACCATTAGCCTACAAGTTATTGCCAATGGTTGTAGCAGCAATGTGGTTACAACTCAAGTGCTCGTCAACCCTACTCCAACTGCCGATTTCGTAGTGGAGCCAATCATTTGCTCTGGTCAAACTACTACCATTACCTACACAGGAACTGGTACCGATGGTGGTGGCTATGGTTGGGGATTTCCGGGTGGTGTTATTATTACGGGCGGAAGACGCGGTCCTTTTGAAATTCGCTGGGATTCGGTGGGTGTTTTTGGCGTAACCTTAACGGTAACCGAAAACGGCTGTACTTCGCCAGGAAATGAAATTTTCATCAATGTTCAGCCTACTCCAACTTCCGATTTTACAGTAGAATCACCAGTTTGCGTGGGACAACCTTCTACCATTACCTACGGTGGAGCTGCTTCCTCAACTGCGACATACAATTGGAATTTTGCTGGCGGAATGATTCAAAGTGGAACGGGTGCTGGTCCATACGAAATTGTTTGGAACACTTCAGGAACCAAAGATGTCTTCCTTTCTATCACTGACGCAGGTTGTACAAGTGCAATCACCACACATCAAGTGGTTGTAAACAGTATTCCTACAGGAAACTTTAACGTAGCATCTCCTATCTGTGCCGGACAACCAACAACCGTTACCTATTCGGGAAGTGCCAACAATAGCGCAATCTATAACTGGGATTTTGGAACAGCTACGGTCATCGCCGGTAGCGGACAAGGTCCCTATACTGTTACTTGGGATAATCCGGGTTCTTACAACGTATCACTTGCTGTTACCCGAAATGGTTGTACCTCGAATCCTTACAGTCAACCAGTTACTGTTCATGCTATACCAACTGCTCCATTTACGGTTGAATCGCCTGTTTGTGTTGGTGAAGGTTCTACAATTGCTTACACCGGTTCACTTGGAAACGGCACTGCATTTACGTGGGATTTCAGTAGCGGACAAATTTTGAGTGGTTCAGGTTCTGGACCGTATGAAGTGTATTGGAATGTACCGGGAAGCAAGCCTATCAGCTTAAGTGTGGTTTCACCTGAAGGATGTCCTTCGCCACCAACTGTTATTCCGGTGGTAGTAAATCCGACTCCTACTTCAGTATTCACAGCCGAAACTCCTATCTGTCTAAACGAAACCTCAACGATTGTTTATACAGGAACCGGAAATCCGGGTGCTCAATACACCTGGAATTTCAATGGTGGAACAATTGTATCGGGCGGTGGACAAGGTCCTTTCGAGATTCAATGGGGCACGCCGGGTATCAAAACCATCACGGTAGCAGTTCAAGAAAATGGCTGCGTTTCTCCTCCAACAACTCAACAAGTAAACGTAAAACCTCTTCCGACAGGTTATTTTACTGCAGCTTCTCCGGTTTGTGCATTTGGTACAACAAGCATCGTTTATTCAGGAAACGCAGCACCTAATGCATTCTTCAACTGGGATTTCGATAATGGAATTCTCGTTTCTGGATCTGGTCCGGGACCCATTCAGGTTTACTGGGAAACTCCGGGACCGAAAACCATTCGACTTACCGTTCAAGAAAACGGATGTACATCGTATGAGGAAACAAACATCGTAACCGTAAATCCAATTCCAACCAATAGTTTCTCCGCAACTTCTCCTGTTTGTGTTGGCGAACCGTCTGTAATCGTTTATACCGGAAATGCTCTGTCGAACGCCAATTTCACCTGGAATTTTGGGGATGGGACGGTTCAATCGGGTGCTGGAAACGGACCGTTTGAAGTCACTTGGTCCACCGCCGGATTGCACGATATCACACTGAATTTAAGTCAGTTTGGTTGCCCTGCTCCTCCAGTTACCAATCAGGTTCAAGTAAATCCGCTTCCTACATCTCCATTTATTGTGGATGATATGGTTTGCGTGGGAGCTCCATCGACCATCACTTACACAGGAAATGCAGCCGTTACAGGTAATTACAATTGGAACTTTGATGGTGGAATTATCCTGTCCGGTTCTGGACAAGGTCCTTTCGAAGTGTATTGGAATACACCGGGTGATAAACACATCAGCCTACAAGTAATCGACAATGGCTGTCCTTCACCATCGACTCCAGCTCTCATTCACGTCATTCCTTATCCAACTTCCGATTTCGTAACGACTCCGCTAACTTGTCAGGATTATGCTACAGTTGTAACATTCACTGGTACAGCATTGGCTGAAGCGAATTTCGATTGGAACTTCAATGGTGGAACGGTGTTGAGCGGCTCAGGTGCTGGTCCATATCAGATTAGCTGGCCAACTACAGGTGATAAAACAATCACCCTAACGGTAAACCAATATGGATGTGAATCTGATCCGAGCGAAACAATCCTCAACGTTGCTCCAACTCCTGTTGCAGATGCAGGAAATGATTTAATTCTTTGTCCTGGCGACACATCTCAATTAGGAATTTTACCGGTTACGGGATATGCTTATTCGTGGTCACCAGCCATTGGTCTTGATAATCCAACTAGCGGAAATCCTTCGGTTGTATTGGAGAATTTGACGAATGAAATGCAAACGAATCAATACGTGCTTACCACCACTCTCGGACAATGTGCCGATTATGATACGGTCATGGTAGTAGTTCGTCCCCTGCCGCAGATTTACTGGCAATCGCCCGAGGGACAATGTATTCAGGATAATAGTTTTGATTTCAACCTCGTTGGAAATTTCACTTCATCGGCAAGTTTCACCTGGAATTTTGGACAGTTTGCTAATCCTAGCACATCTACCGAAGCTAATCCACAGGATGTGAGTTTCTTGACAAGTGGTGTTCACGTGATTACAGTTACCATGAACGATTGGACATGTAATAGTCCAATGTACACCGATTCGATTGAGATTTATCAAATGCCGGTGGCGAATTTTGCAGGTACGAATCTCGAAGGTTGTCCGCCATTGCAATCATCGTTTACCAATCTCTCCTCCGATTTAGGAAATCCAACTTACAATTGGGATATGGGCGATGGATATGTGTTCCAAGGCTTTATTCCGGTTCATGCTTACGAGAATTCTGGAGCTTATACGGTTAACTTAACGGTTACAACGGAGAATGGATGTTCGAGTGAGTATTCGGTTCAATCGATGATTAACGTCTATCCAGTTCCTCATGCAGGTTTCAGGGTGAATCCACAAGTACTTTCAACCGAGCAACCACTGGCGAATATTTACGATGAATCGACAGGAGCAGTCAGCTGGATTTACACGACTGGCGATGGTTCGACCAGTTACGAACGAAACTTCACCCATAATTACCCAACCGAAGGGGAATATACCATCACTCAACGAGTTACCAATCAATGGGGATGTGAAGATGCGGCAGTTTATCAGCTCAAGGTAGAACCCATCATGACGTTCTATCTTCCCAATGCGTTCACACCTGATGCAAATGGAACAAATGAGATTTTCAAATGCTATGGCTTGAATATCGAGGACTTCCGAATGGAAATCTACACACGCTGGGGTGAATTAGTCTTTGTCTCGAACGATATTGACGTAGGCTGGAACGGTAAAAAGTTCAACGAATCAGACCGAGAAGTTTCTCAAATGGACGTGTACGCAGTAGTAGTGTATGTGCGCGACAACAAAGAAATGCCGATGCGTCGAATCGATCACCGCGTTACTTTGGTGAGGTAATATCCACGTCTTGCACAAATACCAGAAATGATTCCTGATCTGGGCGAATGACACGAAGTGTGACGTTCCAAACAGCATCGCTAAGGATGATTTGCCCGGTGAATAAAGGACTTTCCAGAGTTGGAAGTGTGAGTGTTATCAACTGAGAAGCAAATTCAAGCTGACGTTTGCCATAAGCTTTATACATGGCTTCTTTGGTCCCCCAAAATAGCTGAAGTAAATCTTGCTTATTCTCAGCATGATGAAGCATTTCGAGCTCATTAGGATGTAGGATTCGATTGGCTACAAGATGTAGTTGAGGACGAATTTCTTCCACATCAATTCCTTGATAGGTTTTTGGGTGAAACGAAAAAGCTACATGACTTCGGGAATGACTGAAGGAAATATGTCCATTTCTGTCTGAAGGCCAAGGCTTTCCAAATTCATCACTTTCCCATTCAAATTGATTTCCTAAAACCTGTTTAACTAGTCGATTTAGGTCTGCTTTATCTAGCAATTTTTGTGTTGCAACAGGTATTTTATCGGTGCGAGGAAGTAAATTTTCATAGGCTACAATCCCCTGCCCATCGGCATTCTCATAGTAAAACACACCATCTTGCTGAGCCATTTTCTCCATCCTATTTTTTTCTACCAAAATCAATCAAAGCTGTAAAATTAATGCTTACTTTTGAAGGACTGCCTAAACTGCCTATGAAACTACCATTACTTAATTCCGGCAAACGACTTTTTCTTCTGGCTACTGTGCTTTTAACTTCTATGGGAGTAAAAGCTCAATATGCAGTTGATACAACCTTAACCCCTGTTCAATACATCAATAACCTCGTGGGATTGGGTGTTTCTTTTGGGAACATTCAATTTCAAGGCGATGGTCAAGCAATTGGTTCATTTACTGGTGCCAACGGACAGTTGGGTTTCAACAGTGGTATTATTTTATCTACTGGTCAAGCAAGTGCATCTGATGATGTTTCATCCAGTTTCGCAGGAGGATTTAATGCAAATGGATTGGTGAATATTCCCGAATTGGCAGGCTATGTTCCGGGATGTTTCACACCAGGTGCCACAAATGATGGATTAATCCTACAATTTGATTTCGTTCCTCAATCCACACCCGTTTCATTTCGCTACATTTTTGCATCCGAAGAATACGACGAATACGTTTGTTCTTCTTTCAACGATGCATTCGCATTCTTAATTTCAGGTCCTGGAATAGCTGGTGAGGTAAATTTAGCATTGGTACCAGGAACAGGTGACCCTATTACCATCAACACCATCAACAATGGTTCTGTAGGTGGTAATGGAGATCCGTTTAACGATCCTTGTATTTTATCTAACTCTCAATATTTCAATTCCAATCCTCCGGGAAATATCGTTTATGACGGCTACACGGATGTAATGACTGCCGTTCAGGATGTAATACCTTGTCAAACCTACACCTTGCGCCTTATGCTAGCAGATGGTTGCGACAGTGGTTTCGACTCAGCGGTATTCTTAGAAGCTAACAGCTTTGGTGCAGCTCCAATTGCTATCTCACAAACAACCCTAAATGGCGACTCAACAACTTTCGAAGGTTGTGCTCCAGCTACTTTAGTTTTCTCTCGTCAGAATCCTGATCCTTTCGATTACGTTTTCCCTTTTACGCTAACTGGAACAGCTGTTAATGGTGTAGATTATAGTGCTATCCCAGGTTCAGTAACTATTCCAGCCGGACAAACTTCTGTTCAACTTGCCATTAACGCAATCGCTGATGGGGTTACAGAAGGAATCGAAACAGTAGAATTAAACTATCAAACTGTTTGCGGAACAATCTCTACAATCGTATACATCACAGAAAAACCTGCTGTAATTGTTACTCCAGATCCAGCTCCATCTCTTTGTGGTGGACAAGGTCCAGTTACCGTTTCGGCATCAGCTAGTGGAGGTGTTCCTCCTTATACTTACTCTTGGTCGGGTGGTTTAGGAACTGGGACTTCAATTAGTGTTAATCCTCTTACCACAACTACTTATACGTTTACAGCAACCGACTTTTGCGGAACAGCAGCTTCTGTCGCAATTACCGTCCCTGTTGGAACAACACCTGCTGTACCAGTCATTACGCAGCCAGTTCCGCCAATTTGCGAGGGTGAACAAATCAACCTTACAGCTTCAACTTCCACTGCTGGTGCAACACTCGTTTGGTCTGGACCAAATGCATACTTCGCTCAAACTAATACCGTGAGCATTCCTAATGCAACTGTAGCCAATTCGGGACAATACGATGTGTATGCTTCTTTGAATGGATGTGATAGTCAACCAGCTT
>Ga0209097_10003585_pt1 | contig 11864 bp, 14 predicted proteins | sample AD_UKC052_MetaG_FD_184419 | JGI IMG/M metagenome (GOLD analysis project Ga0209097, IMG submission 184419) | Active sludge microbial communities of municipal wastewater-treating anaerobic digesters from USA - AD_UKC052_MetaG (SPAdes) (version 2) | ecosystem: Engineered > Bioreactor > Anaerobic >... | reverse complement strand
TTGCATTTCCATTGATAAAATTTCTTCCCTCAAATCACGCATTTTAGTTCTAAAACTTACAGTATTTTCAGTCCCTACCTTAATTCCTTTTGATGCTTTTTCAATGTTTAAAATTTCTTTTGCTACTTTTTGTAATTCATCTTCCAATGCTTTAAACTCCGCTCCATCCATTTCCATATCGCCCTGTAAGGCATCCAATCCGCCACCACTTGCAAGTTGTTGTTGTAGTGAAAAATATTTTTGCTTTAATTCATCTAATGCTTGTGCATTTGATACAACTTCCCCTGTGTTGCTTTCTAATGCAGATTTGTAATTTCCGATATTCAACGCCTGTTGTGTTGCGGCATCGGAATTTGCTTTAATCAAAAAAGAGTTTGCTGAAATAATTGTATTGTATTTATCTAATTCTTCACTATTTTCAACAATATCTGTCGATTTTGTTATTTCCCTTAATGATTTATTTTGTGCTTCTAATTCCCTCATTGAGTTTCCTACAATTTGATATTTTGCTGCGGTTTCCTCTAATCCACGTTGTCTTTCTTTTTCAACTGCTGCTTCCGCTTTAAGTAAGTTAGTTTGTTCTTTTGTTGTTGTACTAATCTTTTCTTTTTCAATTAATAGTTGCCTTGTATTTTTAATTTGTCCGTCAATAACGGTGGAAACTCCTTTTATCGCTTCTAATTCAACTTGTTTTTGTTTTATACTCTTTTCAGTAATTATTGCTAAATCCTCTGCTGTTGCTTTATTTTTCTTAGCAACTTCATTCTTTTTTTCATTTAATGCAATTAATGTTCTTTCAGCATCTGCCGACATTTTTTCAAGTTCTATTTTTTTAGTCGCAAGTTGCGTATATTCCTTTTCAAAGTTAATAACAGCTTTAAGATTATTTGCAAATTTGTCTAAATCATCTGTTTTTACTTTTGAAAGATTTTCCAAAGCGGTGCTTAATCCGTTCAACTTAATTGTAGTTTCCTCAACTCCTTTTGTTGCGGATGTAAAAATCTCTGTAATTTTACCTGCTAATCCTTGTAAATTATTTGATTCTGCCATTATTTTCTTTTTTTAAATTTATCTAATTCCTTTTGTTGTAAATCTATATCTTTGTTCATTTTCTTAGCCATAACGAGAAAATCAAACATTGTAGTTTCTCCTTTAATTTCAAACCCATAATATTTACTTACTGATGCAACCCATTCAACAAATCCTATTTCCGTAAATTGCTCTTTATTTTCTTTTGATTTAATCTCTTTCAAATATTTTTCTAAATTAACTTCCGCTTGTTTCAATCTCGCTTTCAAAATATTAATATTTCCTACTCGTTTCCCTATTTTTTGCTCATCAAACATTCTTTGCTGTAATATTTTAATAGAATATTTTATAAAATCATCGTATAAACTCATTGAATTATTTAAGTTTGTAAATTTACTAAATTCTTTAATCAATTCAGAATTATTTTCAAATTGTTCAAAAAATTTTATACGAAAATCTTTTATTGTTGTTGTTTTTAATTTCTCAAATCTATTTTCCATACCACAATAGCTTAAATGTTAATTCTGCGACCTTTTCTTCTAATTTCTGATTAGTTATACCAATCTCTTCCAAAGTGAGCCCAAAAGCCCCATATCCGTATTTATCTGCCAATTCCTGATAATATGATACTCCATCCGCTTCAACACTTATTATTCCACGCTCACTTAAATTTTGAGCATCAATACGAATTATATTGTAACCCTCAAGTAAATTATTGGAAAAATTTAAATCTACATTTCCAAAACCTGCAACTTTACTTACCTCATTAAATTTCAACCAATTATATTTTACAACTTCAATTCCGTTTGAATTAATAAATTCTATATGAGACAAATCACGACCAAGTTTTTCCTCTGCTTTTTCTCGTGAAATTGTCGCCTTTTGGCTATATTCCCCAATTTTATCTTTATTTACGTTTAAACCCTGCAATTGTCTTTTATGTAATATTTGCACTATTTCATTAAAATTTGGCAAAAGTTCATATATTGCACGATTAATTGTATTAAATTCTACACTATTTTGTTCAACCAAAAAAATACTATATTCACCACCTAAATCTAATTCAACTTCCTCTACATCAACATTGACTTGTTTTGGAATTTCAATTAATATATCATGCAACGTATTCATAGTCGCAATTAATACATCACCCAAAGTCCCTAATGCCTCACCAATTGTTGTCATAGATTTTATATTAAAAATGGGAGATGGGATAAGCCCCTCTCCCATTTTTACATTTTAGATTATTAATATTAAGGAACATCAAGAGGTTCGCTTTTTGCATAAAAATAACAAATATCGTTTCCTGCATCAACTAAAGCTGCCGAAGATACCCCAGCTAAAATTTCTAAAACATCCAAATCAGCAAAATTTCCTGGAACAGTTATTACACCATTTGCATAAGTTGCTGTTGTTATAGTTGTTCTTGTTCCATTTGGTTTAATTTGAACAATAACATACCCTTCTGTCCCGCCGTTAATTGTATAAGTTGCAGCCGTTATGTCTGCTCCCGTACAACTATCTTCAACGGTCAAAGTAACCGAACTTGATGATGTGGTCAAAATGTTTATTTTTCCATCAATAACTCCTTCCATGTCAAGAGTTACAATATCATCAATAGTTTCAGATACCCAAATTTTAGGATAAACATTATCAAGTTCACCCAAATTAACGTAAATAGAAATAAGTGTTGGGTCTGTTCTATTGTCAAACATTTTAGGAGTAACATAATTTGTAACCAATTGGAATGGAATATATTGCCCATTAACATAATCTCCAAATACAATTCGATTATCTTTCGTGAGAAATACAACTCCACCATCCCAACTATTCAAACCCATCATTTTTTTTGCTTTACAGAATTTCTGCGGCAAATCAAATTGATAAATCATATTACCGCCACGAATGTAGTGTTGAAATCCTGCACCATAGCTGCCAACAACTGCTCCCTCTGAATTATCAGTTGGAGTTAAAGTTTGGTCATAGATAATAGGGCAACCTTTTGTTTCTGTTGCCAAATCTCCATAAATCAACACTTTTATGGCTTCAACTGGGTCAGTGCTAAATGCAGTATGAAAACCTGTTGGTAAACGTTTTGGGGTAAAAATGATTGCGGCAGGGTCAAGTGCCGTCAAATCACACCCTCTTGTGCCAATAAGCACGTTATTATCTTTGCAATATTTTTCCATTTTACTTAAAATTTAAAGTAGGTTTAACAATTTTTCCTTTAACTTCAGTTGCTCTTTTTTTTGCAATAAGTTTTTCGCCTAAAACCTTATGAACAACCGCATCCTTCCCATTTCTTTTCAAATTGACAATCATAAAATCATCTTCTTTATCCCAAGAAATCGGAGTTCCTTTTTTCTCTTTTTTTTCAATTTGCATCATAATTTTAATATTTTTTAAATTTATACTTTATACTTTATTAATTTTTTTTTATTCATTACGGAACCGCTGGAGCTTCTAAATCTGTAAGAACAGAAGTAATGTCGTTATACACCCAACTTCCAACGTTTCTGGTAAGCAAATATGGAAGTGAGAATATTTCAATAACTCCTGCTTCTTGATTATTCTCAAATTTTGCAGTTGAGGTATATCCACCAAAACGAACTGTGAGTGCGGAGTGCATTTCAGAAACTGTGCTTGTATCTCCTACAAGTATCATTCCTTGTGGAATTGAATTATCGGAATAAACTTTCAAAGAAGTTCCCAAATTTGCAACGGGTGGCATCAAGAAATGACCGTCAGGTGCTTGTTCCCATTTGGATACTTCAATATCAGCAATGTTCATGTATGCAACGTCTGGGCTGAAATTTAACGCAGCAATTTGCAAAGCAATTGCGGAAACGGCTGCACCTAATGTAGGCTGAACCATAGTTTGAGTAAGTGCTGATGAAACATAAGGGGCGGCAATTCCACTTAACCATGTAAATGTGCCATCTTTGTAATCTCTAATTACCTGTGCATTGAGCAATTCTAAAATTTTTGCATAAATTTCTTCATAGGATTTTACTTCTTCTTCAAGTTCAAATAATGCTGCATATTTTATTTTTTCAAAATAAGCAACATCCATTCCTGTTGAAATAAGAGGTTTTAAACCAGATGGTTGTACAAGAGTTGCATTCCCTTCTACTGATTTTTCAAGTTTCTTCTTCACAATTGGGGGAACAACGTCAACTTCAATCCCGCCGATAACATCAACAATAAAATTATCAGGATAGCGAATGGCATCCCAACCATCATCAACTGCATAAGATTTTTTCAAATCTGCGGTCATTGTGTTTGCAATGGTCATCAATGCTGGTAATCTTTGATGTTTTACTTGAATTTCAAAAGGTTGTCTTTCTCTAATAGCGGTTTTTACTTTTTCAAAATCTTTTCTCAATGCTTCACGCAAAGAGGGTTCTTTTTGAGTTTTATTATCCTTTAAACTTTCAATTTCTTGTCGCAAAGCATTAATAGTTTCAATATCTGCGGTTTTTCCTTTAAAGTCATTGAACAGGCTCTCGATAGATGATGTTCTTTCAGAAATAGAATTTTCAAATTCTACTTCAATAGCGTCAATTAATGCTGTTTGTTCAGCATCAACTTGGTACTTTTCTCTTAATTTTTCTACAATCTTTCCCATTTTTTTAAGTTTTTTTAAATTAAATTTTTATTTTCTTTTTTTGCAAAGGCGTAAATCTGAATTGAGGATTCGTCATCGCTTCTTTTTCATCTTTATTCTCTTTGGCTTTATTTTTTTCTGTATTATCCGTATTCGTCATAGCGTTTAATACTTCAATTATTTTTTCTTTTCCAAATTCTCTAATAGTGTTCAAAATGTTTGTATTTGAACGGTTTTTTATTATTAGTGCCTCTTCATTTGCCCCCCATGTTACAAGTGAAAATTCGTGCAAATATACGTCTGTGTGTTTCAAATGTAACTCATCATTATCTTTTCTTTCAATAGTGTATGTATTTTCAGAAAATCCGATAGATATTTGTCGTAAATCTTCGTTTTCTATCAATGCAATAGCATCTTTTGCGTAAGAGATGTCTTTTGAAATTTCACAATGAAATTTTAATCCAATTTCATCCTCTTCCAATGTAGGAGTGCCTAAAACTTGCTTTCTATCGTGCTGATATAACATTTTTATTGAATTTTTCTTTTCTTTCCCCGCCCTTGCATTAATAGACTTTGCAAATGCACCACGTTCAAAACTCTCATAAAATTCGATATATCCAAAATCTTCTATCCAATCAAATACGGGATATTCGTTATTCCATGTTGTAGCATAACCCTCTACAACATAGATGTTTTTATTTTCTGTTAATTTTGCTTCCCTTATTTTTAAATAGGTAAATTTTTCTGTCTTTTCCATTTTAAATATTTTTTGATATTTCTATAATTTTATCATTATAATCAACCCCCGTCATTTCCTTTATTTTTGCATAAACATCAATTTTTTCAGATAAAGTCTTAATCCTTGTGCTTTCATCGTCTTGCAAAACTTCAATATTAGAAAAATCTGGTATAATATGCTCATTCGGTTTAAGAGAAAATAGACTTTCTAACATCTCGGAAGCGTCAAACGCTACACTTTTTATTGTATTTTGCCAAAGAAATCTCTCGGCATCTCTTTGATTATTGAAAGTTGTATCAGTTTCACGACCTAATAATTCTTTTTTTACTCCATAAACAGCTGCAATTGCGATACTATCAGCTTGTACTTCTCGAAAAGGCTCTAATTCGCTAATTGTAGCTAACGTTTTTATAAATTCCAACGGAACACTTGAAATTCCTTTGATATTATTTAATTTAGATATATTGTATTCCTTGAATAATTCAGTAGCAATACTTTGTTGAGTAACAGGGTCAAGAGCCATATCAAAAGCGTTTTCATTTGCTGCTTTTTTTGTAATAATTCCTGCCATCCCGTTGTTATTATAAACATTCCAACGTGCCATATAGACTGCGGATAGTAAATTTATGTTTCTTTCAACAATTTTTAACGGACTTGTGCCAAATTTTGTTTCATTATTAAAGGTTTGCGGTAAATAACAAGAGTAAAAAACATCTTTTTTTGATATAAAGTAATCATTATAGAAATAACCTTTAATATTATTATCTTTTGAAACAATAAGACCTCCTTTATTATTTGTATAATCTGGGAATACAAGGTCTGTATTTAAAACATTTGCATAGGAAATATAATTTCCTGTTTTAAGAAAGTGAACAAATGCGTTTCCACTTGCCATATAATTGAACGCATAATTATAAATAAATTGCGAAAATGTTGTAATATCATTCACTTTTCGCATAAAAACCTTTTCAAAATTATTAAATTCAATAATTTTTCCGTTGTCATCAACTTTTATATATTTAAGGTTACAAACTTTGTCGGCACAAATATCAATAGGGTTGAAAATTTCATAAAAACCCCTTCCCCAAAGTATTGAGAAATTTTCATCGAATTTTTCACAAACATCAAAGTCCTTATTCGCAAAATACCAATATGAATTTTGCCTTCTGAATTTGTTAAAAAAGTTTCTTATACTTATAGTTGCCATTATTTTTTAGCTTGTTTTTTATTCGTTTTTTTAATAGATTTTTCAGTTTTGTTTTTTGCAATATAATCTGAATACTTTATGTCTAAATAGGAGTTCCCTCCATTAGTCTTATATTCTTTATAGAGCTTTTCTATTGTTTCACACATTTCGGGAGAGTGGTCAATCAACTGCATTATTTGCAATCTCAATTGTTGTTGCTTAACACATTTTAAATCGCAGAGAACATCGTTTTGCGTTTTTAAGACCTTTTCTATTGTTAAATTTACTTTTTTATGTTCTTCACTATGCCTTTTGTCTTGGTTTTCAAATTTTTCAAATTGATTTACAAGGTAGTTGTTCATTTTTTCAAACAGTTCAAATTGAGCATTATTAGTTTCGGTTGCTTGACCTTTTAATTCATTCTCCATTTTAACATTAATTAAATGCAAAGTTCTTTTTTCAAATTTTCTGTTGAAAATCCATTGTATTGTAGCAAATCCACCTATTGCAGATACAAGAGTTATTACATTTTCTAACATAATTTTATCTTTTAACACGTTTTTTTTATTAAAATATTACCATCTCTTAATTCTATTCCATCCAAACTATCATTGAACAAATTTGCAATTCCCGCATCAATACTTGCTTCTCTTAACGCTCCAGAAATCCTATCTCTATCATATTTTGTAAAATCTTTGAAATTATATTGTTGCAATAATAGTATTAAATTATTCATAATAGGGTACAAAATAGGCTTATAGACATTGTTTTGCCGCTCATCCAATAAATAATCCCTCTTACTATTAGTAACTATTAGAATTTGAGGTTTTATGAGAATAGAGCCATCAATTCTGTGTTGTTCTTTTAAAGATGACAACATTATAATTGCTGGATATTTATTTATTCTCTCAGTTGCAGTTCTGTCTGCGGCATTTAGAGATAAGCCAATATTCACAATATTATCATAATAAAAAGTTGCCTTTTCATTCGGAAATCTCGTGTTATACACTTGCCCTAAATTAATCCACCAATCATAAACTATAATCATAAACCTAAAAAATTTCTATAACGTAATTTTGTTTTTATTATATTAATAATTTCATTTTCGTAAATTTTTAAATGTTTTATCATGTCATTCCAAACACGCAAACATTTTATATCCATGTTAACTGTTCTTGCATTATTTTCGGCTTCAATTGTTATTCCCGAACCTGTTAATCTCTCTTGCTCGTTGGTTGTATATTGTAACCACACCCAAGCAATTAGCGGAGTTTTTATTTTTGCAAATTCAGCTTCCGCAACTGCTTTTATATCAATATCAACACTTTCTAATCTTGCAGATAAATCGGAATAATACGTTAATGGAGTAAAAAATTCTGCAAAAAATAAAGGTTCTTCATTATCAATATACCATTTAAGCAATTTTTCATTTAACTGAAATTGCCCAATAGCATATTTCCCAACAAAATCAGTAACGGATAATAACGACATAATTTTATTCTTTTACTTCAATTTGTTTTTCTTCTTCAACCTCTTTTTTTACAACCTTTTTTACTTTTGCATCTTTAGTCTCTTGTGGAATTGATTTTACAACTAAATAGCCAAGTCCTAACAAATGAAAAAATGCAAACGTGTTTTCTTTAACTCTTTTTTCGTCTTTTCCCTTTTTTAGAGTAACGAATTTTTTAACTACTTTCATTTTTTTTATATTTTAAAATGTTATTATTATGGTTCTGGCGGCGGTGCTGGTGTTTCTGTAAATTCAATCTTAATAGAATGACTTGTTTCAATAATTGTTGAATCTTTTGAAATTGTAGCATCAATAACAACCGAACAAGCCACATTTGCTATTGTAGTAATAGTAAATGCAACTTTTTTCAATGGTTCAACTGAATCTGGAGTAAAAGTAACTGTTGTGTCATCGCAATTAACCAATTCTCCTTCTACAACCTTAGCATAACTCCAATCAAGAGTGTCAAAATCAACCCCTTCTAATGGTGTCATTTCCAAATCTAATGTAAAAACTCCAAGTTTGTCCAAAACTGTAATCGTTTTTGTTTCTGCATCATAATCCAGAATATCATCTCCGCCAAACATCAAAGCGGTTGGAGCGATAGTTAATTTTGGAATATCGTAAAATCCAATTTCAACGGGTATTCCGTTTCCGATAACTCCGTAATCCCCCTTAATTGATGCCGAAATAACAATTCTACACGCCTCGTCTTGTATTGTTCCAATCGAAAATTCACATTCTGTTTCATCAGCTGGGTTTGGTGTGAATGTTACATCCGTATCATCACAATCAACTAATTGTCCCGCAAGCTCTTTTTGAAAACTCCATTCAATAATATTGTATTCTGTTGCCGCCGGAATTGTAGCTTTCAATGTTGCGGTAAAATCTCCAAACTCATTCACAATAACAACTTTCCCATCAACAATATTTAAAACGTCTTTCGGCGTTCCACTAACGTCCAACGTCATTGCGGTTGGTGTAATTGCAAAATCAATCGGATGTATTTCGTCATAAGGTCTAAAACCTTTTGCATAGAAAAATTTGTGAGCATAGCTATTGAGCCTAACATATAGCATTGATGCTTTTTTCCATAACCTTATAAATTCTCTTTTTTTACTCATTTTTTTTATTTTTTATTTTTTTTTTAAACTATATCTTGAATTTCTTTTATTTCGTCTAATGATAAAGCACGATTGAATAAATATATATCTTTTATACAGTATTGTTTGTTGAAATATGCGGAGTTGCTTCTTGAGAATCCTAAATTTACCCCAGATGTTGCGGGATTTATTCCCCAATTACTCGGTAAATATTCAGCAGCTAATGAAAGTGATGTATATAATACACCACCCTGATAAAAATATCTTAAATTTGTAACTAATGGGTCAAATACAATTGCTAATTTCACAAATTCATACGGATATGTATTCATTATGAGGGTTGAATCGTAAGAACACGCCGGTGCAGGCTTCGCAACCTCAGTTGTGGTATTTAAGGAAATATATGTTTGTCCTGAACCTGTTGTTGTTGTTATTCTTCTAAAAGTAACTAAGGATGTAAAACAATCATCTGGGAAAACCGTAGTGGTCAGGTCGGCAGATAAAAAGCCAACTTGTTTATTAGCAGTTGAAGGGGACGTTATTTTATAAGCCCCATAAGTATTATCCCACACCATCGAACCATCGCCGGTCAGTTGAATAGTATTTCCTGTAACCCTGTCTGTCAAATCCCCGTCATACTCTAAAGGGAGATGAATGACTAATCCCGTAATATTGTGTTGGCGTTTCATAGACTATTTTTTAAATTATAAACCCAATCTGGATGAGCATTTTTATAATCCGTATAATATATTTCAGCATTTCCTAATATATTATTTATTGAAACACTATCATTTGCTTCAACAATAAGATTTTTGCAAACATAGTAATAATCTCTACAATCTTTGCCGATAATATTGTATTTTTGAATTATATCGGTTGCTTGTTCTAATGAATATACCGAATTTTCTACTGCAACAATCTCGTTTGAAAGTGCCAAATATGAGGCTTGTGCATTTGTAAATTGTTGTTCTGTAATGAAGAAAAATAATGTATCATACGACAGTGAAGAAATTTGAGAAAGTGCTTCCTCTTTTAATTGCTGCAATATTTCTGCTTGTGTCGATACAATATTAAGAGTACAAGTCCGTACCTCATTGATTGAAGCATTTGGATTTAATTCCAAAAAAGCAATCTGCTCTTGCGACAATTCAATAAAAGCCGGATTATTGGTCATATCCAAATCCCAATTTTGTATTGTTGTTCTACCGTTGCTTAACGTTACAAAATAATACATATTAAATTCCCCTTTCTGTTACAATGTAAGTTGTTGAATGTTTTACTATACCAATTTCCAGATATTTTAATGTTGGGATAATGATTGCAGTTGAGCCAATAATTGTTTCGCTATCACTTCCCGATACCGCTATCGTTATTGATGAAGCCGATGTATTTTCAATTAAAATATAATGCTCATTTTCGTTATCCATATCCAATACAAGCGAAGTATTTGCATTATTTGAACTATGAGCATAATTTCGTTTTGCGGTATTTGTAAAAGTAATTACATTTGACAATGGAGTTAGGTCAATATGAGTTAAATCATACGAATCAACTAATGCAAAATCTGCAAAATCTGATTGAGTTGGCATATAAACCCAACCATAACTGTTGTGGATATAAACGCCCTCTTTTAAAAAATGTACATTAAATCTATAAACGGATTCAGGATTCATAGATTCATATTTAAAATAAATAAAATAATCGTCATCTTTTGTTTTGAAAAATGCGGGCAAATCTTGGTTTTGTAAATTATATCCAACTTCTAAAATATTCTTGTTTATTGTATCTAATGACAAAAGTTTATTCTGTGGGAAAGTTCCTTTTCCAACAAAATAAATAAAATCGCCAAAAGCACAACATTTTAAATACGACATACCCCCCTCTAAATGTAAATCCCATTGAGTTACATCACCGGTTAAAACATCAACTTCAAAAATCCCATTTGAATTACCACCAACATCACCACCAATCATATACACCTTGCCATTAACATAACAAAGTTCTGTGCCTAATATTGAAAAGCTCGGAGAAAAAACAATTGCACTAAAAGAATTTGTTGATACGGTATATTTAAAAATACCTTCAGAAGGTGTATCTTTAATTAGATAAATATCTGTTCCATCCGTTGTAATTGAAGAATAATGATGTCCATTACCAGCTCCCAAATCTGTAATTTGTTCCAAAAGCGTATCAAATTTTACAACACGGTCATAAAGACCAGACTGTGTATTTCCAGAAAATAAATAAATATCTGTTCCTAAAGCAACGGCTCTTATATCCACAATTTCGTCAAGTAACGTTTCGGTCAAAGTTGTTACAGTTCCTGTCGGAATGTCTATTTTTATAATTGTATTTTGGTGATTTCCATTAATTAGTCCACCGAAAACATAGATTGAATCGCCAACTCCGACCATTGCATAACCAACCAATCCTATTGGAAAATTATCAGAAACAGTTGAAACGGCTTCTACATTAGTTTTATTATATGCTAAAAGTCCCAATTGTGGATTTTCTATCTCATAAATATTATCCACAACAACATAAAGGTTTTCACTTTCTATGGGTGTCCATTCTTGATTCTTCATTCCATACATAACATCATCAATAGGTGGTAAATTCCCTCCACCACCACCAACTGCGGAAATATCGCAAATTGCCAAATAATTCTGCATTAGTTTTATTTGAATAAT
>Ga0209097_10003584_pt1 | contig 11870 bp, 11 predicted proteins | sample AD_UKC052_MetaG_FD_184419 | JGI IMG/M metagenome (GOLD analysis project Ga0209097, IMG submission 184419) | Active sludge microbial communities of municipal wastewater-treating anaerobic digesters from USA - AD_UKC052_MetaG (SPAdes) (version 2) | ecosystem: Engineered > Bioreactor > Anaerobic >... | reverse complement strand
GACGCGCGGGCGCTGGGCGGCGCCCTGCTGCCGCTGCATGCCAACTTCTCGCCCGACCGCGACCTGTTCCTGAAGATCGCCGTTGACTGAGCGCTTGCCCGGGCTTCACCGCGCAGGCGCGGGATGGGCAGCCGGCCCGGGCCGTGACAGACTGCACACACGTCGTCTGTCCAAGCCCGCCCATGCGCCCCCTGCCCCGCGGCTTCACCCTCATCGAACAGCTGGCCGTCATCACCCTGGTGGGCACGGCTTCGGCCGCGGCGCTGCCGGCGCTGGTCGACCTGCACGCGCACGCTGCTGATGCCACCCTGGCCAGCCTGGCCGCAGCGGCCGGGTCGGCCATGGTGCTGAACCAGGCCGGCTGCCTGCTGACGCAGCAGCAGCCGGTGCCGGGCAAGTGCCAGCCGGTGCGCGACTGCAGCGATGTGGGCGGCCTGCTGAACGGCGACATCCCGGCCGGCTATGCGGTGCCGGCGCAGCCATTGGCCACCGAGGGCGGCCGCTGCCAGCTGCAGCGCCTGCAAGACGGCGCGGCGGTGGCCTTCCACGGCGTGGCCACCGGGCGCTGAGCCCGCGCACGCATCGCCGGCAGGCGATGCGTGGCTGGCGAAGGCTGTGCCCGCATGCCTGCGGGCCAGCACTTGACCGCGCTACTCGGACACCAGCTGCAACAGGCTGGGCCCGCGAGTGACGTCGGGCGCTTCCGGCGGTGACCAGGTCACGCCTTCTTCGGTCGCCCAGCGGGCCAGGCTGCCGTCGGCCCGGGCGCGGGTGATCACCGCATCCAGCGCCGGGCGCACCGTCACATCGGACGCCAGCGTGACGAAGCCCAGGTTCATGCCCAGCGGCCGCCGCCAACCGGCCGCCACCAGCGTGCCACCCGGGTGCTGCACCCGCCAGCCGTCGAACAGCGCCAGCGGCGTCAGCACCGCGTCGAAGCGCGGCGCGGCGCCAGCGGCGGGCTTGGCCAGCTCGTCCAGCGGGCTTTCACGCTGGTTCAGCGTGACGACACGGCTGCGCAGCGCGCCGAACTTCCAGCCCATGGCCACCGCGCCGCCCAGCGTGCCGGCCACCACGCCCAGCTTGCGCTCGCCCAGGTCGTTCAGGCTGGCCAGCGGCGGCGCGCCGGCCGGCAGCACCGCGCCCAGCACCGCACCCAGGTAGGCGCGGCTGGGGGCCATGGCCTGCAGCGGGATGTAGGGGCGCTCACGCCGGCGCTTGGCGCCGGGGTAGTCGGGCGTGCGCGACGTGGCCCGGGTGGGCAGGTCGAACTCGCCGGTCACCAGCGGAAAGCCGCTCACCGCCTCGCACACGCCGGCGGCCAGCAGGGCCGCCACCTCGTGGGTGAGGGTGCTTTCCTTCTCGTAGCTGGTCTCGAACGGCACCAGCTTCAGCGGCCGGCCCAGTGCGTCGGCCGCGGCCTGGGCGATGCGCACATCCAGCCCCCTGGCTTGGCCGGCCACCAGGTGCGACAGCGGCGGGTTGTCCGCCGACACGCACACTGCCAGCGGCACCGGCTGGGCCAGCGCGCTGCTGCAGGCCAGTGCAGCGGCGCAGGCCGCCAGCGGGCTAGTTTTCCTTGCCACCGCGGCTGCCCACATAGGCCCAGAGCACGGCGATCTGCTCCGGCGTCAGCGCGTCCTTGAACGAGGGCATGTTGCCCTTGCCATTGGCCACGCTGTGCTGGAAGCGGTCGGGCTGGTCGGTTGGAAACTTGCGCAGGTCATACACCGTGGTGCCGGCATTGACCATGTTGCGCCCGTGGCACTGGGCGCAGGTGCGGTGGAACTGGTCGCGCCCGGCCTCGATCTGCGCCGGCTCGAACCGCCCACCCGTGACTTGCGCCAGGGTGGACAACGGCAACAGAGCGAGCAGGGCAACAGCCGAACCCAGCGGCCGCCGTGGAACCGGCTTTGCCGGGCCACTGGCGGGCCTTGCAGGCCGCGCCGGGCTTTGCAGCCCAGCCCCTCGCCAGGCGGCCAAGATCCACTGGATCTTGGCCGTCCGGGCTCGGCCCCCCTGGGGGGGAGCGCCGCAGGCGCTTCGGGGGGGGGTCATTTCAAGGCGAAGGTCCAGACCGAGCCGCCGGCGGGCGTGGCCGCCATGCGCTCGTCGCCCATCAGCGCCCACACCCCACCGGCGCCGGCGGTGATGGTGACGTACTGCTTGCCCTTGTGCTCCCAGGTGACCGGCAGGCCGATGATGCCGGTGCCGACATTGAACTCGTAGAGCTTCTTGCCGGTGGTGGCATCGACGGCCATGAACTCGCCAGTGGCGGCACCGGTGAACACCAGGTTGCCCGCGGTCGACAGGGTGCCGGCCATGCTCGGCTGGCCGGGCCAGGCCAGTTGCCACTTGCTCTTGCCGGTCATCGGGTCGATGGCGCTCAGGTAGCCGTGGGGCTGGTCCTTGGGCATCGTCACGCCGCGGAAGTTGATGCCCAGGTACCACTCGCCGCGCTTGTACTCGGGCTTGGCCAGCTGGTAGGGCCAGGCGATGTTCAGCGTGTTGGCATAGGCCAGGCCGGTGGCCGGGTTCCAGGACATCGGTGTCCAGTTCTTGCCACCCAGCACCGACGGCCAGACCATCTCGTCGCTGCCGGCGCGGATGTTCTTGGTGACCTGGCTTTCCACCGGCCGGCCAGTGGCCATGTCGATCTTGTCGGCCCAGTTCACCTTCACGTACGGGTTGGCGGCCAGCAGCTTGCCGTTGGTGCGGTCCAGCACATAGAAGAAGCCGTTGCGGTTGGCCTGCGCCAGCACCTTGCGTGGCTTGCCATCAATCTTCATGTCGACCAGCATGCCCACTTCGGTGGCGTCGTAGTCGTACGGGTCATTCGGGCTGAACTGGTAGTGCCAGACCAACTCGCCGGTCTTGGGGCGGATGGCCACCACCGAGCACACGTACAGGTTGTCACCCATGCGCACCGTGGGGTTCCACGGGCCGGCATTGCCGGTGCCCCAGTACACCAGGTCGAGATCGGGGTCGTAGGCGCCGGTCAGCCAGGTGGGTGCGCCGCCCTTGCTGTGGGTGTCGCCGGGCCAGGTGTCGCCGCCCTTCTGGTCGGGCGCGGCGGTGGTGTAGAACTTCCACAGGTGCTTGCCGGTGGCCGGATCCCAGCCGTCGATGAAGCCACGGGTGCCGTATTCACCGCCGGCAATGCCGGTGATCACCACGCCGTTGGCGATCAGCGGCGCGCTGGTCATCGCGTGGCCGTCCTGGTAGTTGGCGGCCTTCATCTTCCACAGCGTCTTGCCGGTCTTGGGGTCCATCGCCATGACGTGGGCATCCAGCGTCACGCGGAACAGCTTGCCGTCGTAGATGGCCGCGCCGCGGTTCAGGATGCCGCAGCAGGCGTACTTGAACACGTCCTGCGGCAGCTCGATCTCCTGCTTCCACAGCTGCTTGCCGGTGAGCGGATCCAGCGCCACGGTGCTGTTGAAGGTGGTGACGTACATCACCCCCTCGTGGATGATGGGCTGGCTTTCCTGACCTTGCGGGTTGTTCAGGCTGTAGGTCCAGGCGGGCTGCAGCTTGGCGGCGTTCTTGCTGTTGATCTGCTTGAGCGCGCTGTAGCGCTGGTTGTTGTAGCCCATGCCGTAGGTGAGCACGTCGCCGGGGGTGGTGGCGTCGGCCTTCAGCGCGGCGTCGGTCTGCGCCAGCACCGGTGGCGCGGCCAGGGATGCCAGGGCCGCGCCGGCGGCCAGCCATCGGGTGATGTTCATGGGCGTTGTCTCCTGTGGTTGCAAGGTCCGTGTCGTGCGCACGGCCGCCGGGAATGATTCCCGACCGCACATGGTGTGCGTTTGCGGCGCTGCTGTCCATGCGTCGCGGGCTTTCCCTAGTGCGTCAGCGCCCGGGCAGCTGCATACAGTGCGTGCGGCGCGCGGTGCGGGCCTGGCCGGCATGGCGGTGTTGCACGGTGCAACACCGCCGCCTGCCGCCAGCCGGCACCCACCGACAGGACTGTCCATGACCAGCACCTCTGAATTGCAAGCGCGGCTGCAGACCGTGCGCGGCCACTACCGCGTGAGCCCGTGGATTCAGCCACGCGACGATGAGGCGCCGCTGCTGCGCTCATGGCAGCGCTGCCACGACGCCGGCATGCGCGAGCACGAGCGCGTCAGCTTCGAGCTGGTGTCGCGTGCGCAGCTGTCGGCCCTGGACGACGTGCATGGCGACCTGGTGCGTGCCGCCCGCCCCGAGACCGAGCGCCTGGCCCAGGCCCTGCGCGGCACCGGCAGCGCGGTGCTGATGTTCAATGCCCGCGGCGTGGTGATCGACCGGCTGTGCCACGAGGCCGCTGCACCGGCGCCGCTGCTGCAGGCCACGCGCAAGGGCGTGAACCTGGCCGAGCGCTGCGTGGGCACCAGCGCGCCGGCCATCGCGCTGGCCGAGGGCCTGCCCTACCTGGTGGGGCGCGATGCGCACTTCTTCGACAACGTGCGGCCGTTCTTCTGCGTGGCTGCGCCGATCGACAGCCCCGACGGCCGACGGCTGGGCGCACTCGACATCACCACCTACGACCAGGTGCCCGGCTTCGACGTGTTCTCGCTGGTGATGGATGCCGCGGCCGGCATCGAGAACGGCCTGTTCACGCCCACGCCCGACCACCTGGTGGTGCACTTCCACCCACGCGCCGAACTGCTGGGAACGCCCATGGAAGGCCTGCTGCTGGTGGACGCCGGTGGCCGCGTGACCGGCGCCAACCGCATGGCCGCGCGCCTGCTGTGCATGCCGCGCACGGCGCTGCTGGGCCAGGCCTTCGGCGTGCTGTTCGACCGGCGCGTGCATGGCCTGTTCGCCCAGCCCACGCGCCAGCGGGGCGACCTGGTGGAGATGCAGACGCATGTGGGCCTGCAGGTGATGGCCCGCTTCGAGGGCGAGGCCGCGCGGGACGGCGCGCGCCAGTTGCTGGGGCATGCGGTGCCGACGGCCGGGCCAGACGTTGCGTCGCCGGCGCCCGCCAGCCTGCGCATGCTGGAATGCCAGGCCATCGAGCGCACGCTGGCCGCGCTGGGCGGCAATGTGTCGGCCACCGCCAAGGCGCTGGGCATCAGCCGCAACACCATCTACCGGCGGCGGCAGGGCAGGACCAGCGAGGCGGGTTGATGGGGCCCCTTGTCGTTTCGTGTGGAAAGAGACATCCACGATGCCCGGTGGTAGTCGAGCCCGGTGGATATGTGGGCAGGTCGCTGTGCGGCCTGTCCACATGTCCACCGGGCGGTGTTCAGCCGAAGGAAGCGATGAGTGTTGGGGTTGAAGCGCTGTTCACCAGCGCGCGGGGTCTGCAGTTGCCGTGGGTGGTGGAGGACGTCAAGCTCGACACCGCCAAGCGCCGCATCGATTTCGAGATCGGCTGCCGAGGCGGCGCCCTGGCCTGCCCGGCCTGCGGCGCTGGCGCTTAGTCGGTTCATGACCGGCGGCGCCGCTCGTGGCGCCACCTGGACTTCTTCCAGTTCGAGGCCTGGCTTCACTGCGATGTGCCGCGCATCGCCTGTGGCGGCTGCGGCAAGACCACGCAGGCGAGCGTGCCGTGGGCTCGCCCGGGATCAGGCTTCACTGCGGCCTTCGAGGCGCTGGCCCTGACACTGTGCCGGGACTTGCCGGTGCGCCAGGCAGCCAGCTTGCTGCGCTGCGTGGACAAGCGACTGTGGCGACGCATCGCGTTCTACGTCGACCAGGCCCGTGCCCTGGAGAACTTCGCTGGCGTGCAGACCGTGGGCATCGACGAGACCAGCCTGCGCCGTGGTCAGAACTACATCACCGTCGTGCACGACCTCGATGCCAAGCGGTTGCTGTTTGCCACCGAGGGGCGAGACCACCAGATGGTGCTCGACTTCGCTGCAGATCTCAAGGCCCACGGCGGTGACCCCGCCGAGGTGCGCCATGCGTGCATGGACATGAGTGCGGCGTATGCCAAGGGTGTGGGCCAGGCACTGCCGCAGGCCCAGATCAGCTACGACCGGTTCCACGTCGTGGCGATGGCCAACGAGGCGATGGATCAGGTGCGCCGTGCGGAGATGCAGGACGACGCCGCGGCGGTGCGCTTGGCGCTGGGGGCCAACGACCGCAAGATGCTCAAGCAGCTGATGTGGGGCATGCGACGCAACCCGTCGGGATGGAGCAAGCCACAGATCAACGCCATGCACTGGCTGCAGCAGTCCGCACTCAAGAGCGCGCGGGCCTGGCGACTGAAGATGGCCTTGCAGGCCGTCTACGCCGCAGCCCGCGGGCACAACAACGCCGAGCAGGCCAGCGTCGATCTGCGCGCCTGGCTCAGCTGGGCTCGGCGCTGTCGGCTCGAGCCGTTCAAGAAGCTGGCCACCACCATCAAGGCCCGCTTCGACGCCGTGGTGCGCGGCATGACCGACCACCGCAGCAACGCCTTCGTCGAAGCCATGAACGGCTTGCTGCAGCAGGCCAAACGCGCAGCCAGGGGATTCCGAACGGCAAGCAACTTCATCGCCATCGCCTACCTGCGCATGTCCAAGCTCGCGCATCTGCAGGCTCATCCCTTCAGCCTGGCGACCGCCAAATGAGACTGTTGGGTTCCACACGAAACGACATGGAGCCGGTCCAACCACCGTCGACCGCAGTGATCAAGCACAGGATGGGCGATTTGCCATTCCAAGCCATAGTGGTGAACTCGCAAACCGCAACGCGAAGCAATTGACCCACGCCGTCAATCTCACACGTCACCCAAGAAGAGAACCCTCACGCTGCGGCGATAAGAAGCCAGTGTCCGTCGCACTATTGCCGTTGACCGGGCACCCCCAGGAGATCATTGCATCTTGATGCGCTGTGCCCTGCCGATCGACAGGCGGTGTACTCATCGATCGACGGTTTTGACGCTGGCGTCAAGCTTTTGTACTCCAAACTGAGGCATGCACTTGAACTGCTCCCGGCCGCTCTGCAGAGCCTGTATTCTTCGGAACAGTGTTTCAGCGACAGTCGATTCGGATCACGTATACACGGAATCCAGTCGGGACCAGCAGTGACACCACTGCGCCGATCCACCGTGGCACCTGGCTGCGCGCCACCATTCGCGCACGCCGATGTGGCCAGAACACACGCTCCAGCGGCCAGTGCCAAAGCGTGCGCGGCAATTGTCACGAAAACTGCCTGACGGGGCGCCACCGAAGGGCCCCGAGCAAAGCCAGGCCGAACCCGAAAAGCAAGACAGATGGGGGCGCTGGCACGGCACTGATCGGGTCGGCCAACCGGGTTGTCAAGACATCCAGGTTTCGGTTGGGATCAAATTCCGAGGCGAATATCAGCGTTGAAAGATCTCCCGCGACCGAGTGCCCATCTTCGAAGGTCAACGTCACCTCGGCTAAACGCAACTCGTCCGCAGTGGCGCCGAACCCGTCGATGTTGCTGAACAAGTCCATGTCAACACCAAAGGCAATTGAATCTCCGGACGTGAATGAGTCCTCGGCAAACCTCATCGTCAACAGTGAACTTCCATCGGTGAGCCCCGAAATCGCAATGTCCGAGGCACTTACACCATCCAAACGCCCGTAGCTGAAAGGTGAGCCTGCGGTTCCCGGTTCAAAATCGGTGATGTCGAAGAACGCATTGGCCGGCGCAAGGTTGATCGTCAATGATCGGAGACCCAAATCACTTGCTGCACCCGCCAGATACTTCACATCGAAAAAGTCGCTGCTCTCAAACGGAGTGGCGCCAATCATGTCCACCGTCACGTTGGGCAAGATCGGATTCAAGCGACTCAATTGAAGCCCGTCAGGCGCCACATTGGCAACAGTGGTAGGTATCGTACGAATGCCTCCAGACGCCATCAGGTAGCGATCCGCGTTCAGGACGGCAGCATCGGTGTGGTCCAAACCAAAATTGTGCCCAAGTTCGTGAGCCAATGTATCAACTGCCGCAGTACTGCTCGACACAACCAACCCGTCCCCGCCCAATGCGCCCAACCCGCGCAGCCCCGGGGCGCCGACAAACCCATTCACGAACCAGACATCATAGGCAAAAAATTCGCGACCAGTCCCAAAGAAGGAGCTGATCAGAGATCCCGCTTCGGCCTCGGTCGGATTCAGATACTTGCTGCTGTTCAACTGCGTGATTGAGCCGTAATTGAAAGTGGTTCCAGTCTGTGCCCAAATCTTATCCGTGAAGGACTGATTCAAGTTCACTGCCGCACAGCTCAAACCTGCATCGTCACAGACTTGGATGATGTTGAGGTTAACTACCGCGCCAAAAGCCAACGGCATGGCTGCCGTCAGCGCAAACATCGCAAAGACCTTCTTCATGCATTCTCTCCCTCATTGAACGACCTTAACAGGCGACGGGCACGCTGGGGGCCTCGCCCCGCGCACGCTCAAGTTCGCCGCTAGCAAATCCCGCGCCAGCCTCGCAAGGTCTTGATTTTGTTGAACTAGTCGCTCCTAAATGATCGCCTCTGTAAAGATATCCGACAGAGCTTAGTGAACCACCCAATGAAGTTCACTCATCAGTCGTCCACACCCGAGGTTGCAGAGTGGTGATGCCACCTCCAATCGAGCCGCTCCGTTGATGGCCGGGCCCATGGGCCAGGTGTCCGATGCCTTGCACACGGGCAGCCAGACTGGCCGCAGGGCTGAACATCCGCACGCGCCCTGGTTGCGGTGGCTGTCTGTTTTCGGCCAGCTGTCCAGCGGCATCCACCAGGTCTTTCACCCGTCGGACGCGTCACTCACTCTGCACCGCTGGGTACCGCCTGCCCCTGCGGTGGCCGTATCGAGCGGCTTGCCCTTCAAAGTCGGGTTCGGCCGACTGTGCAGCGGGTCATGGCCCACCACAATGCCGTTGCATGAACGGTTCAACCCCACACACCCGGGAGGCCAGTCCCGTGCATTGGCAAGACGCCACCGACCCCCGCGGCCACGCCACGCGTGAATTCCGACTGACCCGCGCCGGTGGGCGCAGCGTCACCGGTGCGCTGTGGCTGCCCGCGCAGCCGCGGCCCGACCAGCCGCTGGTGCTGTGCGGCCATGGCGCGTCGGGCAACCGCTACCAGGCGCCCATTGCCAGCCTGGCGCAGCGGTTCACGCAGGAGGCTGGCTGCGCGCTGCTGTCGCTGGACGGCCCGGTGCATGGCTTGCGCCAGGTGGGTGCGGGTGGGCGCGAGGCGTTCTTTCCCGAAATCCAGCGGCCGGGCAGCATTGACGACATGGTGGCCGATTGGGCGGTGGCCATTGACGCCGCGCGCGCCGTGCCGGGCTTGCGTGGCGCGCGGCTGGCGTACTTCGGGCTGTCGATGGGCTCGATCTACGGCATTCCGCTGCTGGCTGCACGCAACGATGTGACTGTGGCCACGCTGGGCCTCCTGGGCAGCCAGGGGGCGGCGGCGCACCTGGGCACGCGGCTGCTGGCCGATGCGGCACGCATCCAGTGCCCAGTGGTGTTCTTGGTGCAGTTGGAGGACGAACTCTTTGGCCGCGAGGGCTGCCTGGCCCTGTTTGACGCGCTGGGCAGTGCCGACAAGCGCCTGCATGCCAACCCCGGCCTGCATCCCGCCGTGCCGCAGGAGGAAATTGACTTCGCCTTCGGCTTCCTGCGCGACCGGCTGGAGGCGCAGGCGCCACGTCGCATCGTCAACCTGATCTCGGACTGAGCGGGAGCCCGGCCTCGGCCATCAGGCGCAGGACAGCCTCCGGTGACCCGCTGCGGATCCGGCCGCTCAGGCCATGCTGGCCGATGGGTCGAGCACCGTCCTTGCCTTCCGGCTTGTCATTCTGTAATTACAGCATTACGATGCGGCATGCCCGATCCCATCCCCCTGCACGGCACCAGCCTGCACGACGGCGTGGCCGCCCGGCTGCGCGAGCTGGTGTTCCAGCATGAACTGGCGCCCGGCCTGTTCATCGACGAGCTGGCGCTGGCCGCGCGCTGGCAGATCAGCCGCACGCCGCTGCGCGAGGCGCTGAAGGTGCTGGCCGCCGAAGGCCTGGTCGAACTGGTGCCCCGGCGCGGCGCCCGCGTCGTGGCGCTGACCGATGCCGACGCCGAGCAGCTGTTTCCGGTGATGGCGATGCTGGAAGGCCGCTGTGCGCTGGAGGCCACCTGCCGCGCCACCGTCGACGATCTGGCCCAGCTGCAGGCCCTGCACGACAAGCTGGAACGCGCCGCCGCCGCGGCGGATGCCGACGGCTACTACCGCGTCAACCACGACTTCCATTCGCTGGTGCAGGCCATCGCCGCCAACCGCTGGCTGGACCGCGCCACCGGCGACCTGCGCCGCTTCATGCGGCTGTGGCGCGGCCGCCAGCTGCAGCTGCCCGGGCGCATGGCCGCGTCACTGAACGAGCACCGGGTGCTGATGGACGCGATGCACCAGCGCGACGCCGACCACGCCAGCCGCGCGATGCACGACCACCTGATGGCCCAGCTCACCGCGCTGAAGGCGCTGCAAGCCCTGGAAGGACAACGCCAGCATGCCTAAGACCGCCCTGGCCCGCAGCCCGTCCGACCGGCTGCTGCGTCCGCTGCTGCAGGATTGCCGGCGCCTGCTGTCCGAGCGCGGCGAGGCCAACGGACCCGGCATCGCCACGGGCATCGTGCAGCAGATCGACGCGCTGGCCGACGAGCACCGCACCCGGTTCTTCGACCACCTGGCGCGTGACTTCTCGCCCGACCCGCAGCAGGTGCTGGCCGCCGCGCTGGCCTATGCCAAGGCGCCCGGGCACAGCGCCCACCTGATCGCGCTGACGCAGGCCGCCGAGCCGCCACGGCAAGAGTTGTTCCGCCGCCTGAACCGCGCACCGGGCGGCACGTCGGCCATCGTGCGGTTGCGTCGGGCGCTGCTGGAGCGGCTGCCACGCCATCCGGCGCTGGCCGGGGTGGAGCACGACATGCTGCACCTGCTGGGCAGCTGGTTCAACCCCGGCTTCCTGCAGATGCGCAAGGTCGACTGGAACTCCCCCGCGCAATTGCTGGAGCAGATCATCCACCACGAGGCGGTGCATCAGATCGACGGCTGGGACGACCTGCGCCGCCGCCTGCAGCCCGACCGCCGCTGCTTCGCCTTCTTCCACCCGCAACTGCCTGATGAGCCGCTGATCTTCGTCGAGGTGGCGCTGCTGCCCGAGATGGCTGGTGCCATCGCACCGCTGATCGACAAGAAGAGTGCACCACTGCCACCTGAGCAGTTCAAGGTGGCGGTGTTCTATTCGATCAGCAACTGCCAGCCGGGGCTGCGCGGGGTGTCGATGGGCAACTTCCTGATCAAGCGGGTGGCCGAGCAACTCAAGCGTGAGCTGCCGCAACTGCGCAGCTTCTGCACGCTGTCGCCCATCCCGGGGCTGATGGGCTGGCTGCACAAGGCGCTGGACGCCGGCCAGGTCGGCAGCGCCCTGGCCGGCCTGCCCCACGCCGCCACCGAGCGTGCGGTGCACGCCCTGGCCCTGCTGCGCGAGGCCGCCGGGCCCGAGCTGCAGGCACTGACCCAGCCCGCCAGCCTGGCCGCGCTGCCGGCCGACGCCCACCATGCACTGTGGCGCCTGGCCGCGCTGTACCTGGTGCACCGCAGCCCCCAGCCCGACGGCGACCCGGTGGCCCGCTTCCACCTGGACAACGGCGCCCGGCTGGAACGGCTGAACGCCCAGGCCAACCTGGCGCCCAAGGGCCTGAAGCAGTCGGCTGGGCTGATGGTCAACTACCTCTACGACCTGGCGCGCATCGAGCATTGCCACGACAAGTTCGTGCAGGGCCGGGTGGTACATTCCCGCGCCCTGTCGGCCCTGCTCTGACGGCACCATCCCCACAGCGGGCCGCTGGTGCCCGACAACAACGACCGGAGACCCCATGACACGACATTCCACCCTGCGCCGCGCCGCGCTGGCCGGCGCCGCCGCACTGGCACTGGCCGC
>Ga0209097_10003583_pt1 | contig 11870 bp, 9 predicted proteins | sample AD_UKC052_MetaG_FD_184419 | JGI IMG/M metagenome (GOLD analysis project Ga0209097, IMG submission 184419) | Active sludge microbial communities of municipal wastewater-treating anaerobic digesters from USA - AD_UKC052_MetaG (SPAdes) (version 2) | ecosystem: Engineered > Bioreactor > Anaerobic >... | reverse complement strand
GCCAGCCCGTGAGCATGGCCAACCTCAAGGCTGTATACGAGATGTCCAAGAGGTACGGAATCCGGGTCATTTTCGACGCCACTCGCTGTGTGGAGAATGCGTACTTCATCAGGAAGCGTGAACCGGGCTATGAGAACCGTACGATCGCTTCGATTGTGCACGAAATGTTCTCCTATTCAGACGGCTGCACCATGAGCGGCAAGAAAGATGGAATTGTCAACATGGGCGGATTCTTGGCCACTAACGAGGAGGAAGTGTACCGGCAGGCCACGTCGAAGGTAGTAGTGTACGAAGGTATGCCCAGCTACGGTGGGATGACGGGCCGCGACATGGAAGCGTTTGCCCGCGGACTGCGCGAGGCTATGGACTATGCGTACATTGAGCACCGTGTGGAGCAGGTGGGCTATCTTGGCGCCAAGCTAATCGAAGCCGGCGTACCCATAGTGCGTCCGGTTGGAGGCCACGCCGTCTTCCTCGATGCCAGGGCGTTCCTGCCGCACATCCCGCAGCCCAAGTTCCCGGCGCAGGCCCTGGCGGCCGCCATCTACGAGCAGTCGGGAGTGCGCTCCATGGAGAGAGGGATAGTCTCGGCTGGTCGCGACAAGGACGGCAAGGACTATGCGCCCAAGCTTGAGCTTGTGCGATTGACCATACCGCGCCGCGTGTACACCAACGCCCATTTCGACTACGTAGCCGATTCCATTGCCGAGGTATACGCCCGTCGCGACCGGGTGCGCGGGCTCAAGTGGGTGTATGAGCCGCCGGTGCTCCGCTTCTTCACTGGCCGGTTTGAGCAAGTGTAGGTGAGCCCCGCGCACTCATGGGGCGCGGCTTGTTCTCTGTGAGGTGGTGACATGCCTGACGACGCTGAAGACGAGCGCATGGTAACGTCCATGGCCAGGTTCGACCGCGACTTGACCATAGTTGACTTCGGCGACGACTGGGCCAAGATCATATCCCGGGTGGCCAAGGTACCTATAGACCGCATAGCCCGCGGGGTTAGCCTGCCGGACGTTTTGGGCGACGAGGGCCGCCAATGGGCTGACCGCTATCGTGACGCCCTGGAAGGCCGATCTGACTACTCTCGAGTAGCACTGCGGGGCGAGGCGGGCGGCGGGCCTCTCGGCGCCACTGCTACGAGCTGGGACCTGTATGCGCTTCCGCTCACCCTGGATGAACACGTAGTGGGCGTAGTCGAGCTCGCGGTGCGCGCTGACCGCACTGTAGAAGCCGCGATTCTTGCGTCCCTGCCCGACATGTGTTTTGTGTTAAGCTACGACGGAATTGTGGCCGGATGCCACGGGTCCAGCCTGCCGGAAATCTTCGGGGGCCCTGACAAGCTCATCGGAAGGCCTTTTGCCGAGATTGCACCGGAGTCGGAACGTCGGCGAATCCGGGCCGCACTGGACAGGGTAGCCAGAGGCGCCCGGGCAGGCGACGAAGCCGGGCGGGCCGGCGGGGGAGACTCGACCATCGAAACAGCTACCAGCCTGGAGTTCGTGGTAGGTCGTGGTGCGAGCTCTCAAGTCTTTGAGGCGCGATTCGCTCCGCTTCCTTCGGGCGGCACAATAGTGGTTGTCCGAGACGTAACAGAAGCCAAACGCGCTTTGGCCATCCAGTCCGGACAGAATAGATTCCTTGAGCTTCTCGCGAAGGGAGGCGCATTTGAGGAGACGCTCACGTCTCTCATACGCATTCTCGAGGAGCAGTCGCCGGGCATGTCGGCGCTGATACTCCTGCTTGACCCGGACGGGCGGCGACTGCGCGTCGGGGCAAGCGCTACGCTTCCGCGAGAGTACGTGGACTCCCTGGACGGCCTGGTCATCGGTCCGGCGGTGGGCTCGTGCGGCACTGCAGCTTTCACGGGCGAGCGCGTCATAGCCCTGGACATCATGACCGACCGACGCTGGGACGGCCTAAGAGAGCTGGCGGCCAAGTATGGCCTGCGCGCATGCTGGTCTCAGCCTGTTGTGGACGACGACGGAGTTGTCATGGGGACATTCGCGATGTACTACAGAACGCCGCGCTCTCCGTTGCCGGTTGAGCTGAAGGCAATTGAGACAGCTGCCCGACTGGTGCGCGTGGCAATCGAGCAGAGGCACGCAAGAGAGGGAGTCGAAGCTGCATACGAGCAGCTGGAGCGGCGCATCGAAGAACGTACGCGCGAAATCGAGCGGCGGCGCCGGGTGGCGGAAGGACTGCGCGAGATTCTGGGTTCCCTCAATTCCGCGAGATCTCTGGAGGACATACTCGATCTCATACTGGAACAGGCGGAGGAGTTCCTGGGCGCTGAAGCCGGCGCGCTTTACCGGCTCGACCCGAGAGGCGACATGCTCGACGTCGCCGCAGCTCGGGGCCTGGCCGAGGCGACCTGCGGCCCGATTGAAGTGGGAGCGGGAGTTGTGGGTTGGGCGGTGATGGCCAGGCGGCCTGTGGTTGTATCCGGAGTCGGCGCCGTGGGCGGGAGTCAGACGCGTCAGCCGCCGGCCAACCGGGCGCCGGCCGGCAGGGGCCGTATCGGGAAAGCCAGCGCCGCTGGACTGACGCAACCCGGAGGGCGGCTTGACAGATCGCAATGGGATGAGCTGCCCGATTGGGCCATGGGGCGATTTAGGAGCCTGATGGCTGTGCCGCTGGTGGGCAAGGACCGGGTGTATGGCGTGATCGCGCTGTGTTTTTCCGAGTCTCGCGGGTTTTCCCACGAGGAACTGAAGCTGGCAATGTCCTTTGGCGACCAGGCCGCTCTGGCCATAGAAAATGCTGAGCTTAGGGCGAAAGCTGAGGAATCGGCGGCTGCCGCCGAGCGGAGTCGGCTTGCCCGGGATCTGCATGACGCGGTCACCCAGACCCTCTTTTCCGCCAGTCTCATCGCGGAAGTCCTGCCGCGACTGTGGAAGCAAAACGAAGAGGAAGGCCTGAGGCGTTTGGACGAGTTGAGACGGCTCACACGAGGCGCCTTGGCTGAAATGAGGTCGCTTCTCCTGGAGCTGAGGCCGGCTACGCTCATGGAGGTCGGGCTGGAGGACCTGCTGCGGCAGCTTGCAGAGGCGATGACGGGGCGGGCGGGCATACCGGTCCATGTGGAGCTCGGCGGGGCCTCCTGCGGCGGCGTGTGTGCCCTTCCTCCGCAGGCGCGAGTGGGGTTGTATAGAATCGCGCAGGAATCCCTGAGCAATGTGGTGAAACACTCCGGCGCCAGCGAAGCCTGGGTGAGCTTGACGTGTTCGGAAAACCAGTCCGGGGCGATGCAGATCGAGCTTCGAGTCCTCGACAACGGTCGAGGGTTCGATCAGGATGTTGTCTCCCCTGAGCATCTGGGCCTCAGGATAATGCAAGAAAGGGCGGCGGCGATAGGAGCGCGCATCTGGGTCGACAGCAGTATGGGCCGAGGCACCGAGATCGTCGTCGCTTGGAGCGGTCTGCGAGGAGGCGAAGGCAATTGAGCGGTACTACGCGGATCCGTGTGATGATCGTGGATGATCATGCCATGGTGAGAAGCGGTCTCAGGGCATTCTTGAGCGTCTATGAGGACCTGGAGTTCGCCGGTGAGGCGAGCGACGGCAGAGAAGCTGTGGAGACCTGCTCAAGCATGCGGCCCGATGTGGTGCTCATGGATCTCGTAATGCCTGACATGGACGGCGCTTCGGCTACCAGGGCAATCCGCAAGGCCTGCCCCAACATACAGGTTATTGCACTCACGAGCTTTAGGGAGCAGGATCTGGTGCAGGGGGCGCTTCAGGCCGGCGCCATTGGGTACCTACTGAAGAATGTGTCCGCCGACGAACTGGCATCGGCCATCCGCGCTGCTCATGCTGGGCGACCCACGTTGGCGCCTGAGGCTACTGAAGCCCTCATCAAGGCTTCAATCCAGGCGCCGCCCGAGCCTGAAGTCGGCGCAGACCTGACCGACCGTGAGCACGAGGTGTTGGCCGCCCTGGTACGGGGCCTCACCAATCCGGAGATCGCGGACAGGCTGTACATCAGCCGGGCTACGGTCAAGTTCCACGTGAGCAGCATACTCTCCAAGCTGGGAGTACAAACTAGAACCGAGGCAGTGGCGCTGGCGCTCCAGAACAACTTGATCAGGTAAGGCGCTGGGCGGCACCGGCCCAATGAATGGTATGAGCAGGCGTGGCTTTCCGCGGCACATTGGCGGAAGGCCGCGCCTGCCGCTATTCTGCTCTTCGTCCCCGCCGCTTTTCCGCGGTTACTCCCCATCTGGCCAGGAAAAGACCGTCCCAATGTCCATCCGATCTCTCCGACAGTCGGCCGATTCGCGCAGCTTGCATCACGTGTAGACTCTGAACTGCAGGGCGCGGTGCTCGGTCACGACAGGCTGGCGCGCCGACTAGACCAGATAGCAGAGGGTGGCGCAGATGGGGTGTCCCGCACAAGAGTGATCATTGCAGACGATCGGCGCGAGGTCCGCTCGGGGCTTCGAGCGGTGCTCGAAGAGGAGCAGGCAAGGTTCGTCATCATTGAAGCAGCCGACCTACGGCAACTGATGTCGCAACTGCAGCACCTCTGTGTCGACCTTGTGCTCCTCGACTGGGAACTAGGCCCCATTTCGGGCCGCGACATCCTGGCCATGCTCAAGGGCGTATGCCCCAGCACTCGCGTCGTAGCGCTCAGCGCGCGACCGGAGGCCAGAAGTTCGGCTCTTGCGTCTGGAGCGACCGCCTTCGTTCTCAAGGCGGACTGCGTGGAGGCAGTGCTCACTGCAGTCAGATCAGCGATGGGATCGCGCGGCGATGACCAATGGAAGGAGGGAATGAGATGAACCGGGAAGCACAGCGGGTGTCAGTGGAGCAGGCGATGTTCATGGCCGGCAATAACGCGGACTTGGCGGCAGCCATGATCCGCTACAATGAGCGCGGCGCGTATATGGAGCGCCGGGAGTACCAGCAGGCTGCGGAGTCGGTCAGAATGGCGCGGGCGGCAGCGCTCGGTCGGCCGGTCGTTCAGAGAGGCTGATGTTGCCCAAGATCCGGCGGGGGAAGCAGGAGGTGCATTGAGACATGAAGAGGAAAGGTGCTTTGGCCAATGCGTAGGTTCCCAGTGGCGCAGACATCGGAAACGGGTAACACCGGACCGCCCCACAAACAGAATACCAGATGAATCCCCGGTCGAGGCTTGCGCAAAAGATAGAACGACCGGGGATTCCGCTTTTGCATGGAGGGATTAGGCGATCGCCTGTCGAAACAGGCAATTCAATGCGGCCGGGAGCGGCTGGGAAGGTGGTTAAGATGTCCGGTAGTGATGTCTCGTTTGTCGTGATCACCGGGCTTTCCGGGGCCGGCAAGACCCAGTCTATGAAAGCCCTGGAGGACCTGGATTTCTTCTGCATCGACAACCTACCGCCGTCCCTCCTGCCCCAGCTGGTCGAGTTGCACGCCGGCGCGGCGCCCCACCGCAAGTATGCGGTCGCCATGGACGTTCGCGGCAAGGAGTACTTCGGACATCTAGTGGATGCGCTTAACTGGCTTGCACGCAGCGAGTACCATTACACAGTGGTCTTCCTTGAATGCAGAGACTCGGTGCTCGTGCGCCGGTTTAGCGAGACGCGTCGTCAGCACCCCCTGTCGGGAGCGGGCAGCATATACGATAGCATAGCTCTGGAGCGTCGGGTGTTAGCGCCGATCAGGGAACGGGCACACATAGTGCTCGACACCTCGGACCTAAAGCCGGTCGAACTGAAGGCGCATCTGCATGCGGCGGTGATGGGCACGCCCGTTCACGAGATGATGGTTGTGGATGTGTTTTCCTTCGGATTCAAGTACGGAGCGCCCATCGATGCAGACATCGTGTTCGATGTGCGGTTCCTTCCAAATCCCTTCTACGTGCGCGATCTGAGAGCAACCACCGGCATGGAGCCGGCGTGCGCTACGTACGTCATGGATTCGCCCATTGCCCGCTCATTCATGGAGACGTTCCGTGACCTCATTCTCAGCTTGATACCTTACTATGGCAAAGAGGGCAAAGGGCGCCTTACTATCGGAATTGGATGCACAGGAGGGCAGCACCGGTCGGTAGCGGTAGCCGAGGAGCTTGGGCGGCAATTGGCGCAGAGAGGCGTCAGGAGCCAGGTGAGGCATAGAGAGATCACCGACCGCAAGCTTGCAGTCGAGAGCGGGCTGTACCCGGACGATGCAGGCGACGAATGCGACACAGATGGCAAGAGCGAAGACAATGAATGACGGGAAAGACGGTGGTCGTCCATGATTGTTGATGAGTTTATTGAGCTGGTCAGGATCGATGCCGAGTCTGGAAGCGAAGCGCAAATGGCCGCGGCGGCGGCGGACAAGCTACGAGGCATCGGGCTCCGCGTCGAGCAGGATAACGCGGGCAACGTGATCGGCCGGATGTCGGCCTGCGCCTCTGCGTGTTCATGTGGTGAGTCAATAATGCTCTGCGCGCATCTTGACCGAGTGCCGCCTGGCAAGGGCGTTAACCCCGTAGTCCGCGATGGTGTGATCTATTCCAGCGGCGATACGGTGTTGGCGGCCGATGACATAGCGGGCGTGACAGCTATTCTGGCTGGCCTTCGCATGGCCAAGGCCTCCGGTAGGTGTCTGCCGGAGGTGGAGGTGGTGTTCACCGTGAGCGAAGAGCGGGGCCTTCGTGGCGCAAAGCAGCTGGATTACGCCCGACTGGCTTCAAAGACCGGGTACATCTTCGACGCCGCTGATCCTGTCGGTACGGTTATTCTATCGAGCCCGACACATATGGGGCTTGAGGTGCAGATCGCCGGGCGGGCAGCCCATGCGGCGGCCAATCCGGAGGACGGAATCAGTGCGATACAGGCAGCCGCCGAAGCCATCGCCGGTTTCCCCTTCGGTCGCGTCGACGCGCAGACCACGGCCAATGTAGGCATCGTATCGGGCGGTACTGCAACCAACATCATATCCGAAAAAGCCTACTTCAAGGCCGAAGTTCGTAGCCTCGACCATCAGCGGGCCGTCGATCTTGCCGAGGAATGCGCAGCCAAAATACGTGATACGGCGTCCCGCCGCGGCGCGCGCGCCAATGTCGCAACCACGGTCGACTACCGTGGATACACGATTCCCAATGACGCGCACGTTGTGGAGCGCGCAGTCAGGGCTCTGAGAGCCGCTGGGCGTGACGCCGTTTTCCAGTCTACTATGGGCGGCAGCGATGGAAATGTGTTCAATGCCCACGGAATCGCCTGCATCGTGCTGGGCATAGGAAGCCGCGATGTTCACTCCACTCGCGAAAGCCAGCCCATAAGCGAGCTTATGGCGGCGGCCGAGCTTGCCCGCGACCTAATCCTCGTGGGATAGCCGGGAGTTGTTGAAAGCAGGGGCAGCGGCCGGGCCGGGGATCGGCTACTCGCCGCCGACCTCTACGAGGACTCTATTGGGCAGGCATGCGGCGTAGTCGCCTGCCCGCTCCAGCCAACCCATGCGTATGCATATCTTGTCGGGGCACGGCGACGAGACCACGTGGGCTCTCGCCCCGTCGACCTCGACTACTGTGATGCCGAGCGGCCCTTCGACCTGGATCGTCCGTTTCGCGGCCGGCGAGAGGATTACCTCCGCAACAACCCTGTTCTGGGCCTCGCCGATCGATGTGACAGTCAACACCGAGCCTGCCGGCGCACGTTGCCGGCCTCGGGCGCCCGCGAAGATGAGAAGGGCGCCGAGCAACAACATGAGGAGTGCAGGCACGATTCTGCGTTTTGTCATCGGTTCAGTAGACCTACTTTCCTCGGGCGGCATGCAGAAAGCGTCTGGCGGGGCCGTCTAGATTATCGCATACTAGTCCTATGAAGACTGCCGTGACTATTGACAGCCCGAGCAGCAGCGGGGCGCCGAAAAACAGCGCGGGCTGCCGCATTGCCATTACTGCGATGGCCAGCTGGCAACTGGCATGGATTACTCCGCCCACCACGCTTGTCCACACCATTGAAGCGTGGGAGGGCAGCAGGCGAAGGGAGACGCCCATACCTACGGCGCTTGCTGTGGCGCCGACGAAACTCATCCAAAACCCCAAGCCCCAGAACTTGCCCGTGATCACGCTTCCCAGTATGCTGCGGACAGCGCTCACGCCCACGGCCGGCCAGAACCCCATGTAGCGTAGGCACACCAGAGTAGCCACATTTGCCAGGCCTATCTTGGCGCCCGGTACCGGCAGCGGTGGAATCAGTGATTCAATTACGTGCAGGGCAAGAGCCACTGCAACAAGCATAGTGAGCTGGATCTGTCTTTGCAGTTGTCCGGGCTTCAAACGCGAACCCTCCAGGCATGCCACGTACGGAGATTCTGCGCGCCGCGCAGGCGCAGTACAGACCGAATTATACACTATGTGTCCGATGCCCGCGACTCTGGGAGGAAGCACAGCGCATGGATGGCAGAAAGCTGTAAAGGAAAAACCGAGAGGAAGGATCCACTTTTGGGGAGAATCCTCATGTAGGGCATCAAACAGGAAGTCAATAGCGTTTGCGCAGAGGGAGGCGGTCTGCATAAAGCTGATACATACGTCCGACTGGCACCTTGGGCGGATATTCTACAAAACCCATCTTACCGAAGATCAGGCGCACGCTCTCGACCAGTTCATCGCCATAGTTCGTGACGAGCGCCCTGACGCTGTGTTGATTGCGGGAGACGTATACGACAGGTCGACGCCGCCGGTGGAGGCTGTTGAGCTGCTGGATGATACGCTTTCCCGGATTGTGCTGGGGCTTGGGATCCCAACTATCATGATAGCCGGCAATCACGATTCGCCGGAACGCCTCGGCTTTGGCTCATCTCTGATGCAGAGTAAGGGCCTGCACATAATGGGGTCGCCCGAATCGTGCAGTCCTGTTGGAATGGCAGACGAATTTGGCCCCGTATGGCTCGTGCCTCTTCCATATGCAGAGCCGGCAGTCGTCCGCGACCGGCTGGGCGCCGGCGAGGCCAAGGATCACGACACTGCCATGGCCGTCCAGGTGAAGGCCGTGCTCCAGGCGGCTGCGGGAGCGGCGCGACACGGCGACCGGGTTGTGGCTGTGGCCCATGCCTACGTCGCCGGGGGGCAGCAGTCAGAGTCGGAACGACCGCTCACGCTGGGAGGCACAGGAGCGGTCGACATCGGGCATTTCGCGCCTTTCAGCTACGTGGCTATGGGGCACCTCCACCGCCCGCAGACTCTCGCCGGCAGCCGGGTGCGGTATTCCGGATCGCTCATGAAGTACTCATTTGACGAGACGGACCATGCCAAGTCGGTGACAGTTGTCGATATTGACGGGGCGGGCGAGGCAACTGTAAGGACCGTGCTCCTCAGGCCTAAGCGCGATGTTCGGAAGGTATCTGGGGCTTTCGAAGAGGTGATGCGCGGCCCGGCGCCTGGAGTGAGTCGCGATGACTACATAATGGCCTGCTTGTCGGATCCGGACCCGGTATGGGATTGCATGAGCAGGCTGCGAGAGGTCTACCCCAATGTCATGCAGGTAGAATGGAGTGCCGGAATGGCTGGAGGAGGCGACGTGGCCCATCTTGCCGGGGCTGGTGTTGATCACCGCAATCGTACAGAGCTCGAGTTGTTCTGCGAGTTTTATGAACAGGTCACGGGCGAACCCATGGGCGAGGACGAGGTAGCCGCAGTAGTCGCGATGCTGGAGCAGGTCAAGGCGGGAAGGGAGGCGGCTGCGTCATGAGGCCCATACGTCTTGAGATGCAGGCCTTCGGGCCATACCCAGGTTTGGAAGTTGTGGATTTCCGTAGCCTAGGTAGCCGCCGTTTCTTCCTGATTCACGGGCCCACGGGCTCGGGCAAGACCACTGTGCTCGACGGGATTTGCTATGCCTTGTATGGAAAATCCAGCGGAGCTGAAAGGGACGTCCGGGAGATGAGGTCGCATCATTCTCCCGACGAGCTTCCTACGCAGGTAGTGCTGGACTTTTCCGTGGGGCGCGAATCATACCGTGTGTGGCGCAGGCCCGAGCAGGAGACGCCGGGAAGGCGCACTCCCCTCAGGGCAGACGCCACACTGTGGCAGCGGACAGGTGTGGGTGACGATTCATCGGATGGCGTTGTGATAGAAACAGGGCTCACAAAGGTTACCGACAGGATAGCGGGACTCCTGGGTTTTGAGGCCGACCAGTTCCGTCAAGTAGTTCTGCTTCCACAGGGGCAGTTCCGGGAAGCCCTTACGGCCGACTCCGCCAAGCGCCAGCAGATACTGGAGATTCTGTTCGGCACTGAAGTCTACAAATACATAGAACTGGCGTTGAGAGACAAAGCCATTGCGTTGGCAGGTGAACTGAAGGGCCTCAAGGATCGACGTGATACTCTCCTCGGGGCAGCTGACGCTGAGTCACCCGAGCAACTCCGGACGATATTCGAAGCCGAACGGGCCAGACTGGTCCAGGCGCGTAAGGCTGAGAAGACGGCGAGCGAGTCGGCAGAGGGGGCGGCGCAGGCCCTATCCAAGATGAGGCAAGACGCCGAGAAGCTTCACGAGGCGCACGACGCGGCGCAGGCCGTCGCCGCCTTGGATTCGCAGGCACCGGAATACGAGGCTATGGAGCGAAGGTGCAAGAGGGCCAGGCAAGCGGCGAGCTGCGCTGGGGTTGAAGCCCTGCTGGATCAGGCGCTCCGGGAGGAGACGGCCAGGCGCGCGGCCCATGGGCAAGCCCAGAAGGACCTGTCGCAGGCGGAGTCGACGGCCCGCGCTGCATCCGAAAGGCTGGCTTGCGAGAACTCGCCGGACCGTATCGAACAGCGAAAGCAGCTAGAGACCGGGCTGGTGACTCTCGGAAGCCTAGCGCCTAAAGTCGCCGAAATCGACAGGGCCAGGGAGACAGTGATAGAGGCGGGAAGGGACGATACCAAGGCGCGCGACCTGGCAACAGTCGCTTCAGCCCGTAAGAGCGAGACAATGAGCGGGCTGGCCAAAGCCCGCGCCGAGCGGGATGAAGCTCAGACTTGCGGGGCGGAGCTGCCGGTCTGGGAATCGCGGGTCAGCGAGATAGGCATTGCTCTGAAACGGGCTGAACGCCGCGCACAGCTCGAGGCCGACATGGCGCAGAAGGCGACCGAAGCGCTTCAAGCGCGGCAACTGGCTGACGAGGCCGCACATCGGCTGGAGCATGCGCGGAGGCGGGCGGCTCTACTTCGAGAGGCTTGGTTGACCAGTCAAGCTGCGGCTCTCGCGGCGGCGCTTGAGCCGGGTATGCCGTGCCCTGTGTGTGGATCGACATCGCACCCATCGCCGGCATATGCAGCCGGCGCGGAAGACGGTGGAAAGGCGCCGTCCCAGAAGGAACTACGAGGCGCGGATACGGCGGTGACCACGGCCGAGACGGAGTGGTTGCACCTGAGTAAGGTCGCTTCCGAAGCATCGCAGCAAGAAGCGTCGGTCCGAGGTCAGCTTGCCGAGCTGAGCTCGGATGACCGTGATAGGTGCGATAGGGGCGACCTCCGTTCCCAACTGCGCGACGCAGAAAAGCGCCTGGAGGTCGCGAAGAGTGCCGGTCAGCGCGCGGGGCAGCTGGGCGAAGCCATAGCACGAATCGAGCAGCAGCTCACGGCGGCAGAACTTCAGGCGGCCGAGGCGGAGACCGCCACTCGTGAGACGGCAAGTCGGCTAGCGGCGGCTAGGGCGACGCTAGAAGAGAAGGAGCATAATGTTCCCGTGGATCTCAGGTCTCCTGCTGCGCTGGAAGCTGCACAGGCAAAGGCGAGAGCTGAGCTGGACGCGCTAGTACGGGCGCTAGAGGCGGCGGAGCGCGAGAGGCAAGGTGCCGGGCAAGCCCTTGCGGGGGCGCAGGCACGCTCGGTTGCGGCAGAGGAGGCGCTTGAGGTCGCAATCGGGAACGTGCGTGTCCGCAGCGTGGAGTTCGAGGCTGAAGTGCGGGAAGTAGGGTT
>Ga0209097_10003574_pt1 | contig 11890 bp, 9 predicted proteins | sample AD_UKC052_MetaG_FD_184419 | JGI IMG/M metagenome (GOLD analysis project Ga0209097, IMG submission 184419) | Active sludge microbial communities of municipal wastewater-treating anaerobic digesters from USA - AD_UKC052_MetaG (SPAdes) (version 2) | ecosystem: Engineered > Bioreactor > Anaerobic >... | reverse complement strand
AACCACCAGAATGGCTCGCGCCGAAGGGCTACGCCAACGGAATCGCTGCACGCGGCACCATGATTTTTGTTGGTGGACAGATTGGTTGGAACGGCGCGCAGCAATTCGAGACCGATGACTTCATCGCACAGACGCGACAAGCCCTCGTCAACATCGTGGCCGTGCTGCGCGAGGCTAACGCCGGGCCGGAGCACATGGTGCGCATGACTTGGTACATCGTCGACCGCGACGAATATGTGGCGCGACTGAAAGAACTTGGCGCGGTTTATCGCGAAGTGATCGGTCGCAACTTTCCTGCGATGAGCTGCGTGGAAGTCTCGCGCCTCGTGGAGGCGCGAGCCAAAATCGAGATTGAAGTGACCGCGGTGCTTCCGGACTAGCGCGACGCCAGGTCTTCCCAACGCTCCATCGCCTCCATCACCAGCGCGTCAATTTCACTAGATCGCTTAGAAATTTCGGTCGCGCGTTTGGGGTCTTTTTGAAAGATGACGCCGTCGGCGAGCTCGGCGTTAATCGTCGCCTGTTCTTTTTCAAGCGCCTCAATTTTCGCGGGCAAGCCGTCAAGTTCGCGTTGGTCTTTGAACGAGAGTTTGGTCTTTGGCGCGGCGGGGGCAATTGGCGCAGCAGGCGCCGCATCAGACTTGCGATCAGCGCCACTCGCTGCGGTCGCTTTCGATGCTGCGGTCGCCTCGGTTGCCTCAGAGAGCGACAACGCAGCCATCACTTTCGCTTGCGCTTGCCAATCGGTAATCGAGCCTTCGTATTCGCGCCACAGACCGTTGCCTTCAGCCACTAAGCAGCTGGTCACGACGTTATCCAAAAATCGTCGATCATGGCTCACGATGAAGACCGTGCCTTCGTAGTTCGCAAGCTTGTCTTCGAGCAGTTCTAACGTGTCGATATCGAGATCGTTCGTCGGTTCGTCGAGCACCAACACGTTCGCCTCTTTGGCGAAGTGCCGCGCGAGCAACAAGCGATTGCGCTCACCGCCGGAGAGCATTTTTACCTGCGCATTGGCACGAGCGGGCGAGAACAAAAAGTCTTGCAAGTAGGTCATCACATGCGTGCGCTTGCTGCCCACCTCAATCCAGTCGCTACCTGGCGAAATAAATTCACCTAGCGTAGCCTCTTCGTTCAGTCCGTCGCGCATCTGATCGAAATACGCGACCTGCATATTGGTTCCGGTGCGAATCTTTCCGCTGTCGGCTTCGATTTGGCCGAGGATGAGTTTTAGAAGCGTGGTCTTGCCGATACCGTTCGGGCCAACGAGACCGACCTTATCACCGCGCAAAATCGTCGCAGTGAAATCCTTGACGATCACCTTGTCGCCGTAGGACTTACACACGTCCGTCAGCTCGGCAATGATCTTTCCGGATTGGCCGCCACTAGTGATTTCTAGCTTCACGCGGCCCAGCGAATCACGGCGCGCGGCGCGTTGATCTCGGAGCGCTTCAAGGCGGCGCACGCGACCTTCGTTACGCGTTCTACGCGCCTGAACACCTTGACGAATCCACACTTCTTCCTGCGCCAGAAACTTATCGAACTTGGCGTTGACCGTCGCTTCGAACTCAAGCTGCGCGGCCTTTTGGGTTTCGTAAGCGGCGTAGTTTCCGGGAAAGCCCGTGAGCTTGCCGCGATCAAGTTCGACGATGCGGGTGACCACGTTGTCAAGAAACGTGCGGTCGTGGCTGATGATGACGGCGCTGCCTTTGTAACTGGTTAGCAAACCTTCGAGCCACGCGATCGCAGCGAGATCCAAGTGGTTGGTTGGCTCGTCGAGCAGCAACACATCGGGCGCAGCGACGAGCGCTTGAGCGATTGCCACGCGTTTTTTCAGACCGCCGGAAAGCGTGGAGACAAGCGTTGTTGGATTGAGATTGAGCTGAGAGAGCGTTGCGTCGACGCGAGATTCCCACGTCCAGCCTTCAAGCGCGTCGATCTCGTGTTGCATGTCGGAGAGTACGTGCTCGTCGCCGCCTTCCACCGCTAATTTTTCGTACGCGTCACGCAGTTCGCGCGCGCGCGACAAACCGTTCGACACCGCCTCAAACACCGTTTCGTTTTCAGAGAATACGGGCTCCTGCGGCACCGTGGTGATGCGCAGGCCGCCTTGCAGCGCCATTGCGCCGTCGTCGAGCGTTTGCGTGCGCGCGAGCACTTTGAGTAGCGAGCTTTTGCCCGCGCCATTGCGGCCAATCAGACCGATGCGTTCACGATTTTCGATTGCGAAATCCGCGCCATTTAAGAGCGGGGCGAGACCAAATGCGAGGTGTGCGTTTTGAAGCGTAAGAAGAGCCATAGCCTCAAGTGTAGTCGGACGATTAACAGCTTTTTGGCTCTAACGACTGACGAGCGGTCGCTAGAGCGTCACAGCATCATAAGTCGACTTTCCCAATAAATCGCTTGCAACGACCATTTGGCAGTCGCTGGCGTTATAAAGCTGTATCTACTGAAGCTCGATTCATAGGGTCGATGTAGCGAAGCAAAATCAAGCGCAACCATTTGCCGAGCGCTTCGTGCAAACGCAGTGGCGGACATGGCTCGTCCCGCGAATGAGCGCCATGCGCGCGAGGCGAACGACGCCCAAAACCATCGCACCGCGTTTGACTTTTTTGTGGCTTCGCGAGAGCCAAAAGCGCTGCTATCATGCCTCGCATCATCGGCCGCAGCGCGAGGAAGTCCGGCAACGGAGCGCAGGCCGATTCACCGTGCGGAAGCATTAGAAAAGGAGGAACCCATGGATTTCCCGTGGCTTAAACATTACCCCGCTGGCGTGCCAGCAACGATCAAATTCGATCAGTACGCCTCGATCGTTCAGCTCCTCGAAGAGAGCTTCCAAAAGTACGCCTCGCGTCCCGCGTTTAGCTGCATGGGCAAGACGATCACTTACGCAGAAGTCGACGAGTACTCACGTGCGCTCGGCGCATATTTACAGAGCCTCGGTTTGCAACAAGGCGACCGCGTGGCCTGCATGATGCCCAACGTGTTGCAGTATCCGGTTGCGGTTGCGGCGGTACTGCGTGCCGGCTTCGTTGCCGTGAACGTGAACCCGCTCTACACGCCACGCGAGCTCGAGCACCAGCTCAAGGACTCCGGCGCGAAAGCCATCATCATTCTCGAAAACTTCGCCGCGACGCTGCAACAGGTGGTCGACAAGACGCCAGTCAAGCACATCGTGCTCGCATCAATGGGCGACATGATGGGCTTTTTGAAAGGCGCGATTGTTAACTACGTCGTGCGCAACAAAAAGAAAATGGTGCCCGCGTTTTCGCTGCCCACCGCCGTGAAATTTAACGACGCGATGGCGAAGGGCAAACCGCTCGCGCTGTCGCCATCGAAGGCGAAGTTTGACGACCCCGCCGTGTTGCAATACACGGGCGGCACCACGGGCGTATCGAAAGGCGCAACGCTACTTCACCGCAACATCATCGCCAACGTGTTGCAATCCGAAGCCTGGATGCAGCCCGCGCTGAACAACCCGAAGAAGCCGAAACCGCCGGAGCAGATGACTACGGTCTGCGCGCTGCCGCTCTATCACATCTTCGCGTTCACGATTTGTTATCTGCTGGTGTTGCGCACCGGCGGGCAATCAATTTTGATTCCGAATCCGCGCGACATTCCGGGCACCATCAAAGCGCTCAAAGGCTTCAAGCTGCATATGTTCCCTGCGGTCAACACGCTCTACAACGCGCTGGTCAACGACCCCACATTTAAAGAGCTAGACGTCTCTGACTTGCGCGTTGCCAACGGCGGCGGCATGGCCGTGCAAAAGGCCGTCGCTGACAAGTGGCTCGCCGCGACGGGCTGCCCGATTGTTGAAGGCTACGGACTCTCGGAGACTTCACCATCTGCGACCTGCAACCCGACTGATACGGACGCATACTCGGGCACCATCGGGATGCCACTGCCGTCTACCGAAATCGCGATTCGCGATGACGACAACAACCCCGTGAAGATGGGCGAGCCAGGTGAAATATGCATCAAAGGCCCGCAGGTCATGGCGGGCTATTGGCAGCGCGACGACGAAACGGCCAAAGTCTTCTCGGCCGACGGTTACTTCAAGTCCGGCGACATCGGCGTCATGGATGAGCGCGGTTACGTGAAGATCGTGGACCGCAAGAAAGACATGGTGCTCGTTTCGGGCTTCAACGTGTATCCAAACGAAGTCGAAGATGTCGTCGCGAGCTGCCCCGGCGTGATGGAATGCGCGGTGATCGGCGTGCCTGACGACAAATCAGGCGAAGCCGTGAAAGTGTTTGTCGTCAAGAAAGACCCGAACCTCACCGAGCAACAAGTGCGCGATTATTGCGAAGCCAATCTCGCGGGTTACAAGAAGCCGAAATACATCGTGTTCCGCGCGGATTTACCGAAGACTCCCGTCGGAAAAATTCTGCGACGCGAGTTGCGAGACATGGACAAGAAGGCGGCGTAGTCTTTCGCTCGCCCGAAGAAAAACGGCCCTTCGGGGCCGTTTTTTGTGCTGATCTCGCGCATCTAAACGCCCGCCCCTTCAAAGCCCAATTGCCGCCACGCCTCATACACCGTCACCGCGACCGAATTCGATAAATTCAAACTACGAATCGCGGGCCTCATCGGCAATCTCAATTGCTGTTCCGCTGAAAAATCTTCAAGCACGGTGGCAGACAGCCCTTTCGTTTCCGAGCCAAACACAAACGCATCGTTGCGCGCGAGCGTCACGTCGTGCGGCGCACGCGTGCCGCAGGTTTCAATGGCGAACATACGCGTCACGCCGAGTAGCGCGAGCGCCGCTTTGCATGCGGTCCAATCGTCATGCACTTGCATCGTCGCGTACTCGTGATAGTCGAGACCCGCGCGGCGCATGCGTGCGTCTTCCAGCGGGAAGCCGAGCGGACGCACCAGATGAAGCGTCGCCCCGGTGTTGGCGCACAGGCGAATGACGTTACCCGTGTTGGGCGGAATTTCGGGTTCGACTAGAACGACATGAATCATAGAAATGGCTTGGGTCGCTTTGCGTGGCTTCGCCTGGCTTTGCTTGGCTTAGGCGACTGATTTTTTGAAAGGCGTAATTCGCTCGCGCGCACGTAGCGGTTGCACGCGGGCCAGTACAAAGGCGTCCACGCGATCCGCGCCCGCCGCGTATGCCGCTCGGGCGAGTTCGTTGAGCGTCGATCCGCTGGTGAGCACGTCGTCGATCAACACGACCGATTCTCCTGCGAGTGAACGCGTCGCTGCGAAGGCCTGACGCACATTGCGCCGCCGCCCGACCAGATCAAGCTGCTGTTGAATCTCGGTTTCACGAATTCGAACCAGTGCGTCTGCATCCGTGCGCAAACCAAAGCGCTTTCCGATTTCGCGTGCGATCAATTCAGATTGGTTGTAACCGCGAAACTGCAGCCGTCCCGCAGCAAGCGGAACGGGCATTAGCGTCGCCGTCGCCGAGTACGGCCATGATTCGCACTGTGTCGCAACCCAGTGACAGAGCGAAAACGCGTGCCGATACTTGATTGCAACAATCGCGTCGCTGGTTGGAAAGTCGTACACCCACAGCGCCTGCAAACGCTGCCACACAGGAGGTCGTTTTATGCAGCGGCCACAGACTTGTCCGTTAGCCGCCGGCAGCTGGCAACGCGGACACGCCTGTGGCGGAATGCGCGCAAGCTCGTGGACACAGGGCTCACACACAGCGTCAGCGCTGCTGTCGCCGCAGAAGAAACACGGCTGTGGGAGGGCACGTGCAACGATGCGCTGCAACGTGGCGCGCGCAGCACTGATGGCCCGTGGTTGCAACGACGTGACTTCAGGCACATGCGCTCCCGCCATCGTGTCCGTGTTCGCGCCGTAGAGCTTACGCAATAAAATTTGGGTTCTCGCCTTTGTTCGCAGTCCGCGTAAATTTTCCCATGCCGCCACCTGACGCGTTTGATCTAGCGTTGCCTGCCTTGCCTATGCTGCCCGTTGAGAGCATCGGCGCAGGTGTAGATCTTGTGTTGCTGCACGGTTGGGGCTTGCACAGCGAATTTTTTCGACCGTGGTTGCCGCTACTGACGCCGCATTGCCGCGTGCACTTGATCGATCTTCCGGGTCACGGCTTGAGCCCGGAAGTGTCGCCGTTTACGCTGCCAACGATGGCCGCAGCGGTGGCGCAGTCGATGCGCGCCGTTGCGCCGCGCTACGCCGTGGCCGGCTGGTCGTTGGGTGGTGCCGTGGCGCAGCGAATGGCGATTGATTTCCCCGAAGCGATTTCGCACCTCACGACGCTCGCGTCGTCACCGCGTTTCTTGCGCGCGGATGATTGGATGCACGCGACAACGCCACACGCGCTGGAACTTCTGCGTAGCGGCTTGCGTCGCGATTACGCCGGCACACTTGCGCAGTTTTTTGAACTCAACATGGCCGCGAAATATGCTCCGCTTGCGACGGAGCTTGCGAAGCTTGGCACGGCGCGGCCCCCGGTTTCTCACATCGCGCTCGACGACGGCATCGCGCTCACTTCGGACGTGGATTTGCGCGCGGAAATTACGCACATTCGCGCACCGGTGCTTGCCATTTCCGGGCGCTTAGATCGTCTGAGTTACAGCCAATCGAGCGCGTGGCTCGCCGCTGCGACGGGCGGCACGCACATCGATCTGCCGCACTCCGCGCACGTTCCTCACCTGACCGACCCCGAAGCGACGGCGCAGGCGTTGCTCGCACATTTGCAGAAAGCCTCTCCACGATGAGCACACCTGAATTGCTCAACACGGAGCTCGTTCGTACGCGCTTTGATCGCGCGGTCGCGACATACGTCGACGCTGCCGTGGTGCAACGCGAAGTGGGCAACCGGTTGCTAGAGCGCTTCGATGTCATGCGTTTGTCGCCAGCCGTAGTGCTCGATGTCGGCTGCGGGCCGGGCACGCACACAGGGGCGCTCGCGGCGCGATTTGCCGACGCAGAAATCGTTGCCATCGATCAATCGGCGGCGATGGTTTCGCGTGCAGCGCCGGTGGTGGATGCGCCGAAAGCAAACTGGCTGGAGCGCTTTGGTCTGTCTCGAAAAAACGCAACGCCCGCGGGTCACGCGCGCGGCGTCGTCGCCGACATGACCACGTTGCCGTTTGCTCGCGAACATGCGGACGTGCTCTGGAGCAATTTTGCGTTGCAGTGGGCGAACGATTTACCAGCGCTGTTCGCCGAATGGAATCGCGTGCTTAAAGTCGGCGGCGTGATGATGTTCACCGCGCCGGGGCCCGACACGCTGATCGAGCTGCGTCGCGCACTGACGTGGGCGAACGTCGTACCCGATGAACGCGTGCAGCGCTTCACCGATTTGCACGACATCGGCGACATGCTCGTGCATGCGGGTTTCGCAGATCCCGTGATGGACATGGAAGTGGTCACGCTCGAATACGCAAGCGTCGACGCGCTCTGGCGCGACCTCAAAGCGCAGGCCGCGACCAACGCCATGCAATCGCGGCCGCGCGGATTGATGACGCCGCGAAAGCTGCGAGCGATTGAAGCTGCGCTCGACGCCGGGCGACGCGACGGCGGCCCGATTCGCATCAGCGTCGAAGTGATTTATGGTCATGCGTGGAAAGTCGCGCCGAAGAAAACTGCGGACGGTCACGCCGTCGTGCGGCTCGATGCGATTGGACGTGGTAAACCTCCGGGCGCAGCGCGCGGCGGTGTTTGATTCGCCTGAGAACAGATGTCGGCAACAACTTTTTGGCACGAGCGACTACTAGACGGTCGTTTCAAGCGTTTTTCGTGAACATTCGACTTAATAGTAAAAATGGCTGCAACGACCGCCTGCCTGTCGTTTCGAGGTAAAAGCTGATACATGAGCATTTTGGTATGTGTGCCCGTCTACAACGGGTTTGAGTCCACCGAGCGTTGCCTGGGCGCGCTCGCTTCCGCGCGCGTGGCCGCACCGTTTCGTACGCTCATCATCAACGATGCCTCGCCCGACACGCGCGTGCGTCCGATGCTCGACGCGTACTCGCTCGCACACGCCGACACCGAAGTGCGCCACAACGTCGTGAACCGCGGTTTTACGTGGAACGTGAACCAAGCGTTCAGAGCCGCACGCAGCGGCGAGCATGTGGTCTTGCTCAACTCCGACGCACTCGTCACCAGCGGCTGGTTAGACGAAATGCTCGCCTGTGTCACCGCCGACGCGAAGATTGGCACCGTCACACCGTTCTCAAACAACGCCACGATTTGCAGCTTCCCCGACTTCACACGCGCGCATCCGGTGTCAGAACGCACCGAGCGCGAACGCATCGCCACCGCCCTGCGAGCATCGCGCGCCGACCCGATTGACTTGCCCACCGGCGTGGGGTTTTGCATGCTCATTTCCGCAGCCTGCCGCGAAACGATGGGCATGTTCGACGTGGAAAATTTCCCGCGCGGCTATGGCGAAGAAAATGACTTCTGCATGCGGGCGGCCGCAGCGGGCCTGCGCAATGTGCTGTGCCCCAACGCGTATGTCGCGCACGAGGGCGGCGTGTCGTTTAGCAGCGATACGCAAGCGTTAATGAAGATCGGCGCGGAACGCTTACTCGCGAAGCATCCGACGTATGACGCAGAAGTAAGCGCGTGGATCGCGCGTGATCCGGCGCGTGCACGGCGGGACGCTGTGGCGGCGGCGCTTGCAGCCCAGTGAAACACGTAGGGTGCTGGTTCACCGCACCCAAATTGCTACCAAGCCACTTGTTTTGTATCGCCACCAGCGCGCTCTGTGGCCGCGCGGGGCCAGTCACCTTTTTGCTTCGCCAAAAAGGTGCCCCAAAAAGGCGACCCCGGGGATTCGCTGATTTCCTGCGGTGCTCGCGTCAGGCGGGCGTCGCACAAATCACCCGATGGCGCGCTGCCGCGCGCGGTGGGCTCATGGTGCGCCGCTTGGACCGCGTGCCGCTGCGCTCCTCGGAGCGAATCCACGGGGACCCCGTTCGAACGGGTTCTTGATCGCTTCGCGATTTGTTTGCGGGAGCCCGGATGCGAGCATCCGGGTTATGGTGCGATACGTCAAAATTAATTGCCACCACTTGGCGATCCGTTCGGAAACAAAAACGCTGGCAATGCAATCCAAGCGGCTTGACGACCAGTCGCTCTCAATCGCTCTCAATACGAAAGGCCTAAAAAATGAAGATGGTTCCAACTCGCGTCACGCGCGATGAGTGAGTCGCCAAGCGCTGATTCGAAGGTGCTCTTTCGCGTGGAAAACGAAGGCGGTACCGCTCACGTGGAGACGTTGTGGGCCACGCACCTTGGCGGTGATAAGTACAGGCTGGAAAACTCTCCCTTTTGGGCCTACGAAGTGTCGTGGCAAGATATTGTGCTTGCTCCATTTTCGGACGTCGAGGGGCATCTCACATTTCAGTCGGTACTCGCTAAATCTGGCAATCGAACGGTTCGTATATCGTTTGATGCGCCGGTTGAAGACGGAAATGAGTCAGATAAAGTCCTCCAAGAACTTGTCGCTTGGGGATGTACGTATGAAGGCATGAATCGAAAGTACATATCTGTGAATGTGCCGCATGGCATCGAATTGGATAACGTGCGCGACCACCTCATTCGTCACAACACCACATGGGAATACGCCGACCCAAGCTACGCCAAGCTATTTCCCGAAGATGCTTAGGGTCTTAGCCCGGATGCTCGCATCCGGGTTCCCGTAACCGAATCGCGAAGCGATCATTTGTTGCCTCTTACGCCCCGTCACCCCGCGCCGAGGAGCGGAGCAACGGGCGGTCGTAGGCCCGCACCATGAGCCCACTGGTTGCGCGTTAGCGCAACTTTCGGGCGAAAACGTAGCCGCGAAGCGGCGAGGCTTCGGTGCAGGCTAACTTGCGCAGCAAGTTAAGCGAAGCGGCCGAAACCAATTGTGCGGGTCCCGCCCGTTGCGAGCACCACAGGGAACAGCGGGGTTCGGGGCGAGCTTTTTGGTTACTTTTTGGCGGCGCAAAAAGTAACTCGCCGTCAGGCGAAATGAAGCCGTGGCACACGAATCACCTCATTCCATCAGACCCTTCGCTGCGCTCAGAGCCTGCCCCAGCGAAGGCTGGGGGCGAACGGCGGCAAGTACGCGCCGTGACTTCCCAGTCCACGTTAGTTGGTATCAATTTGTGGCGCAATAAGATTGCGCCCTACGTGTTTTACGGATGCCCCACGCGCGGCGCGCGTCAGTCCGCCTTAAATCCAGACGCCACAATCACCGGCCGCCACTTCTCAATTTCGGCCAACCGAAATTTCTCCAATCCTTCGGGAGTCGAAGTCGCGGGTTCGGTGCCCGTGCGCAGTAGCTTCTCTTTCACCTCGGCATTGGCCAACGCGCTGTTGAGCGCTTTGTTCAGCGCGGCGACGGTTGCAGCGGGTGTTTTCGCGGGTGCCCAGAGGCTGTACCAACCGCTGCCAACCGCGTCTTTGAAGCCGAGTTCGGCCATCGTGGGCACATCGGGCAGCGTGGCGCTGCGCTTCTCGGCGAACGAGGCGAGGATGCGAATCTTGCCGCTCTTGTGCAGCTCGATCAACTCAATATGGGTGTCCATGCCGCAGGCGATTTGGCTGCCCATCAGGTCGTTCAGCATCGGTGCGCCGCCTTTGTACGCGACGTGCACCATGTCCACGCCGATGGCGCGGCCGAGCATGATGCCGAAGAAGTGCGGCAGGCTGCCGGGGCTGGGGCTGCCGTAGTTGGCTTTGTCTTTGTTGGCCTTGAGCCACGTGACGAACTCCGCCATCGTTTTCGCAGGGTGATTGGGCGGCACAGCCAGCGCGAATTGGAAGTGGCCAACCATGCCGATGGGTGTCATGTCGGTCGTTGGGTTGTAGCCCGGATTCTTGAAGGTGAGCTGCGACAGCACGGGCGTGACTAAAGGCGCGAGGAGCATCGCACTGCCATCGGCAGGCGAGGCGCGCAGGGCGTCCACCGCAATTTTTCCGGCCGCGCCGATTTTGTTTTCGACAATGATTTGCGTGCCGGGTGCGAGGCCTTCGCGCATTTTGTCGGCGAGCATACGGGCGATGAGATCTGCGCCTCCGCCCGCGGCGAAGCCGACGAAGATTTTCGCTTGAGCGGGTACCTGTGCATTTGCAGCGAGTGTGCCGGAGCCAAACGTGGCGACTGCGGGAAACGCGGCCGCGCCTGCGAGCAAGCTGCGGCGGGTAGTGAAACGTGAATTCATGGGGCCTCCTTGTTGATAAGCGATTATCTCCTCTGCACGTTGACGCGCACGTCAATTGCCCTCGCATTCAGATAGCATCAATGCCATGAATACCGCGACCAACCCCTTGAGCTTCCCTTACGACGCGCCGCCTCCGGGTGGCGAATGTATTGACATCGCGCCCGGCGTGAAGTGGATTCGCATGCCGCTGCCGTTTGCGCTGGACCACATCAATTTGTGGCTGATCGAAGAGGCCGGCGGGTGGGCAGTGGTGGACACGGGTTTTGGCGTTGAAGCCACGCGTGCGCTGTGGGAACAGCACTTCAAAACCACGCTCGGCGGGCGTCCGATTACGCGCATTATTCTCACGCACTATCACCCGGATCACATTGGCAACGCGCAGTGGCTGGCCGAGCGTTTTGCGACGCCTGAAGGGCCGATCATCGTTGAGATGAGCTTAATGGAACTCCTCGCGGCGCATCACGTTGCCGACGGTACCGGACCGTATCAACGTGCGACGTTGGCAGACTTTTTCCGTGCACATGGGCTCACCGAAGAGCAAGTGGACGTGACCGCCAATCGAGGCAACACCTACAGCGGCGGCGTGCCCTCGCGGCCGCCGTGTTGCAACCGCATCACACCGGGCGACACGCTCGAGATCGGCGGTAAGTTTTGGACCGCGATTGTGGGTTACGGCCACACGATTGAGCACTTGAGTTTCTATTGCGAAGAACTCAAACTTTTGATTTCGGGCGATATGCTGTTGC
>Ga0209097_10003573_pt1 | contig 11890 bp, 14 predicted proteins | sample AD_UKC052_MetaG_FD_184419 | JGI IMG/M metagenome (GOLD analysis project Ga0209097, IMG submission 184419) | Active sludge microbial communities of municipal wastewater-treating anaerobic digesters from USA - AD_UKC052_MetaG (SPAdes) (version 2) | ecosystem: Engineered > Bioreactor > Anaerobic >... | reverse complement strand
ACCCCGGCGCTCGGGAGCGCTAGCGCAAGTCCAGTGCAGAGCGCAAACAGGAAGGTGATGTGCTTGTTGCGGCGTGGTGAGCGAATAGTCATGATGTGTCCTCTTAGAGATTAACGGGTGACGATTTCTTAGGTGACGCCCGCCACGGTTGGAATCTGTGTTTGTGCGGTCGTTAGAGATTGAAACGAGCGGTAGCTGCAAACGGGGTTAATCTTTTTCCGTGCGCCCGCACGTGAGATTGCGGGAGCCGTTTGCGCTGCGTCACGCGAAGCAGACCGCCGCACCGCTATGCTCGCGACTTTGTTGCCTCACGCTTGTTCGAATTACCTGATGTCTAACGTACCGCCTGCGCTTTCCGACGCGCCTATTCAAATCGCGCCGCACACTGCGCTCGAAGATGTCCAAGGCATTCTCACCGGCACCCTCTTCGTTGCGCTTTCGTTGGTTTTTTTTCGCAGCAGCGGTCTGCTGCCGGGCGGCATCGCGGGACTTTCGTTTTTGTTCCATTACGCGAGCGGTTGGTCCTTAGGCGCGGCTGTGTTCGCACTCAACCTTCCGTTTTATGTCTTCGCGTATCGCGCTATGGGTCGCGTGTTTACCGTGAAAACATTCTGCGCAGTCGCAATGGTCGCGATCTACACGGAAGTGCTGCCGCTGTTGATTTCGTTTGCGACACTGAACGCCGCTTTTTCCGCCGTCATCGGTGGGTTGCTCGCTGGCACGGGCATTTTGATTCTGATTCGCCACGGCGCGAGCTTGGGCGGTCTCGGCGTGCTGGCGATTTACTTGCAGCAGCGCAAAGGCTGGCGGGCGGGCACGGTGCAAATGCTCTGCGACTTGGCGATATTAGGCCTCGCGCTCTTTGTCGTGGCCCCAGAGAAAGTGTCGCTGTCCATCCTCGCGGCGGTAGCGCTCAATTTCGTCATCGCAATCAACCACCGACCTGATCGCTACTTCGGGATTTAGGTATCGCGAGGTGCGCGACCCGGGGGGGTGAAACACTTCGCAAGTCGAAACGTTCTCTAAGCTAACGCCGTTTCTGATCGCCGATACGAAACAGATAACGTGGAGCCGAGTACCATTCCCCCATGCAATTCATGCTCCATCGAATCAACCTGTTCAAGAACCCGTTCGCTAGCCCCGATGTGTGCGCTGCGCGTATCTCGGCCACGATTGCGATAGCCACAGTCATTGGAGCGTTGACGGGTTGCGGGAACGACAGCGTTGGCGGTCGCTACCCGCCCGATTGGCCAAAGCTGGAACGCGTCGCGACGAACGGCAAAAACTGCCCCGACATCACCGGAAACTACACCTTCGAAAACGACGTGGACGACTCCGCGTTCGGGAGCGACTCGACGTTCATCGGTCGCAATGTGACGCGCGATGCTAAGTGGCCTTGGCAAAGCGTGGCGATCTCGGGCGACGCATCCGTTTCGCTCACGCTCACGTACAGCCGCCCGCGCCCTGCACTGTCTGGCGTGCCGATGTCGCCAGACACTACGAAAACAACGTTGGTGCACGGCACGCACTACACCTGTGACAGCGGTTGGCTCATCACGCCAAAAGCAGATTTGTCGATTCGTACGGTAAGCCAAAACGCCGTCCACCGTGACGTGCAGTATCGAGGCGCGCGGCGTGTGGCCGATTCCGCCGTGCACTTTCGCCGCGACACGAACGGTGGTCTAGTCGCCCGCGTAGAGGTACGTGAGTATCGTGTGTTGTCGGTGTGGGCCGAGACGGGCGCTGGAATTCCGTATTGGAGTGACGCGCGAACGTACTGGGCGCATTGGCCGTCGGCGCGCATGCTCAGCGCAACGGTTTTGGCAGGCAAAGCGACGCGCGCGGAGATCGCACAAATGAGTCGCCTTGAGCGCGAAGTGTACGAACGTGAAAACGATGGCGGGACAAGTATGAGCGATGCCGAGTTTCGCGCGCTCGTTCGCCGAATGGTTGACGCTGGCGCGAAATTCGAAAGCATGCGTTCGGAAATGCGCGGCTATTCGATCTCCATTCGCGTCAGCGCACGCGGGCAGGTGACACGAACCTTAGAAAATTTCCGCGAGAGCGATGTGTTCACGAACGTGAGAGATCACGGCAGCGTGACCAGCACGGGGCAAACGGAAATCGCCACAATAAGCTTCGAGCGGCGCAATTGAGACGGGGTTGTCCACGCGCGCCGCTGGCCGCGAGGCGTGACAACCGCGGCTGTTCACGCTCAGAAATAGCCAACAACGGCTAACGCAGCACGGTCAACAGCCTTGGGGTTCCAGTTTTCGTCGCCACGCTGTTCCATATGCGGGTTAAACCGAGTGCTGGCCGGACGTCGCACCTCTACACTCTGCGCCAACTACAAGGAGGTTGTCACATGAAACAAATTATTGCCGCCGCCGTGTGCGCGCTGAGCGCAGCGAGCGTATTCGCCCAATATCCCGAGCGCGCGATTAACTACGTCATTCCGTTTGTACCGGCGGGGGAGAGCGACATCGCCGCGCGCCTGCAAGGCAAGGTCGCGACAAAAATCACTGGCAAGGAATTTGTCGTGCAAAACAAACCCGGCGCGGGTGGTGCGGTGGCTTGGGCGCAGCTCAATTCGCTACCCGCCGACGGCTACACCGTGATGGGTACCAATCTGCCGCATATCTTGCTGCAGCCGCTCGAAGCGCAGCCTACGTACAAGACCGAAGACATCGTAAACGTCTTCTTCTTCCACTTCACACCCGACGCATTGGTCGTTGCCGCGGATTCGCCGTACAAGACGTTTGCCGATTTCGCCGCCGCAGCGAAGGCTAATCCGGGCAAGCTCAACGTCGCGGGAAGCGCCACCAACTCCCCTGCACACATGGCCACCGCCCGCCTCGACATTCAGGGCGGAATGAAAGTGACCTACATTCCGCTCAAGGGCACCGGCGAGATCGTGACCCAGCTCTTGGGTAAGCATGTCGACGCCGCCATGACGTTCACCACACTGGCAATCGCCAACAAAGAGAAAACGCGAGTCCTCGCGGTGGGCACGCCTAATCGCCTCGCGCAGTTCCCGAACGCACCGACGTTCAAGGAATTGGGCTACGACTGGGTAGACGGCGCGTACCGTGGAATTGCCGTACCAAAGTCCACGCCAGAGGCCGTGCGCAAGCAGGTGTCAGACTTGTTCGCCAAGATCAACAAGGACCCAGAGCATCGAAAACAAATGACCGATGCGGGCTTCGAGCAAATCGACATTACCTACGATCAAATGCCGGAGTTCTTGAAGAAACGGGCCGAAAATTCGCTGCCACTGGCGCGAAAATTGGGAATGATCAAATAGCGAAAAGGCGAGCGCGCAGCGCGCGTGGAGCGAATCGATGGCTGAAGCGAAAACCAAACCCACCACGGTCTCGTTCGACGAATTTCTCGCGACGTCGGTCGACGCCGCGCGCCACGCAGATTGCCGTGCCATCGCGGCGATGATGCAGCGCGCCACAAAGGAGCCCCCCGTGATGTGGGGCGACACGATTGTCGGCTTTGGTCGGTACGCGATGACGTACGCCGACGGTCGTGAAGCGCCGTGGCCAGTCACGGCGTTTTCGCCGCGCAAGAACGACTTGACGATTTATTTGATGCCCGGCACCGAGCACTTCACAGCACAGCTCGCAAAACTCGGAAAACACAAAACCGCGAAAGTCTGCCTCTACATCAAGCGCTTGAGTGACGTGAACGTCCTCGTCCTAGAAGAAGTCATCGCGGCGAGCGTGGCTGCGATGGCGTCAAAGCGGATTGCAGCATCCGTTTAGTCAGCATCCGATGCGCCATGGTCCCTAAACGGTCAGCACAATCGGCTCTAGCGCTTCGCCCTGCGCCACAATTTTTCCAATCGCGCAGGTGTGTACGTAGCCCAATTCACGCAACGCTTTGATGCACGCTTCGGCGCGTTCAGCGGGCACGCTCGCGAGCAAGCCGCCAGCCGTTTGCGGATCAAAAATCAGAGGATAGCGCGGGTGTTTGACCATCGCTTCTTGATTGCGTAGCGCGCGGCGCAGGCGCACGTTGGCGCTCTGCAACGAGCTGACAATGCCCATCGCGACACAGTCCTCCGCTCCATCGAGGAGCGGCAGGTTCGTAAGATTGATTTCAGCGTCCACACCGGACGGGCGGGTCATTTCAACCAAGTGGCCGAGCAAGCCAAAGCCTGTGAGATCGGTGCACGCCGTTGCGCCGAATTCAGTGAGGCAGCGCGCGCCCAGACGGTTTGAGATCACCATCGACTTGAGTGCTGCGTCAATCCAACGGCCCTTTGCAGCCAAGCGTGCGTGAGCGGCAAACAGCGTGCCGGTACCGATGGGTTTGGTCAGGATCAAAACGTCGCCTGGCTGCATGCCGTTCTTGCGCAAAATTTTTGCGGGATCGTCATCGATCAAACCGTTTACCGCGAAGCCAAGCGCTAGCTCCTTGCCCTCGCCCGTGTGGCCGCCAACAAGCGCGCAATTGGCTTCGTTCAACACTTCCAGCGCACCGGTCATCATCTGAAAGAGCACGTCTTCCACTTTCGATTCGAGCCCTGACGGCACTGTAGCGATCGCGGTGGCAGACTGCGCCTCTGCACCCATCGCCCAAATATCACCCAGCGCGTGGTTCGCTGCCACCTTGCCGAAGATGTAGGGGTCATCAATAAACGAGCGGAAAAAATCGACTGAGTGCACCATCGCTTTGCCCGGAGGCACGCGCACGACAGCTGCGTCGTCCGGGTCTTTCAAACCGATGATGACGTCGTCGCGATCTACCGGATGCAGATTGCTCAACGCACGCGAAAGCACGGTGGCACCCACCTTTGCACCGCAACCACCGCAGCGCATGGCAATGGCCGAAATTGCTTGAAGAGATTCTTCTTGATTGAGTTTGACAGAATTTTGCGACGCTGCGGATGGCGCATTTGCGTGCGTATCCATCGCAGGAAAATCTTGAAATTTCGTCATGAAACGACGATCAATCCAGTCTTTCCATTGCCACACCCACGCGCCCCAAAATCCGAGCCAGCCGCGTGACGCGACCGCGTACTTGTCTCCGGTGCTGATCAGCGCGAGCCAACTCGTTTGCGGGCGGTACGCTTCGAGCCCAGCGCCGCCGACGGCACGTCGCAAATTTTCCGTGAGCGGTGGTCCCATGCGCACCGCAAATACCCCAGCCTTTTCGAGGCGGTAGTTCGTCATGTGAGCGATGTCGCCGGCTGCAAAAATGTTTGGGTCAGTCACCGTTTGCAATGTGTCGGTGACCATGATGAAACCGTCGTCGTCGAGCGCGAGTCCTGTTTGGCTCAGCCACGGCGCGCCGCCCGCGCTGGTGACCCAGACGATTTCGTCAGCGCTAAACGTGTCGCCGTTGGCGGTTCTAAGCTGGCCTTCGCTTACGCGCTCTACCGCTGAGCCGCGATGCACCACCACGCCGCGTTCGCGAAGCACATCATCGAATCGGCGACGCACACGCGGGTTGTGCGTCGGCAGAATATCGGCGACGTTGGTGAACAAGTGAAACGCAACCTCATCGGCACTGCGCCCAATCGCGACCAATTCATTGCGCAACCGAAACTGCATCGCCAGCAACAATTCAACGCCGCCCGCACCCGCGCCCACCACCGCGATCGTCGTTTTGCCCGCATGGGTCTTCACGCGCTCAAGCAATGCGAGCCAGCGTTCATTGAACTGGCGGATCGGTTTCACTGCGACGGCGTGCTCGGCCGCGCCCGGCACAGGTTTCAATTGCGGCGTAGAGCCGACGTTGATTGACAGCTGGTCGTAGGGCACCGGTGGCCGATTTCGGCAGAGCACCTTTTTGCTTACGCGATCGACGCCAATCACTTCGTCGCGATAGAGACGCGCGCCGGCAAACGCTGCGAGGCGACTCAGATCAATGTGCACTTCGTCGTAGTCGTAATGCCCCGCCACGTAGCCGGGCAGCATGCCGGAATAAGGCGTGTGCATGTCGGTGCAGATCACGGTCAGCCGCACGCCGGGAATCGGCTTCATGCCAAAACTTTTGAGCACGCCGACGTGGCTGTGACCACCACCCACCAACACGATGTCTCTCAAAATGGGTTGGTCAGGTGCTTGCATAGTCAGTTCGTCTGTATCAGTTTCTGTGCGGCATTATTGCCTAGCGCTACGCTGGCACGGCGCGCTTCTTCTTAAAAGCCGCTGGCGCTAATTCGCGTTCGAGGTGAATCGTACGCGGAACATGCACGGCCCGCGTCGCTGTTGGTCTTCACATGCATGATCTTCATGACAGGCATAACAGCTTTTTAGCTCAATCGACAGCTGCATATGCGTTACAGCCTAATTTTTTATACTATTGACTGTTGCGTTTTATCAGCGCAAACGACCACAGGCTAGCCGCTAGACCCAAAAAGTTGTAAATCAACGCGCAGTGCCGTTCGCGTCTTTTTCGCGGCGAATGTCTCGGAGCATAAATAGATACAAGCCCTCGACTTTGTCGCGCGCCCACGGCGTTTTGCGCAGAAATTTCAGGCTCGACGCGATACTCGGGTCATGCGTGAAACAGCGCACGGGAATGCGCTCGCCAAGCTCCGGCCAACCAAAGTGCGCGACCAGCGCGGTGAGGATGGCCTCTAGCGTGAGGCCGTGCAGCGGATTTTTATTTTGCGCTGTGGATACAGCGGCGACGCTTGGCGCGGCGGGCGGTGACGATGAATTCATAAGCTGAATTTTGCACTGCCGCCGTGTTGCGCCCGATCAGCGCTGATCCCACAGCGAAAGCAACGTCCGTTCCCGCTCCGCACTCAAGCCCCACTTCAGTTTCGCTTGGCGCGCTTTGGGCAGACTATGCCACCAGCTTAAAGTATCCGCCACTGTGGTGGCAAGTGATCGGTAGGTGAGCCCCGCGTCGACAGCGCGCGCTACGCTGCGGCAATGGGAACCTGCCGTGTCGCCGACAGGCGCGATCCAGACTGGCAAATCACTCCAATTTTGCACATCATTTGCCGCAAGGAATTCGTGGGATGCCTCGCAAAGCACAACTTCGCTCTTCGACACGGTATGCACCGTGTCGAGCATTGTGCCGACGGTCAAGTGATAGTCTGGCCCCTTCGCGTTAAACACGCCTGTGGTGTGAGTTTCGGCTACCCGCACCGTCCATTCGGCCAAATCGCGCACGTCGATGAATTGCAACGGATCTTCGCGCGGCGGTACCAACATGCGGCCATCAGTGCCGCCGGTCGCCATGCGAACAGGCCAGTAGGTAAAGCGATCAGATTCGTCACCAGGCCCCACGATCAACCCTGGTCGGATGATTGCCGTGATGCCATTGAACTGGCGCTGAGCTTCGTCTTCGCTTGCTGCTTTCAGCGCGCCATAAAGCGACATATCTGCGCGTACATCCGCGGGAAATTTGGTCATCACGTCGATTCCTGCGTACGACTCACGCGCGTCGGACTCGTCGGCGTTGATCGCGGCGTCGCTCGCATAGACCGACGTCGTGGAGATCATCGTGTAATGGTCGACATTGCCACTCAGAGCCGCCGCGGCGCCCCGCACCCAACGCGGCACCAACACCGCGTTGTCGATACAAGCATCAAAATGCAAACCCGCCAGGGTGTGGTAATCGTCTTTGTCTCGGTCCCCCAGCAAATACGTCACGCCGTCGATCATTTCACGCGAGCGTTGGCCGCGATTAAACAGCGTGACTTGATGCCCACGTTCAAGCGCGTAGCGCACCTGATGCGTGCCAATAAAACCAGTGCCACCGAGGATCAAAAGATTCATGTGACAAGCATAGTCATTACGATGAACTCAGTGTGGAATTTGCGTAAACAAAAAGAGAAGAAAAACTATACCGTTGGCATAACTGACGAGCGCTTTCCGAACCGGCGTTCCGTCGTTAGAATCAACGCAGAATGCGCCTCGGCGCGCCGCGGGCGGCGTTATTGTGAGCCGCACAACTACTGAAATTTCAAAATCAATTTTCTGCGCGCTCGGCTGCGCAACGACCGCCACTCAAAGGATATTTCATGCACTCTCAGCTCACCCTGTCTTCGTCTTCGTCACTGCCGCGCTTCAGCGCTGCGGCCATCGCTGTAGCTTTGGTGCTGACGCCGCTGACCGCCATCGCTCAGAGCGTCGGTCTGACCAATGCGGCTACCGTGGCCTCATCCGGCGACAGCAATGTGATGATCTCTGCGCGTTCACTCGAAGCGCAGTGCCGTCCGGCACCTGCGGGTACGGCGTACGTGGGCGGCGTCGCCGTTGAACTGAAAAACGCGGGCGGCACTGCGATTTCAGCGAAGGGAGTGCAGGCCACGCTCTCGCTTTCAGTCGACAACAAGTTGATGCGCAAAATTGCGTTGAGCAATCCTTCAACGCTCGCTGCCGGTGGTACGGCGTTCGCTTCAAAAAATGGCAAAGCACAAGTCTGGTATCCGATCACGGCTCAGGTCGTGAGCGACTACACGAAGGCGCATGGACTAAGCTCACCGCCAGCGTCCATCCCGGTCAAGCTGGAACTCGACAGCGTGCGTGCCCCTGCCACCGCGAACCTCGACACCGTGTCGGTTAATGTCGCCCTTGCCAACGACGCTACGCTCTGCGGTTTTTTGAAAGCAAAGTAGCGAGCACGCCGCGACGATGCGGCTCTTAAAAATCATCATCGGTGCGCTCTGCGTTTGGGGCGCAATCGATGGATGGCAGATGCGCGAAATCGTACGCGCGCCAGGCCCACTCGCGCCTGACCCGCCGCTCCAGCGCGCCATCCAATCAGGCGCAGCGTTCACCCACGGCAACCATACCCTTACGCCGCGCGCACGTTTTGAAGCTACGGCTAGAGTTCTCTCCGGCGAACGCTATCGGATGGACACGGGTGCTTCGCTTATGCCGCGCGACATCGCGTTCGGCTGGGGCAGCATGTCGGATTCGACGGCGCTCGCGCGCGTAAAAATTTCGCAAAGTGGGCGCTTTGCGTTTTGGCGTACGGACGAGCGCCCTAGCGATTCGGACATCGCCACGATCAATTCCTCGATCGCTAACATGCACCTCATTCCGGCCAACGACAGCGTGCGCAACGCCATATTGCGTGCCCGCGTGGGTCAAATTGTCTCCTTCTCCGGCATGTTGGTAGACGTTCGTGCACCGTCCGGATGGTCGATTAACACATCGCTTTCCCGCAGCGATACCGGCGCCGGCGCGTGCGAAGTTGTTTACGTTGAGACGTTCGATCCTCAATGACGCTGCGGCCATCGCGATGTGGCGGCGAGGACGCGTACCCGTTTGCGATACATCAGCGCCCTGAGTTCGCTGCGCAGGTACCATTCGATAAATGACCGTACCGAATCTTTTTCAGAGCTTTTCCGCGCTAGCAGCGATTGACGCTACGCTGCTAAACGGCTTGCCGCAGATGGCCGCCCCGCCCGGTGCGACACTGTTCGATGCTGGGCAGCCCTGCGCCGGCTTTCCGCTGGTACTTTCGGGTGAAGTGCGCGTGTCGCGGCAATCAGCGGAGGGCCGTTCGCTCGAACTTTATCGAGTGGTCGAAGGCGAAATTTGCTTGGTCTCCGCAGCGAGTTTGTTTGGTCACACGCCGCTATCCGCCACGGGCGTCGCAACACGCGAGACGCGCATCGCGATGATTCCTCCGCACGAGTTTTATGCATGGCTGGCCGAGCCGAATTTTCGTGAATCGGTGCTGGGGATGTTTGCCGAGCGCATGGCGGATTTGACGTCTTTGGTTGACGCGATTGCATTTCACCGCCTCGATCAACGGCTCGCCGCAGCACTCCTCGGACGCGGTCAAGTAATCGAGATTACACATCAAGCGCTAGCAGACGAACTCGGCACGGTGCGCGAAATCGTGACGCGACTCTTGCGCCGTTTCGAGCGCGCTGGCATGGTCGAACTCTCGCGCGAACACATCGCTCTCAAGGATGTTTCAGCTGTGCGCACGCTTGCGACTTGAGACCTTGTTTTCCTATGTGACTTGAGTCACCGACAGCGCGGGCGGATCGAGGTGAAATTGACGTATCGGGCGACATCGCCGATTTCACCTCACACAAAGGACACGCATTATGAAAAGCAACGTCGGCGGCATTGACCGCATTCTCCGCATCGTTTTGGGCCTTGTATTGATCGCGCTCGCCGCTACCAACACAGTGGGCTGGTGGGGCTGGCTTGGCATCGTCCCGCTCGCCACGGGTGCGCTCGGTTGGTGCCCACCATACGCGATCTTTGGTTTCAGCACGTGCAAGATGAAGTAAATATCGCCGGCTAAGGCGACGGGCTGCAGTGCCCCGGTTCATCCTGAATCGGAACACCCGTTGCCGAACTCACCAACCCCGCGCGCACCAGCGAAAGCGCGGGAGAAAGCCTGCATGGAGGCTACCGCGTCTCGCGCGGCGAAGTCCCCGTGTTGTCGCTACGCGACTACGCCCGATTGACTCACGTCAACATAATGTCAATCGCTCGCCTAAGACGTCGTCAGCGTCCTATGCTCATTCGTAGTTACACCCTATTCATGGCACTAGGAGCCTACGTGAACACATTTCATTTGACCGCGCGCGCGATCACCAGCGTCGCCGTCGCGGCGCTGGCGGTGTCCGGCGCATTCGCTCAATCTGGCGTTGATACGGCATCTGCTGAGGCATTGATCAAGAGCAGTAAATGCCTGAAGTGCCATTCCGTCGACAAGAAAAAAGACGGTCCTGCGTTCAAAGAAACAGCCGCGAAATACAAAGGCAAGGCCGACGCTGAGGCAGCGCTTTTCAAGCACATCACAACCGCGCCCAAAATCAAAGTCGACGGTGTGGAAGAAGAGCATCAGAAAGTTTTGTCGAAGAGCGAACCCGAAATACGAAATCTCGTGCGCTGGATTCTCACGCGCTAATGTGCATCGTCACTAGCGCTGACGGCGGTGCATTTCGTCGTCAGCTGAAAAGGATTTCATGATGTCGAACGTCACGCCGCGTCGGAAGCGATGGCGCCTAGTGTTTGGTTTGATTTTCGGGGGCTTGGTCGTGTCCAGTCTGCTGCTCGCTGGTGGCGCGGCGGGACTCGCGTGGACGAACACTGAGGCTTTTTGCATCGGTTGCCACGAAATGAAAGACAACGTTTACGCGGAGTACAAAGGCACAATCCACGACAAGAACCGTACAGGCGTGCGCGCCATTTGCTCAGATTGTCACGTCCCTCGCGAGCCCATCCCAATGCTTAAACGAAAGATCGCGGCGAGCTTTGAGCTCTATGGTCATTTCGTCACTGGCGTGATCGACACCAAAGATAAATTCGAGAAGCATCGCTACGAAATGGCGACGCGTGTTTGGACCCGCATGAAAGAGACAGACTCGCTGGAGTGCCGCAACTGCCACAAATCAGATCAGATGAGCACCGAGCTTCAGTCACCCAAGGCACAGGCGCGACACGCTAAAGCCAAGGCGGAAAACTTAACGTGCATTGACTGTCACTTTGGGATCGCACACAAAGAGCCCGACGGTCCAGGTCCGCAAGACTTGAAGGTCAGCCAATTCCGTCATTAGTTAGTAGCAACAAACGCAGCACCCGCAAATTTCAAACCTACACATGGAGCCACGATGAAACTGAAATTTATCGCCACCTTAGCGTTCATCGGTTTGGCCGTGCCAGCGTTTGCGCAGGAGGCGGTGACCTATCGCACGAAGATTGCCCCGATGATCAAATCGCTCTGCGTGGAATGCCACGGCAGTACCTCACCGTCGCTGGCTGAGTTCAAGCTTGCCGAAGAAAAGTACACCAAGGCCAAGGAAGGCCCGCGCACCGACACTTACGAACACTTGCTGCAATTGATTGTGTACACCGATACCGGCGCGTTTATGCGCCGCTTAGACGATGGCACCAACACCGCCGACAAGAAACCCGGCAACATGTACAAGTACTTGGGCGAAACC
>Ga0209097_10003567_pt1 | contig 11899 bp, 10 predicted proteins | sample AD_UKC052_MetaG_FD_184419 | JGI IMG/M metagenome (GOLD analysis project Ga0209097, IMG submission 184419) | Active sludge microbial communities of municipal wastewater-treating anaerobic digesters from USA - AD_UKC052_MetaG (SPAdes) (version 2) | ecosystem: Engineered > Bioreactor > Anaerobic >... | reverse complement strand
CGGCCTCAATCACCTCAAGGCCTTTGTTCATCAACGTGGCTGAATCAACCGAAATTTTTCGGCCCATCGACCACGTCGGGTGCTTGCAGGCCTCTTCAGGCGAAATGCTATGAAAGGTGTCCAAAGCTCGATTGCGAAACGGGCCACCGGAAGCGGTCAACGTGATTGCCCTGACTCTCGAACGATCACAGTGCACCCCATTGGCGCACTGGTAAACGGCATTGTGTTCGCTATCAATCGGTAGGAGATTCGCGCCGGCCCGCTTTGCTTCCGCCAACAGGAGAGTGCCAGAGGCGACAAGTGCTTCTTTGTTGGCTAACAAAACCTGCTTGCCCGCTGCGACCGCAGCCCAGGTCGAGGGTAATCCTGCGAAACCAGAAATACCCGCGACAACCACTTTTGCTGACGATAGCGCAGCGACCGCTGTTACCGCGTCGCGCCCAACTTCAATGCGAACATGTGCGTGGTGACGCGAAATCGCCTCGCGGAGCGCAAGCGCAGCAGCGGCATCCTCAATCGCACACACTTCGGGCTCGAATTCGGCGATGATCGGAAGCAGCCCCTGCCAGTCGGCGCGCGCAGCCACGGCGACCAGTCGAAACGTGTCGCGATGTTGGCGCAGCACGGCAAGCGTGCTGGCACCAATCGAGCCGGTGGCGCCGAGAAGCGACACGCCGATCATTGAGTGGCCTTGATAAATTTAGTCGTCACAGTAAGGGTTTGACCAGCGAAATCAATAAAGTTGCAACCGGCAAGACCGCGAGCTGCGCATCGATACGATCAAGCACGCCACCATGTCCAGGCAGCAGCTGGCTGGAGTCTTTCACCCCCGCCTGGCGCTTGAGCTGCGACTCCCACAGATCGCCGGTCACAGCGAGCGCACCAAGCCCTGCGCCTAAGACCGCTGCGATGACCATTTGCTGCGGCCCCGTGGCCAGCCCCAAGTACGCTGTCGAAGCTACCGCCCAAGTAGCTGCAGCAACCAACCCACCGATCGCGCCTTCGCGCGTCTTACCAGGACTGATTGCTGGCGCGAGTTTCACGCGACCGAACTTTCGTCCGACAAAATAACCAGCAACATCGGCGACAACGGTGAGCACCACCACGGCCAGTAAATACCCGACGCCCAAACGCTGCAGCGCGACGGCGGAAACCCATGCGCCCGCAATCAAGATCGGCAGCGTGAAGAGCCCCGGAAACGTCGAAATTCCTATCGCCTTGCGCGCCAGTTGTCCCGGCGCCACAGCGAGCCAAAACAGCGTTACGACCAGCAGGAAGCCGTTGAGCGCCGTCGGCTGAGGCGTAGGCGCGAAAAAAATCAGCCAAAACAGCACTGCGAGCAGCGTGCAAAAGCAAAGCCACTGGGCGATTCTGGCCAACGGGGTCGTCGCACGCGAAAGGCGAACACCCTCCCACATCGCGCCGATACACATGAGCGCGACTAGCACGGCCCACAAAGTTTCCGAGCCCGTGGCTAATGCTCCGACGACCACGAAAGCCATCACGACGGCAGTAATGACGCGCTGTTGAAGATTAGAGCGAGGTTGTGCGCTCATCGACTACGCGGCGGTCGCGTCTGCAGCGGCAGACGGGACCACGCGCACCTGTTCGCCGGTTTTACCGAAACGACGCTCCCGAGCGGCAAACCACTCGATGGCCTCGGCAAACTCTGCTTCACCAAAGTCTGGCCACAGCGTATCCGTGAAGAATAGCTCGGTGTAGGCGAGCTGCCACATCATGAAATTACTGATGCGTCGCTCACCGCCGGTGCGGATGAAAAGGTCAGGGTCGGGCTGTCCGGCAAACGACAAGTATTTCGCAAAATCTGAAGGCGAACCTGCTGCCGCAGCCTTGGCAACCGCCTGCTCGATGTCCCAACGACCGCCGTAATTCACTGCCACGTTGAAGTTCAGACGCGTGTTGTCACGGGTCTTTTCTTCGGCCTCAACGATCATGGCACGCGTGGCTTCGGGCAAGGCGGTGACGTCTCCAATCGCACGAAAGCGAATGCCGTTTTCATGGAGCTTCTGGGCTTCGTTGCGCAGCGCGCGCAGAAAGAGATCCATCAAGAAGCTCACTTCGTCGGCGGGCCGTTGCCAGTTTTCACTACTAAACGCAAACACAGTGAGCGAACCAACGCCGTGATCGTTGACACAACGAATCAGCGTGCGTACCGCTTCAACGCCTTGCTTGTGTCCTGCCACACGCGGCAAGAAGCGCTTTTGCGCCCAACGCCCGTTGCCGTCCATGACGACGGCGATATGTTGAGGCACTAGCGAATTAGGCATGCGACGTGGGCTGAGTGGCCGAAGGCGTGAGCGAAAGTTCGCGCGCCTAGACCGCCATCAATTCCGCTTCTTTGGTGGCGAACTGTTTGTCGACCTCAGCGATCGTTTTGTCCGTGAGTTTTTGGATCTCGTCTTGTGCACGACGTTCTTCGTCTTCCGAAATCGTCTTCGCTTTCAACGCGTCCTTAAACGCCTGGTTGGCATCGCGACGCACATTGCGAATGGCGACGCGTGCATCCTCTGCCTCGCCTTTGACCAGTTTCACCAAATCGCGACGGCGCTCTTCGCTCATCATCGGCATCGGAACACGGATGATGTCGCTGTTGACCGAAGGATTCAATCCGAGATCAGCCTCGCGAATGGCCTTTTCGATGGCCTGGATCATCTTCTTTTCGTACGGCTGTACGCCGATCGTTCGCGCGTCGAGCAACGTGATGTTGGCCACACCATTAACCGGCGTCATTGATCCGTAGTACTCGACGTTCACCGAATCGAGCATGCCCGAATGCGCGCGGCCGGTGCGCACTTTGGTGAAATTGTTCTTGAGCGACTCTAGGGTCTTCGCCATTTTTTGTTCGGCGGATTTTTTGGTATCAGCAATCATGATCTAGTCTGAATGTTGGTTGCGTTTGTTGCATGGATTGCGTGGATTGCACGCGTGTTCAGCAAACTACCGTGGTGCCTTCGTCTTCACCGCAGACGACGCGTTTAAGCGCGCCAGCTTTGAAGATACTGAAAACATTGAGACGCAACTGCTGATCGCGGCACAGCGCCAGCGCAGTTGCATCCATCACTTTAAGGTTATTGACAATCGCCTCGTCAAACGTGAGTTTTGTGTAGCGCGTAGCCGACGGGTCTTTCATCGGGTCGGCGGTGTACACGCCATCGACCTTCGTGGCTTTGAGCACCAAATCGGCGTTAATCTCACGCCCCCGCAGCGCCGCAGCGGTGTCGGTCGTGAAGAACGGATTGCCGGTGCCTGCGCCGAAGATCACGATCTTGCCCTCTTCCAAATAACGCAGGGCTTTGCCGCGCACGTAGGGCTCGGCGACTTGGTTGATCGTGAGCGCAGATTGAACACGCGCCACCACGCCCGCACGACGCATCGCGTCAGCCAGCGCAAGCGCATTCATGAGCGTGGCCATCATCCCCATGTAGTCCGCAGTGGCGCGATCCATGCCGGTCGCGCTTGGTGCAATACCTCGGAAGATATTGCCGCCACCGATGACGACACCGATCTGCACGCCCATGTCTGAGACTTCTTTGATCTCAGCGACGATGCGATCAATCACGCCGGGGTTAATGCCGTAGGCATCGTCGCCCATAAGGGCTTCGCCGGAGAGTTTGAGAAGGATTCTTTTGAAGGCAGGCGTTGGGCTAGGCATAACCTTGAATTTTATCGCGAAGCGATGAATTTCATGCGTTCGTTTGCTATGTCAAACGCGGTGCTCGCGCAGCGCGGCTCACGCAAGCGCAGCGGGTTCGTTTCATCCAACCAGTAGGCAAACAGCTTTTATGACCAAGCGACTGCCGATTGGTCGTTGCAAGGCATTTTTTGTTAAAGTCGATAAGCCATGTAAATTGGCTGTAAACACCGTACAGGCGTCGCTGCGCGTAAAAAGCTGTTTGGAGGCGCGGACACTACCGCCCTCCTTGGTGCGCAAGCGAGCGACGCCGAGTCGTCGCCTACAAACGGCCTAAAAAAAACAAAGGCCCCGAAGGGCCTTTGTGCGGAACGTGCGGGAAAGGGTCTAGAGGCCCTGAGCCGCCGCTGCCACTTCGGCCGCGTAGTCCACCGCCTTTTTTTCGATGCCTTCGCCAACGACGAACATCTGGAAGCTCTTGACCGTCGTGTTCGCGGCCTTGAGCACCTTCTCAACGGTCTGCTCTGGGTCCTTCACGAAAGGCTGGCCAAGCAGCGTGACTTCGGCGAGGTACTTGTTGATTCGGCCATCCACCATCTTGGCGACGATGTCCATCGGCTTGCCGGATTCCGCTGCTTGCGCTGCGAAAATCTTGCGCTCGTTTTCGATCAACTCGGCGGGAACTTCGTCTTTCGATACGCAAACTGCGCGCGTCGAAGCAACCGAAGCCGCCAAATGCATCGCTACGTCGCGGGCGATATCGCCGTTGCCTTCGTACTCAACCAACACGCCGATGCGACCACCGCCGTGCGTGTAGCTAGCCACTTTGTTCGTGCCGATGCGAGCAATGCGGCGCGCGGTCATGTTTTCGCCAATTTTTTGCACCAGTGCAGCGCGCTTTGATTCAGCGGATTCGCCATCAATTTTGGTGTTGTTCAACAACGCAGCAGCGTCTGCTGGGTTGTCGGTGCCCACGTTTTTCGCGAGTGCAGCAGCCATCGCCAAGAAGTCCACGTTGCGAGCCGTGAAATCGGTTTCGCAGTTGAACTCAACCAACGCGCCATTGGACGCATCGGCAGCAACGTAAACGCCAATGGTGCCTTCAGCGGCTTGACGCGCGGCGGCCTTGGTAGCTTTCGAGCCCGATTTGATGCGAAGGAGCTCTTCAGCTTTTTTGATGTCGCCATCAGTGTCGACCAGAGCGCGTTTGCACTCCATCATGCCGAGGCCGGTCATTTCACGAAGCTCTTTGACGAGCGATGCAGAGATTTCTGCCATGTTTTTCTCCTGTAGGCTGATCGCCTGCCTGTGCAGCCGATCCAGCGCGAATTCGTTAGTGGTACTTAGATGGACTCAATAAAAAATGGGGCTCACGCAAACACGTTGAGCCCCACCTCAGCCAGAGCTCGATTACTGCTTGGCTTCGAGGTCAGCCGGGTCGACTTCGACGAATTCTTCCGTCTGAGTCTGGGCTTGCGTGATTTCGCGCACCGCTTGCGACTTGCCTTCGAGGATCGCGTCGGCGACACCGCGGGCATACAGCTGAATCGCTTTGCTGGAGTCATCATTACCTGGAATGATGTAGTCCACGCCTTCAGGCGAGTGGTTGGTATCAACCACGCCGATGACTGGAACGCCCAGTTTCACGGCTTCGAGCACGGCGATTTTTTGGTAGCCGACGTCGATGATGAACATCGCGTCTGGCAGTGCAACCATATCCTTGATGCCGCCGATGGAGGTCATCAATTTGTCGTATTCGCGACGCAGGGTCAGCGCTTCGCGCTTAGCCATACGGTCGAGCGTGCCGTCGAGCACCATGGCTTCGAGTTCCTTCAAGCGCTTGATCGAGCCCTTGACGGTTTTGAAGTTCGACATCATGCCGCCGAGCCAACGGTGGTCAACGAAAGGCATGCCGGCGCGCTTGGCTTCGGCTGCGACGATTTCGCGTGCTTGACGCTTCGTCGCAACGAACAAAATCGTGCCGCGGTTTGCAGCAAGACGACGAACGTAGGTCATTGCCTCGTTGTACTTTTCCATCGTCTTCTCGAGGTTGACGATGTGAATCTTGTTGCGTGCACCGAAGATATACGGTGCCATTTTTGGGTTCCAGAAACGGGTTTGGTGACCGAAATGAACTCCGGCCTCCAACATCTGGCGCATAGTTGCTGACATAAAAGTGTCTCCTGCAGATACTGTGGGTTTGACCTCCACTCGCTTGTCGCAGCGCTTGGTCTCTTGCGGATGAACCGACAAGTTTTGATAAGCGCTGCACCCAACAGTCTTCGACGGCTTTACTGAAAAGGCCGTCGTAGCCATGCGAGTGTGTGAATTTGATCTAGCGCCTTCTGGTTACTACAGCTCGCGAACAACTCAACGCTAAGTCGAGAATGCCCACAGGTGCCAAAAGGATTTAGATCAGCCCGCTATTATAGCCCGAAACCCAGCACTTTGCACACCCACTTCCCAGCCAAAGCCCCGTACAGCCTCACTCGCGGCGCATCCTCGCCGCCTACGCAAAGCAAAAAACATGATTTACCGTACCGAGCACTACCGAGTTCTGCGTTTTTCGGGGGTTGATGCACTGGCCTTCTTGCAGTCGCAACTCACCAACGACGTGACCGCTCTCAGCATTGGCGGATGGCAATGGCAGGGATACTGCTCGGCAAAGGGCCGCCTCCTCTCCACTTTCGCTCTCGCGCGCGTCACGGCCGACACGTTTGAAGCGGTCGTTCCGACGAGCACCATCGAGCCTCTCGCGAAGCGGCTCGCGATGTTTCGGCTACGCAGCAAACTCGTCATCGAGATCGCAACGGACCGTGAAGTGCTTCTCGCGAATGACGCCAACGCAACGCTGGAGCGAGCAACCCGACTCGCTCTGCCAGCCAATCGCGCATTTTTCGTCACAAGCACGACCACCGTCGAAGCCCTCCCTTTCGCGAGCGCAGAAGTTTGGAACACCTGGCAGCTCGCAAACATCAACGCCCTTATCCCGGAAATCACCGCCGCCACCGCCGAGATGTTCGTCCCGCAAATGATCGGCTGGGACACAGTCGCACCCGGTGGTGGCGTGAGCTTCACCAAGGGCTGCTACCCAGGCCAAGAAATTGTCGCGCGCGCGCATTACCGAGGCGCAGTCAAGCGGCATCTCGCGGTCGTCGTATTGCACGCGAACGACCAGCCCGCACTCGGCGCGGATACAGATTTGGCAGACGGACGCAGCGCACAGATCTGTAACGTCGCCGCCAATCCCGCGCGCGAAAGTGAGTACGTGGCTTTGGTAGTTGCTGGCGAAAACTAGCCAACGATGGTTTGTCACGATCTCGGCGCAAAATGCGTTTTTACTGTTGCAGATCTTGTCACTTTAGGGTCATTTGATTGAGTTCAAAGACGGCGCCTCGAACGGCGACCAGTTTTCCTACGACGAGCGCGAGTTCCTTGCTACGCAATACGAGCTGCTGCGCAGCAAAGCCCTCGCCGAACGTGTGATGGAAACGCTGCGACTAGACCTTGACCGTAAGCGGCCGGGCGGCACAGGCTCTTCGGAGTCGTCGCCTGACGCCGAAGAGCGCAGCGACTTCATTGGAAAAATTCTCAACACACTTCGCAAACGACGCGAACCGTCGGTTAAAGATGATCAATTGCTAGACCGCGAATCAGTCGTCGCTTCGCTGCGCGGCTCGGTCACGATAGAGCCAGTGCGAAACGCGAGGCTTGTGCGTATTCACACGGATGGCAGCGACCCGACGTTAGCCTCAAGGGTCGCCAACACTTGGGCGCAAACGTTCATCTCAACAAACCTAGAGCGGCGCTTTGAGGCCTCGTCTTACGCGAAAACGTTTCTGGAACAGCAACTGGCGAAGACCAAAGAAAAGCTCGAGGAGTCCGAACTTCTTTTCAATCAGTACACGCGCCAAAAGCAAATCATCAACGTGGACGAGAAGACCAACCTCGTCGCGCAAAATTTGCAGGAATTTACTGGAGCCGTTGCCAAGGCCGAGCAGGAGAGAATTAAGGCCGAAGCTAATTACGCCGAAACAAAACGCAATCTACAAAACTCACGTGAATTGCTGGAGAGTAAGACGCTAGGATCGTTTCGCGAAGCCAAGGCGAAGTTGGAGGCTGAGTACCAGGATCAGCTAAAGATTTACAAGCCGGGCTTTCCGAAGATGCAGCAGATTCAAAGCCAAATCGACGAGCTTGACAAACGCATTAAGTCGGAAAGCAAAACGGTCACAGACTCGATTGAGGGCACCGCACGCGCTGCCTTTGACGCAGCAAAAACTCAAGAAAGCCAGCTTCGGGCACGCGCGGACGCAGCGCGACGTTCGGTCCTTGAACTGCAAGATCAAGGCATCCGTTTCAACATCCTCAAGCGCGAAGTCGACACTAATCGTGAGCTATACAACGGCCTACTCCAGCGCGTCAAAGAAGTGGGCGTTGCGGCCGGCGTTGGCACCAACAATATCTCGGTTGTCGACAAGGCAGATGTCCCACTTTTTCCTTATAAACCCGATCTCATGCGCAACGGTCTCGTCGGGTTATTGCTTGGGTTGATGCTGGGGTTGGGCCTAGCGTTCTTGCTCGAGTATTTGGACGATTCGGTAAAGTTCCCAGATGAGGTGGAACGCTACACGGGGCTAACCCTTCTCGGTGTGATCCCAAAGGTGAGTGCAAGGGATGGTGAACCAACCGACATGCTCCTCAAGGACCCGAGATCGGCCCTGACGGAGTCGTATCGATCGTTGCGTACTGCGTTGCAGTTCTCCACTTCGCAGGGCGCGCCGAGAACCCTGTGCGTCACGAGTTGCACGAAAAACGAAGGTAAAAGTACGACCGCTTACTCAGTCGCGCTGACGTTGGCACAACTTGGGCGACGTGTGTTACTCGTCGACGGCGACATGCGAAATCCATCGCTGCATAAGCTCTTCAATTCCGATCACACCGCAGGGCTTTCGAACCTTCTTTCTAGTGACGTCGACCCTATCTCGGTAACCCGAAAGACCGAACAGAGTAATCTTTTCTACATCAGCGCGGGTCCGCTTCCGCCAAATCCGGCGGAGTTGCTCTCTGGTGCCAACTTGGCCAAGCTGCTCAACCCAACGACGTCCAATTTCGACCACATCGTGATTGACGCGCCGCCGATCTTAGGCATCGCAGATGCGATCATTCTTTGCAAACAAGTGGATGCTAGTCTGTTCGTCATCGAAAGCTCTCGCACACGAAAAGCCAGCATCCGCAACGCCTTAAAGCGCCTGCATCAGGCCGGCGCGAGCCCATTGGGCGCGATACTGACCAAGTTGCCCGGCAGCGCGTCGCTCTACGGGTACGGCGCGGAATACTATTACTACGGCAACGACGCCGACGCGCCCAAACTGGCGAAGAACCAAGCGTAGCGGACATGTTCACTAGAGTGGGCCAGCTCGGAGGCGATCTAGATGCCGTTGCTGCGGGCGACGAATTGCCGGACGCGATTTGGGCGCCGCACGATCACGAGCTCGGCCCCGCACTGATCGCGGCCGCAAGCGGCAAATATGCTTGGTCGGATGTGGAGGCAAACAGCGACGACTCAGGCCCCCGCAGGCGACGCCTGGCGGCACAACGGTGCGTGGCGGCCGCAATGTTCCATCCAGGCTCAACTCACTACGCGCTGCTCGCTGCGCGCCACGATGCATCCGCCACTGCGCTCCGCGATAACTACCGACGCATGATCGCACTCGTGCACCCGGACACTCAGCCGGTTGGCTTTCCGATCGACGCGGCGACTCGCGTCAACCGTGCTTACGACGTGCTTTCAGATTCGACGAAGCGAGCCGCATACGACCTAACGCTGCAACCGGCGGTTGCGTCGCGCACCGCAACGGCTGAGGCGAAGTACCATCCGGATCGCACTCAGGGCGAGAGTGGACGTACGCCCAAGACTGCGCGTACTAGCGTTGGGCTGCTACACCGTTTTAACCTGCGCCCTACGAGGCGTAGCCTTTTATGGCTCGCTGCCGCTCTCGTCGCATCGGCCATAGCAATTGTTTACGTAAGCGCGGACACGGACCCCGGCGTCGCGCTCGTTGAGGCAAGACCAAAGCTTGAAATGAGTCAGGCAGTCGCACCAGCGCCGGCGACCGAATCGAGCACCGCAATTAACTCGGCGCCTGAGTCGGCGACCGCGACCAGTGCGCGTGATGGTAATTCGGATTCACCCCTCGTCTTAACTGGCAAGACCGCCGCACCAGCACCGAGATTGAGCACTGAGTTTTCGGCGGCGAGTCGACGCATCATCGATGAATCTTCGCCCGGCGTTGCGGCAGCGCGTGCGCTGGCGCCCGCGCCAGCGAAGGCTGCAGCGGCACCCGACGCACTTGCAAAAGCAACGCATACCCCGCAGCCGTCACTTTCCCCAGTTGCAAAACTAAACAGCCTCGCAGCGACTCCGAGCCCACACAAACCGAACGACTCTGAAATTGCCACAGTGCAACCTTCCACCGATCCAACCGGGAGCCGCGGTAGGCCCGAGCCAACCGCGACAGCTACGGCCGTGACGAACTTCGCGCAAGCTCCAGCGATTGTTGGGACGAATGCGTTAGCTGTCAGCGAAGCTTCGTCGCGCATCCGAGGCGTTGACATCGACGAGTTGCTCGCGCGTTTCGCCAGCGCTTATGAGGCCGGATCTGTGCAAGCGCTCGCTGCGTTGCTGTCCCAATCTATGCCAAATCGACGGACGGCGCTCAACGATTATGATCACGTATTTCAAGAGACACGACAACGAACCATTCGCTTCAGTCAGGTGAAGCACAAGTGGACCAACGACCGTGTGAGCACGTCCGGATTAGTCACGCTGACTACGCAAGGACACGATGGTAAGTCAACCCGTCAAGACGCGTTTTTAGAAATTGAAACCTCGCTCGAAGCTAACGCTCTACGCGTTACACGGTTGGCGAACTATGCGCAGCGCTGATGCTGGTGCGTCGTCGCCTAAACATGGCCGACGGCAACAAACCGCTTTGGCGGCAACCTGCCTCGTCGGTTTCGGTTGCGCTCTCGCACTCTTTTTTTTCGGCCAAACACCAGACCGACTAGCGCAGTCGCTCAAGGCACTGCCGGCTGATCAACAAGGACTCGCTTACGTCCGGCACCGTCCTTTTGACCCGGTCGGTTTTCTCGCGCACGGACACGCGACGGTGAGGAAGTCGCCTGAACTTGATCGCAGTGGGGTCGCCACGCTGTCGGCAGCGCTCGCACTTTCCCCTACCGAACCCAGCGCGTTGCGCTGGGCTGCACAGCGCGAGCTCAGCGCCAGCTCACCAACTCGCGGGCTGGAAGTTGCAGCAACGCTTGCGCTCGTCTCTCCGGTGGACCGGCACGCCACATTCGAACTATTACGTAGCCGGATTGGAACACCAGAATGGCGCGCCTTCTTCGAAAAAAAACTCGATGAGGCGTGGCCGCTAACGGGCGCGTTCCTTCAACACGTCTGCGCAAACGACAAAACCGTTCAATTGGTCGCGTCGCAGACGTTGATTTGGGAAGTCTCGAGCCGCCAGCCTGTGTCACCACAAACACTGTCATGCGTCGAACGGCGGTTGGTAGATGGCGGTCTGACGCCCGTGGCCTATCAAATGCGGCTGGGCGCATCAAGAAACCTGTCTCGTCGTGTCGATCACGTTTACAACGGTGGCTTTGAAGCGCCGCCAAGCGGAAGTGCCTTTGACTGGACGATAAACAGCGGGGGTGAATACCGCGACGGGTTCGTGGCCGCCATCCGAAGCGGGCTTGAGTTTGGCAATTCGGGACACGTTCTTCACGTTCGCTTTTCGGGTCAACCCATTCGTGGCGCTGCTGCAGTCCAATCTTTGGCGCTAGAACCAGGTAAATTCAAGCTGTTGTATCGAACACGAGAGGTTGGCTTCACGTCGGCCAAAGTGCCGTTGTGGACGGTGCGTTGCGCCACCACTCAACAAGTTCTAACCACCTCGGTAGCGGAAACGGCAGACGCGACGCATGGCTGGACGACACGTGCAACGGCATTCACGATTCCAACCGACTGCGCGGGGCAGACGCTGAGTCTCGAAGCCCAGACACGCTTGTCAGCGCTCGAGGGGATCCGCGGAACCCTAGTCGTCGATGACGTTTTCATTAGCGAAGCTTCAACCGACCAGTAGCTCTTGCTACTTGATGTCATAGAAAAACGATTGCAGCGCATGGCCTTTCCCGTTAAACTATGGATACATCCATCTTGTGGCTCAGAGGTAATCG
>Ga0209097_10003562_pt1 | contig 11906 bp, 7 predicted proteins | sample AD_UKC052_MetaG_FD_184419 | JGI IMG/M metagenome (GOLD analysis project Ga0209097, IMG submission 184419) | Active sludge microbial communities of municipal wastewater-treating anaerobic digesters from USA - AD_UKC052_MetaG (SPAdes) (version 2) | ecosystem: Engineered > Bioreactor > Anaerobic >... | reverse complement strand
CGGGTACATGTGTTCCCTCTAATACCACAGCCCCGGCGGCAATAATGCTGTTACTTTCCACCACGCAGCCATCCATTACAATCGCGCCCATGCCAATCAGCACGTTATCATGAATGGTGCAGCCATGCACAATGGCGTTGTGGCCGATGCTTACATTGTTGCCAATATTGGTGGGATGCTTTAAGTAGGTGCAGTGGATGCAGGCCCCATCCTGCACATTTACCTTGTTGCCCATTTTTATATAATGCACATCGCCGCGAACTACGGAGTTAAACCAAAAACTGCATTGGTCGCCGGAGATTACGTTGCCTACAATGGTGGCATTGGGGGCTATAAAACAATCGGCACCAAATTGGGGCGAAATACCTTCAACGGGGAGAATGATGGGCATAAGTTTATCTTTTTTGATTTTTACCATGCAAGCGCTGCTGGTTTTTGAATAAAGTAATCATTCAATTCATCATCCACCTCTTTCAGGATACCCCATGAATGCCAACGTTGCATTTCTTTCCAAACAGTCTGGTGATTTTCTTTTTTTATCCGGGAAATAATTCTTTCCAGCTTTTCTGCGGGGGCACCATCTTCTTCCCTTCTGATAAATGAATAAAAAGCATCTTTAAAATTACCAAAGGCATTTTCCCTTGCCTGTCGCAACATTTCCCGGTCAGGCTCATTCATTTTAAGGATTTCATTGAAAGTATATTCTGCTCTCAGTGCATCCCTCTCATTTATACCTGGTAATGGAAAAAATAAAAAAGTATCTTTTAAATCTAAAATGGCAAAGTCTAATGGATTTTCAATTCTCGGGTTGATTAAAACGGGTTTTCCATTCGGAGGTGGGGTATCGTTTGGCCAATGAGGGGGATTGATTCTTTGAAGATCACCCGAAGCTGCATTAAATATTGCAAATTGGTTATTTTTCGGTCCATTGCATGGGCCGCAGGCATAAACATAGTTTTCCCAATCAAAACATTTTTCCGGATAAAAGTCTTTTGGATAAATATGTTCAACCTGGTTAGCAACTGAATCTTCACAATACACGCACCTGCGGGTACTATTGCACATTTCGGTAAGGTGCTTTCTAACTTCCTTAAATGCAGGGTTGGTTTTGGTATTTTTTGATTTGAAAAGGGATTTGGCTTTTTGGCGTTTGAGCTCATACGTTTCTTCCGCATTTACAATACTCTGAAATGCGTTTAATTGATCCAAAATTGCTTGGGGAGGCGTTATGGCTGAGGGTAATTGAATCATTGAATCCTTTCAGTTGGGAATACCGATTTAAGGTCAAAAAGCTCCGTTTCTTCTTTTTTACTCATTTTGTCGCCCAATAAAGACTTGATATTTAATTCGCCCATTCTTTTCAACTTTTCATTGGAGGATTTAGAAATGCTCACTGATTTTCCAAAAACCTCTGTACCAAAGGCGTCAAGCACGTTACCATAAATCAATCTTTCCCGGTCAATTCCGGTTACCTCCCCGCTTTCTTCATTGCTGCCGGGGGCAGCTAGCCGCCAGATGGTTCCATTTTCTGCTGCCCTGCAAATTAAGGGGCTATGCGTTGTAACAATAAACTGTATGTTCGGGAAATACTTTGTAAACCATTGACCGATGCGGGTTTGCCAGGTTGGGTGGAGATGGGCGTCTATTTCGTCAATTAAAACAACACCTTTAATTGGAATATGCGGTTGTTTGCTATGCATATTTCCAAAAACCTGCGAAGGGCTGAAATAAACTAAGGATTGACGTATTAATTCAAAGGTTAAGCTTAAAATGGAACGAAAACCATCGCTTAAATCACTTATTTCATGGATATTCCCTGTACCATCCATAATCTCAATTGCGCCATCCAACCCAAAAATTTTTGAATTGTTTGGTAAAAATCCTGAATCATTTATTAATATCTTCAAGCCATTTAATACAATCCTCGGATCTTCATCTCCATTGGAGGAGTTTTGAGAAAATTTCAAACCCTCATAATCAAGTTCCTTAATCCATTTTTCTATTTGAGTTAGGGCAACGCTTTCATCAAAAAGGCTTAGAAATGATGCAAGACGGGAAAAACTGTTATTAGTAAACATCTCATTCCACGATTCATTACCTCCATTGAATCGCCTGAAAGGTCCAAATCCGCACGAGAATCCTTTAAATTCATGAATTGGAATTGGTTTTTTACCATAGTCATAGGATTCTTCTAATAGTACATTCTCCTCAAGTGAATGCAGGGATAGTTTAACTTTTAGATTATGATTGGCAGGGTAAACTGATTCTTTAAAATTTAAATTGCCTTGGATATTTATATCTAAATTAATGCCTCCATTTTTTTGACCTTTTTTCAACCATTTAATCCAGTTCTGTCTCAATCCGCCGATTTGGTTTTGGCCAATTAATCCCAAAGCAATTGTTTTTACAAGACTACTTTTCCCACTTCCATTATCCCCAATAATAACATGCCAACCTGCCGGTTTTTCAAATTCCATTTCGAAATTTGAAATGGACCGAATATTTTCAATTTTGACTTCCTTAATGTACATTGGCTAAAATTTCATTACGAAGTTAACAGAAACAAAAATATCATTGCATTTTCCCCAAATTTGCGCAAAAGTTTGAAACAGAACACCGATTAAAGATTTTAAAAACCATTAAACAAATGAAGCTCAAAACTTTTTTCCGTTTTTTTCTGATAATCAATGGATTAGCCTTCCTCGGCGGTGTCCCGGCAATGGGGCAGGAAGCCAAAACCTTTCTTTACAAGATAACCGGCAATGGCCTGAGCAGTCCTTCCTATTTGTATGGTACCATTCACCTGCAGGATAGCCGCCTGTTTAATTTCCAGGATTCACTCTACAGTTACCTAGAGCAAAGTACCACTTTTGCCATGGAACTAAACCCGGATAGTATTACCCAGGCAATTCTCGATATGCAGTTTAAAGGGGGGAAAAAGGTTTTAATTAAGGACAAAGTATCCAAACAGTCGCTGGATAATATGAAAAAACGGTACCAGCATATGTGCAGCGAGCCTATAGAATCGCTGTCGCTTGGCGAACTGCTGTATTATGTGCGGGCCTATTACACGAAGTACGATGAGCGCGAAAAAATGCCGGCCTTTATGGATATGTACCTGATGGGGTTGGCCAGTAACCAGGGAAAAGAAGTGCAGGGACTTGAGCGGGTGGAGGATCAGTTTAACATGTTTGAAAGCCTGCTTGAGGGTAAGGAACCTGAAGCTATTTTGTCGGGCATGGGCGATAAACGAAAAGAGGGCGAATCGTTGGTGAAGGCTTATATTAATACCGATATGCGGGGAGTCGCCAAAATGATTTCGATGATGCCTCCCGAAATAGAAGCCCTTGTTTTAACCAACCGGAACCTTGTAATGCTGGATGGGATGGAGAAACTGATGGCAAAAGGAAGTTTATTTACTGCAGTAGGGGTGGCTCATCTTCCGGGTAAAGACGGGTTGGTACAATTGCTTCGAAACAAGGGGTATACGGTTACTCCCGAACTTTCTGCTGCCCGTACCCATGCTAAAATCTACCGGAGTCCGGATAGATCGGGTGATGCGATCTGGAAAACCCATGTTGCGGAAAAAGATGGTTATTCGGTACAAATGCCGGGCGATCCTGCTACCAATGCTATTCCGCAATCGGGTACCGATATGTACACCTACATCAGCTGGAAAACCAACGAATATTATTATTCCTTCCATTATGCCGTACCCAATGATGTTTCCACCGACAACAGGGATTCCATTCTGAAGGGAATGCTGAATAATTCGGTGAATAACATGAAAGGGAAAATAATTTCACCCATGCAACCGGTTGAAAAAAGCGGGCTCAAGGGGTTTGAGGTCACTTCATCGGGTGGGGATAAGCTATTTTACAAAATTGTATTGCTGAATAGTGAGAACGACATTTACATGTTGATGAAGGGGGCACAGGCAAAGGAAAATCTGACCAATAGTGATGCTGATAAGTTTTTCGGTTCGCTAAAATTGATTCCCAAAAAATTGGCGGCAATGGAGTCCTTTGTTGACCGGGATCTCGGCTTTTCCATTCAATTACCCGGTAAGCCAACCCAAAGTGTTGAAGATGAGGAAGGCAGTGAATCGAAAAGGGTGGTATATTTTGCCAAAAGCGGAAACATAGAGTTTTTGGTGATTGTAGCTTCCTGCAATCCCGGCTATCAATTTAATAATGATACCCTTTCACTTGGTAACTTCAGGAGAAATATTAAGGAAAAAGTGGACACAGGCTATACTGAAAAATCTGGTATTTTTCAGGCAGGTTACCCTTCCTGGGATTTTTCCGGCTTTTCAAAGGATGGGCCGGCCATCAGGATAAAATATATTCAGCGGGGAAGCCGGATGTATTTTTTATGGATTTATGCGCCAAAATCGGCTGATATTTCAACTCTTTCTGAAACGTATTTCAACAGTTTCAACCTGTTGCCCTATACAGATCCTGAAATTACCATGGTGGAAAAAGACAGTGTTTATTTTGCCACCACCACCGGCAATGTTCAATATGCCCAAACATATGGTGGAACAGATAGTACATCTATTGTTGTTTACCATAAAGCCCTTTCAGGCTCAATGTTATTTTCCTCATCAGAAATAGCTCCGATGGCCTGGTCCTACTCGGATAGTGCCTATTTGCGCTATTTTTTGGTGAAGAAAAATAAGCTGAAAGAGGAAGAAATACTGGATGAATACTACCTGGAGCACGACGGTTTTCCGGCTTATGAGATACTGATGAAAGGAAAACTCAGCCATCAGGCATTAAGGCAGCGGCTCATAAAAAAGGGTAATACCCTGTATTTGCTTTCCATGGAAATGGAGCCGGCAGCATCCGGTCTTCCATCGGTTCAAACCATGTTCAGTAAAGTAAAAATCAACCGGCAGCATCCGGATTTTGATCTTCAATCCAACTCCGCCGAAAAGGTTTTTCAGTCGTTTGATACCGCTTCGGTAACCTCATTTAAAGAAATGGTTTACGCCTTCGATGATTTGCCTTTTACCCGGAGTGACCTGCCTCTGTTACTAAAAAATGGCTCGAAGCTGTTTGCAAATGACACCCTTGGATACCCATCACTTGAAACGCAAATTTGGGATCAGATTGAAAATCTGACCGATAGTACCGACATCCCGTTGCTTGAACAGACCTGGAAAACGATACTGCCGGATACAAACAGCAGTGCCCGGTCGTACCTGCTGAATCAGCTTGCACAAATTGGAACAAGGGATGCAATCATTAGTTTAAAGAACCTTTTTTACCCGGATTTTGAAAAGGAACCAAGCGTCGGGTTAATATTTAATACCCTCGCACGTAATCCGAAAACCTATGAAATAGTTCTGCCGGACTGGTATGCGCTTTTGTCGGATAAACGTTATGCCTATGCTGTTTTGCATTTGTATAATGTGGCAAAAGACAGCAATTATGTTATTCCGCAGCCGTCTCCCGGCTTTGAGGATACAGTGCTGAATATTGGCAAAAACCTGTTGCAAACAGGTAATAAGGATGATTACGCTTCTTTTGAAATGTACCTTGTTAAGACCCTGGAGGGATTCCGCAGCCGTAATGCCAACGATCTGCTGCAGCAATTAGCCATTGATGAAAAAATAGATGAATATTTAAGGTATGAGGCGATCATGGCAATGGTAAGAAATGGTGAAGAACCGTCGCAGGCCCTGGAGATGATAGCAACCCTTCCTTACTGGAGAGGTTCTTTGCTGGAAGACCTTGAAGAAATGGATAAACCGGAATTGTTTCCTGAAAAATTCAGGAATCAGGCTGCAATGGCCGAAGCTTATCTTTACGATAGCTTTGAAGATGAAACACCCGATAAAGTAGAACCAATTGGTACGCGGACAGCTAAATATGATGGCAAGACCTACCTGTTTTACCTGTATAAGGTTGGGTACACCTGGGAAGGAAAAACGGATTTTTACCTCGGTATTTCGGGCCCCTTTGACCCGGCAGCTAAAGATTATAAGCTTGCTTTAAAGGATGCCTGGCTTTGCGGTATTGCGGATGATGAATTTGATAAAAAACGCATTGACAAGCAACTTGCTTCGTACCTTCAATCCTTTGAAGCGCCTCCGGAAATAGAGGAGATCGAGGAATAATTTTCTAAAAAAGGTAATGGTAACCAATAATCGTCAGCTTTTTCTTCAGCACGTAGCGCAAACCTCTCCTGCCCCAATCGGGCTTGAGATTGTGAAAGCGGAAGGCGTGTATATGTGGGATAAGGAAGGGAAACAATACACTGACCTGATCAGCGGTTTCAGCGTAATGAACCTTGGCCACGGCCAAACTGCCATTAAAGAAGCCATTAAAAAGCAGGTGGACGACTACATGCACCTGATGGTGTATGGCGAAATTATTGAGACACCGCAGGTACAATATGCCAAAAGGCTGACCGAGTTTTTACCTGAAAAACTCGATTGCGTTTACTTTACCAACAGTGGTACCGAAGCCACAGAAGGTGCCATGAAGCTGGCAAAACGGGTAACGGGCCGCAGTAAAATCGTTGCTTTCAACAATGCTTATCATGGCAGTACTCAGGGCGCCTTGAGCATTATGGGCGGCGAATATTTTAGAAATGCCTACCGGCCGCTGTTGCCCGATGTATGGCATGCCGATTTTAATACCGAATGTGCACTGTATTTTATTGACAACCAAACGGCTTGTGTGGTAATGGAAGTGGTGCAGGCGGAGGCGGGGGTATTTGCCGCGGATGCCAACTGGCTTCAGGCTGTCAGGAAAAAATGTGATGAAACCGGGGCCTTACTGATTTTTGATGAAATACAAACCGGTTTTGGCCGTACCGGAACCTTATGGGCATTTGAAAAATATGGCGTAGTTCCGGATATTTTGCTGTTGGGAAAGGCGCTTGGAGGGGGATTGCCCCTTGGTGCTTTTATCAGTTCGTATGAAAAAATGCAGGCGCTCACCCATAACCCGGTGCTTGGTCACATCAGTACGTTTGCGGGTCACCCGGTTTGTTGTGCAGCGGGTTTGGCAGGGTTTGAAATTTTGGTTGAACAGTTTCTTTTGAACCACAAAGGCACGGAAACACAGAGGGGCACAGAGGCGATAAGCATGCATCCCGATTTTTTTAAAAAGGAACAACTTTTTCGCAGCCTTTTAATGCATACCGGTATAAAGGAAATTCGCAGCGCAGGCTTTTTGATAGCGGTTCAACTGGAGAATGCGGATATTTGCATGAAAGTATGCCATGAATGCGTGCAGGCAGGCATTGTAACCGACTGGTTTTTATTTGCACCGGATTGTTTGCGAATTGCCCCACCGCTAATTATTACTGAAGAACAAATACTACATGCCTGCAGGGTGATTGTGGATGCCATTGATAAAGTGCTGCAGGAAAACTAATTGAATTCATATGAACATAAATATTGGTGAATACAACGAACTTGCAGTGCTGCGCGAAGTGGCTTTTGGGTTGTACCTTGATGATGGAAAGGAAGGCCTTTTGTTGCCCAAACGTTTTGTGCCCGAAGGCGCAAAAGTGGGCGATGTACTCCGGGTATTTGTGTACCACGATGGGGAGGACAGGCTGATTGCCACCACCCAAACTCCAAAGGCCAAAGTGGGCGATATTGCAAGGCTTAGGGTGGTGAGCGTAAATAATCAGGGAGCTTTTTTGGACAATGGCCTGATGAAGGACCTGTTTGTACCCAACAGCAAAATGCGCGACCGGATGAAGGTTGGCGCCGATTACCTTGTGTATGTATATCTTGACCTTGAAACCCGCAGGCTGACAGCTACGGAGAAGTTTGATTATTTACTGAGCAACGACAACCTGACCGTTCAGGAAAAAGATGATGTAATAATGGTGGTGTACCGCAGAACGGATATCGGCTATGTGGTCATCATCAATGGTGTGCATACCGGGGTATTGCATTTCAGCGATATTTTCCGCACCATCAGTGTGGGCGATAAAATTAAAGGTTACATCAAAAAAATATATGAGGACAACCTGATAGATGTGGCTACCGGTACCCGTGGTTTTGGCAGGGTAGAAGGGGAGGCTGAGAAAATTCTCAGGCTGCTAAAGGAAGAAGGAGGTTTTTTACCCTGGCACGACAAAAGCAATCCCGACGATATTTACGAAGTGTTTGGCATGAGCAAAAAGGCCTTTAAAATGGCGGTGGGACAGCTTTACAAGCAAAAGGCCATACAGATAATGGAAAACGGGATTAAACTTTTGTAATTTTTAAAGTAACCCAAACATTTTGGGCCGTTAAAACGGCTTGCAGTCCCTGTTCCTCAAAAATGGCAGAGGCTTAATTCTTCAGCACCAATAAGTTCCATTGATCCTCATCCTTGTTGAGCACTTCTGTGGTAATTAAAAATAAAAAATTTTGATTTACATTGTTAATGCAGAAGGGTACATTATCAATACAGGTTCTGTAATTCGCAACACGGGTGTTGTACTTATAAGGCATGTCGGGTGTGATGTACCAAAAACCAGTTGAAGCATCGTAACGGCTTGCCATGGTGGTGGCAGTAAATCCTGATGGCCTTACTATGATTATAGCGTTAGGATCATTGTTGCACAAGGGATGATCAATCCGCACTACCGTTCCATTTACTGAGTCAATAACAGCAGCAGGCCCGGTGCCATTGTACATCATATTGCCCCTGAGGGTAATTCTGAAGGCAGGGGAGTTTACACCGGTAAACCGCATCGTGCCACCTATATCGAGCGTAGCCTGTGGATTGGTATTGTTTACACCAACATTTCCGTTGTTGGCTATGGTAAGCCGTTCCTGCAGGTTACTTGCACCTCCTGTGAAACTGTAACCTGTAACAAAAGCCATTCTTGAATTGGAACTGCTGTTGCCAACGGTTCGGATGATGCCGGTGGTGTAATTGTTGCCCCCAAAAGTGATGCCCGCTGTAACGCCGCTGTTCAAAGCGGTATTGTTTCGAAGCGATAAAAGTGAGCCATGACCTGCGGCTACGGTAAGCATGTTGGCAGTGGGCGCACCACCAATGCCAACATTTTTTAAAAAGCTGCCTTTTCCTGTAAAAACCGCAACGCTATCCGCCCAAAACTTAATTCTTCTGTCGCTGCCATCAAGGGCCGTTCCACCGCCCACCATGCTTAAGGTATGGTCATCACCAAAAACATTCAGGCCAATTTTGCCGTTGTCTTCCTGCTTTTCGAGGCCAACGCCAAGTTCAACCAAATGATAATCCCTGATGAGCACGCCGTTATTGCGGACCTTTCCGTTAATATCAAGTCTTTCTACCGGACCATTGGTATTTATGCCAACAAATCCACGGGGTGTCATAAACAGAATGGAGTCACTATTCATGTAGGGAAACATTGATTTGGATGAAAAGAATAATCCCTGCTCCTGCAAAAAGGTAAGGGACATATCCGTTCCAATAAACTCATCCCTGTTTGAAAAAGTAAGCTTGGTGGTATCCATATTACTTTCAGCACTTATTTTGATAGTGCTGAGTCCCGGGTTTTTAATTTCAAGGTTACCTGTTGGTAAAAGGGTTCCTATGCCAATATTCTGTGCAATAGTTGTTACCCCAATGGTTGAAAAAAGTATTAATGCTGCCAGTAATTTTTTCATTGTAAATATTTTAATATGTAGTCAGGTGAAAGAAGGGTTTATTTTTTTACGATAAACATATTCCAGGAGTCAAAGTCTTTATTCAAAGGCGAAAATCCGTTCACCAGTATAAATTTTTCTTTAGGGCTGTCAATACAGGTTCCGTCACAGGTTAAATAGTTTACGCCCTGTGTTCCCTGGATGCGGTAGGGAAAGTCATTTACCAGGTACCAGTATCCGTTTGTATCATCATATATAACCCGCATACTTTTTCCGGTTACCGGTGATACAACAAGCATTGCATTGGGATCATTATTGCACATGGGATGATCAATCCTTACATAATCTCCGTTGGCAGAGTCTATTACTGCCGCGGCCCCCGATCCATTGTACATCATATTACCTTTTAAAGTAAGTTTAAATGCAGCAGGATTTGTTCCGCTGAAGCGGATGCTGCCGGTAATATCAAGGGTTGCCTGCGGATTGGTGTTTTTTATACCAATATTGCCATTGTTGGCAATGGTCAGGTTCTCCTGCAGGTTACTTGCGCCTCCGGTAAAACTGTAACCTGTACTGAATGCCATCCTTGCATTTGAAGTGCTGTTTCCAACTGTACGTATTATGCCCGTGGTGTAATTGTTTCCGCCAAATGAAATGGCAGCCATTACGCCGGCATTTAAAGCATTGGTGTTGCGTATGGATAACAAAGACCCATGATTGGCTGCTATGGTGAGCATGTTTGCAGTGGGCTCAACGCCAATGCCAACATTTTTCAGAAAAGAGCCCCGTCCTGTAAATAAAACGGTACTGTCAGCCCAAAATTTAATTCTCCTGTCGCTTCCATCTAAGGCTGTTCCACCACCAACTATGCTTAGGGTATGGTCGTCACCAAAAACATTCAAACCAATTTTGCCATTGTCTTCCTGCTTGTTTAATCCTGCACCAAGTTCCAGTAGGCTATATTCATTTAGCAGAAGTCCGTTTGTTCTTATCCTTCCGTTTACGGCCAACCTTTCAGTAGGGTAAATCGTGTTTATTCCCACATATCCGCCCGGTGTCATAAACAAAATGGAATCGCTGTCGAGGTAAGGGAAAAGTGATTTTGATGAAAAAAACAGGCCCTGTTCGTGTAAGAAAGTAAGGGACATATCGGTGCCACCAAATTCATCCCTGTTGGAGAAAATAAGTTTGGTGGTATCCATGTTACCGGCTGAACTGATTTTAATGGTACTCAGCCCCGGGCTTTTTACTTCAAGGTTTGCAGTTGGGGTAATTGTTCCAATACCAATATGCTGGGCATTTGCCGAAAATAAAATGGCCCATGTTGCAAGGAGGAATATATAATTTTTTTTCATAACGATTTGCTTTGATGGTATATTGATGAGGGTTCGCAATTATTTTTTTATAACAAGCATTTGCCAGGTATCATAATCTTTATTTAAAACAAATTCAGGGCTAACCATCAGGAATTGCCCGCTTGAAATGATACAAACACCGCCGCAGGTCACCCAATTCTGACCCTGTGTGCCCATAATGCGGTAGGGGAACACCCGCGTCATATACCAAAAACCGTCAAGGGGGCTGTATAATACCCGCATGCTTTTTCCTAAGCCCGGCGTAACAATCAGGATGGCATTGGGATCATTATTGCAAACAGGGTGATCAATCTTTACAAATATTCCCTGTACTGAGTCAATTTGTGCGGAAGGTCCTGTTCCGTTATACATCATGTTTCCTTTTAACTTAAGGGTAAAAGCTGCCGGGTTTGCTCCGCTGAAACGGATGCTGCCCCCCACATCAAGCGTTGCCTGCGGATTGGTGTTTTTTATCCCGATATTACCATTATTGGCAATGCTTATTTGTTCCTGCAGGTTACTTGCCCCTCCGGTAAAACTGTACCCGGTTAAAAAGGCCATCCTTGCATTTGCACTGGTATTGCCAACTGTTCTGATGATGCCTGTTGTGTAATTATTACCACCGAATGTAATGGCGGCTGTTACACCGGCGTTTAAGGCATTGGTGTTGCGTATGGAGAGTAAAGAGCCGTGATCAGCCGCTATGGTAAGCATATTTGCCGTAGGTTCCATACCAATGCCTGCATTCTTTAAAAACGAGCCACGCCCGGTAAACAAAGTGGTGCTGTCTGCCCAAAATTTAATCCTCCGGTCGCTGCCATCGGGTGCCTTACCTCCCCCCACTATACTCAGCGTATTGTCTTCACCAAATACATTCAGGCCTATTTTACCATTATCCTCCTGTTTTTCGAGGCCGCTGCCAAGTTCAAGCAAATTATGCTCGGTTATCAAAACGCCAT
>Ga0209097_10003559_pt1 | contig 11910 bp, 11 predicted proteins | sample AD_UKC052_MetaG_FD_184419 | JGI IMG/M metagenome (GOLD analysis project Ga0209097, IMG submission 184419) | Active sludge microbial communities of municipal wastewater-treating anaerobic digesters from USA - AD_UKC052_MetaG (SPAdes) (version 2) | ecosystem: Engineered > Bioreactor > Anaerobic >... | reverse complement strand
GACCGAATTATCGAGCCGTTTTGTCCTTTGACAGTGAGCGCAAAGTGTTCGTCGCTCGGGTTCCAGAGCTGTCGCACTGCACCGGAGAAGGCGCGACGCGGGCGGAAGCACTGACGAGGATGGAAGAAGAGCTGGATGCGCTGCTCGCCAACATGGCGGAAAAAGGCAGCCGCCCACCGCAGGCGCTCGACGAGGCTGAGTTTAGCGGCGAGCTGCAAGCCAAGGTTTCCCGACTGCTCCACCGCGACCTGACCTGGCAAGCGCAGTTGGAAGGCGTGGAGCTGGGACCGCTAGTCGCTGAGATCCTCGCGGCTGGACTTGAGCACCGTCGCCAGCAGAGCCGCCCGCGACGCCCCGCTGCCAGTGAAGGGCAAGGGCAAGGGCAAGGCCAGGGTCACAGTCATGGGCCCAGCAGCGACTCCCAGCGACCGCGCAACAACTTCGACGACCGTCGCCGCGGACCCAACACCGCCGCCCGTTTTCACGACCTTTTGGAAGACCGCGCGTCTTTTGTCGAGTACGTACGTGGCCTTGAGTCCGACGGTCGCGGCCCCAGCCACCACAACAACCGGGGTGACAACCGGGGTCGGCAGTCTGGCCCCGACAATCGCGGCCAGGGCTATAACCCCGGTCCCGGGCAGGGACGTCGTCCCAATGATGGCCGTCCCGGACCAGGCCGCGACCCACGTGGCGGTGGCCCACAGCGAAGCGCAGAACCTCGCGATCGCAGCCGCGACCCACACCCACAGGGCGCGCCACGACCTAGCGGTGGCCCAGGCCCAGACTCGTCGGGAAACTCAGGCGGCAATAGCTAAGCGGTAGCCCCGACACCTTCGACGCCCAGCCGATGAAAAACTACGGTCCAAGTCGCGTTAGGAAGCAGCGCGCAGGCGGCTCTTGGCCCGTCCCATACTTTGGCATGGTCTGACGCTGACCCAGACAAGACGGCCAGCGCAGACCCATTTGACCCTTGCCCGTGCTACGCAACATACCGTCGCTATGCAACTTCTTGGCAGCGCAAAAGTGGCACTAGGCCCAGCGTTCCCTCTTGCGTTAGCTTCGTAGTTGAAAGCCATTTATCGAATCGAGTAAGACAAGACCATGCAATCCATCGAGATCGGACGGGAGTTCCTAACCAGAGTGAGCGCATATCTGGTTTCCTTCCCATTCGACCTAAAGATCCTCCAAGAGGCCATTGCCGAGCCTGACTTGGAGCGCAGCGTTCGAGAGTTGGCCGCGTCTGTGCTAATCAGCTCCCTAAGCCCCCAGGAAGGCTCGGGGCCTGAGCGCTTTGTCGACGACGTGCTCATGCTGCGGATCACAGCAGCCAGGATTGCGCAAGAAGGCGGCGACGGAGCAGAGAGCTTCTGCGCCCGCTTCGACGATATCTACAACACGCTCAACGACGACCTAACGCTGTTTGAGCAGTACTTAGGCCCCGAGGTCTGGGGGTGGCTGTCGGCGCGAGTGAACAGCTATTCCAAGCTGCCATTTAAGGGCAAGCGCGCCAGCCAGTACGTCGACGACGAAGACACTTGGGATGCGCTGTACGAGGACGGCCTCGACTTTCAGACCAACTACGACGTGTCGGAGTCGCAGATTCAAAACAAGCTCCGTCGCGCCGAGCAGCTGACCGAGATCCTGAATCGACGCCGCTCTGAAGATATCAAAAAGCGCGTCTAGCGCCTCCCCGACACATCTTCCAACCGACCGCGCCGCGCTGCTTTGCAGCTTTGCCCAGGCGGCGTCTAAGTGAAGCAGGCCATGCACGCAGGCTTAGGTACGCTGTCCGATGTCGCTGCTCGCCGAAAAGGCGCTGGCTGGGTCGGGCTTGTGCTGACACTGACGGCCTGTGCGCCAACCAAAGCTCTTGTCACTGAGACGCCAGTCTCCACTGCGACGTTGCGCCAGCGCACGGCGATGCTGGCCCAGCTGGCAACTACGGCGCTACTGCCGTGTAGCAAACAGGTCAGCGCTACCGACTTCGGCTTACTCACCGTTAGCGCGCGTCCGGATGGCACCATCACTCTTGGCCCTCAGCAGTGGCTGGGAAGCGTAGAGCTGGCTCAGTGCCTAACCGCAGCCACCTTGCACGCGCAGCTACCGCCGTGGTCCGGACCCGCAGTGACCTGGCTGTGGCCGATTGGTAGCGACCGGCAACCGGCACCGTCTCTGCTTGCGGAGCCAGCGGGCTACCACGAGCTGCCCCAGACCCTGCTTGTACGCGGCGATCTTGCTGCGCAGCTGCGTAGCTGTCAGCCCGCTAAAAACCCCATCCTGGCGCGAGTGTTTGTCTTCCCGGATGGACACATCGCCGGGGTCACGCCGCTAACGCTGCCCAGTCCACCGCCAACACCGACGTGCATTAGCAGTCTGGAACGCGCGCTCGACTCCCTGCGGACCCAGACTTTGCCGCCCTTTCCAGGTCCAGGCTACTTCGAGCTGGATCTTGCGCTCCCACTGCCCACGCAGTCGCTGCCCTGACAGACACCGGCTACGCACCAAAGTCACCAAGGTCTGCGTTCTCGGGTTTTTTCTGCTGTGCAAACGATTGCTTGGACTAGTTACGCGCTGTGGCTACTCTGCGCATGTGTCTACAGACGCAAGCGTAGCAATGAAGCGGCAGCTCACTTTGGTGGACTGCTTAGGCATTGGCATAAATGGCATCGTGGGCTCGGGCATCTTCTTGCTGCCAGCCGCACTTTGGAGATCCGCCGGCGGGCAAGCACCTCTAGCCTTCCTGGTCGTGGGCGGCGTGTGCTGCTTGGTCGCGCTGTGCTTCGCGGAAGCAGCCGCCCGGACCGAGCGCTCAGGTGGCCCCTATCGCTATGCAGGCGACGCTTTTGGTGCCTACGCAGGGTTCGCGGTCGGCTGGGTCACTCTGATCAGCACGCTGCTTGGCTACTCTGCAGTAGCCAGCGGCTTTGGCGTGATGGCGGCCAACCTCCTGGGACATGCGCGCGAGCCGTTTTTTGAGATCTCGCTCAGCGTCGCCGTCGTCGCTTTCTTATGTACCATCAACATCCTGGGCGTCCGCCGCAGCGCGCACACCGGTGACTTTATCAGCGCCGTGAAGATTGCCAGCTTGCTGCTGTTTGTCGGCGTCGGCATTTTCTTCATCAACACCGCCAACTTCCACGCCCTGCCAAACCCCAGACCCACAGAGCGAGCTGGCTTGTTCGCGGCAGCCTTCGCTGGCCTGTTTGCAACCACGGGCTTTGAGTACATCCCAGTGCCTGCCGGGGAAGCCAAGAACCCTCGCCGTACCATCCCGCTCGCCATGGTCATCAGCGTCCTTGTGACCACGCTGCTGTACGTCATGATTGAAGTCGTCGCTGGCGGTGTCTTGCCTAACCTGGGCGCCTCTGAGACGCCTCTAGTCGATGCTGCCGCTCAGTTTGGAGGCTCCCGGGGCCGTCTCTTGATGAGCATCGCCGGCCTGATCTCGTCGTTTGGCTTCTGCGCCAGCAGCGCGCTGGTGGGTCCGCGCTACCTGGAAGCCTTCGCCGAAGATCGATTCCTACCCAGCTTCTTTGCCCAGCGCCACAAGACGCTCGGAACGCCGGTGTGGGCAGTACTGACTCTCTCTACCCTAGTCGGCGCGATGCTGATTATTGGCCTACGCTTTCGCGAGCTGGCGGATATCTCTAACGTCGCCGTCGTGGTGCAGTACATGGCGACCTGCCTGGCCGTGCTGGTGCTGCGCAAAAAAGAGAAAGCGCCCGAAGGTGCTTTTGTCACGCCGTTTGGACCGCTGATTCCAATCTTGGCGCTGACCGGCTGCTTTGGCTTCTTGCTGTCAGTGGGCTTTAGCGAGCTAAAGTTGGCCGCTGGCATGATCCTGGTTGGCCTGCTGTTTGGGTTGGTCTGGCGCCGACGGCAAAAGCAACCGCAGGCGTAGTCGAAAGTGCGATCCATTGAGGAGCCGACGCCCTCCACAGTGGGGACATTCGACTCAGCCCGCCAGCGTCCAAGGCATCTGCTGCTCACTCCGGAGTCGGGGCTGATGGAGCTGCTGGTGTCGCTTACGCAGACCGAGGCTCCGGGCATCTTATCAACGGTAACGCTCTCGCCACAGCAGGCGGCAGAGCTGCGCATCCGGCTGACCCAGCCCCCGACGGTGCGGCGACCACTGCACCCACTACTGGCACGCTCAACGGTCATCTTGCAACGCAGCGTCGATAGCTATCAGCGCAAAAACCAAGTTGTTGCCGAGCTTGGAGACTGGGCGCGCAATCAGCGCCTGGCTGACCGGCACGCCGCTGCGCTGGAGCAAGCCGTGGACGAGATGCTGCTTAATGCGCTCTACAGCGCGCCGCGCGACGCCCAGGGCAATTCAAAGTATGCAGAGCTCTCAACCGCCGAGCGCGCACGCCACCAAGCCCCGCCCGCCGAGCAAGCCCTGGTGCGCTTTGGCTGCGACGCTCACCGCCTAGTTGTTGCCGTCCGCGATCCATTTGGCGCCCTGCAAGTAGGCACCGTGCTGCGATACCTGCTTCACTGCGCGCAAAGTCAGCAGCAGCGAAAAACCCCGCTAGAGAACAAGACCAGCGGTGCTGGCGTGGGGCTGTTTCTAATCGCGACCTCAGCCAGTGAGCTGATCTTTCGCCTGAATCCCCACCGCTGTACCGAGCTGGTCTTTTGCCTATATCGCGACCGTCCGCGCCCACTGCGTGCGCTGCTGTTTGACACCAGCCAGGACCCTGACAGCTCAGCCAGCTAGGAACGCGCTCTTAAGCGGATTTGCTGTCCCAGTAGAACACCGTGATTGCCAAGCAGTGAAACGCCTCGTCGCTGGATTGAGTGACCACGGTATCCACGACTTGCAAGTGCGGATGCAGCGCCAGCCAGGTCGTGACCTTGTCACCCAGAGCCTCACGCTCCTGCGCCATCGTCGCTGAGAACACCCTGAGACCGTTAAATTTGTTCCGATCGTTCTGTGGCATCGGCGAAACACCCTCGGGCGAAGCAACCCGAATAGCGGCGGCAGCACTTTTGACCTGAACGGCGAACTAGACCGTGCGAGCCAGGTCTAAAATCTCCGCTTTCCCGAGTAGACGATTTGTACTCTTGGCCAGACCCATGATCTGCTTTACCAGCGCCGGCTCAGGCGGCAGCCCATTTTTTCGCAGCCAGTACATCACGTTGGACTCGCCGGACATGGGACCGATCTCGATCTCCTGCTGACGACCAAACAGCGCTGCTGGCACGCTTGAGTAAATGCGATCCGCCAAAAAGGCATCGCCTTTGCGCTCAGCCTTGATGATGGCAGCAGCATGCACGCCCGTCGCAGTGCGAAACGCATCTTCGCCCAGCACCGGGTAGTTGTAGGGAATCGGCACGTTGCACGCGCGTGAGACCAGCTGCGCTAGCTCCACCAGCTTGCTTAGATCACGACCCTCGGGCAGCGCGCCCATCAGATACAAGTTCACCAAGATCTGATCGATGGCGGCATTGCCCACGCGCTCGCCGATGCCCAAGACGGTGCCATGTACCCGATCGGCGCCACAGCGCAGCGCCCACAGCGCATTAATCACGCCCAAGCCGCGGTCATTGTGACCATGCCAGTCGATGCCAATTTTGCCCGACAGGCCCATGCCATCGATCACAGAGCGCGTAAAACCAAGCAGGCTACTGACTCCAGCCGGGGTCGCGTGTCCGACGGTATCGCAGATGCACAGACGCTGCGAGCCATGGTCCAGGGCATTTTTGAATAGGCTCGCCAGCATCTCGGGACGAGCGCGCGTCGTATCTTCGGTGACGTAGGTACACGGCAGGCCGTTTTGCACCGAGAAGTCGATCGCCTCAGCGGACAGCTTGAGCATCCGCGCCTCGTCCCAGTCTTCGGCGTACAGCCGAATTGGCGAGGAGCCGATAAAGGTCATGACCTCCACCGCAACGCCGGTGCGCTGCGCGATTTCGGCGATGGGACGGATGTCATTTAGGTGCGTGCGTGCGGCGCAGGCGGGCCTGATGCGTAGCTTGCAGTCGGCAATCTCTTTGACCAGACGCACCCCGTCTTCCAAAGCACGAGGTCCGGCACCAGGAAGACTGAGATCTAAGTACTCGATGCCCAGCTGGTCGAGCAGATGCACGATCTGCAGCTTGTCTTCGATGCTGGGATCGTGAACCGATGGCGACTGGATGCCGTCGCGCAGCGTCTCGTCAAAGAGCGAAAAGCCCGGCGGGACCAGCGGCACCGCAGCGTCACGAGTATTCCAGTCGTAGATGATGTCTGACGCAGGCTGTGCAGTGCTTTTCATGATCCCACCTTGCTCTGATTAGACCGACTCGACGGCGACGGCGATTCCCTGGCCACCACCGATGCAGGCGGCACCAATGGCGCGCTTGCCGCCACGACGACGTAGCTCGTGGACCAAGTGGGCAGTGATACGCGCGCCCGAGGCTCCCAGGGGATGGCCCAGCGCAATTGCACCACCATTTACATTGGTCTGCGCACGTGGCAGGCCCAGCTCTTTTTCAACCGCTAGGAACTGCGGCGCAAAGGCCTCGTTGACGTCGAACAAGTCGTAATCGGCCAGCGTGGTACCCGAGACCGCTAGCAGCTTCTGAATCGCAGGCACCGGGCCAATTCCCATCACCGTCGGGTCACAACCCGCAATTCCCCATGCCGTCAGCTTGGCCAGCGGCTTGTAACCCTTGGCCTCTGCCATCTGACGCGAGACCAAGATCAGCGCCGCTGCACCATCGCAAATCCCCGACGCATTGCCCGCGGTCACGGTGCCGTCTTTCTTAAACACCGGTGGCAGCTTGGCCAAGCCTTCAATCACCGTCTGGGGCCGCGGGTGCTCATCGGTTGCAAAGCGCACCGGACCCTTTTTGCTTGGGATGTCCAGCGGCGCAATCTCAGCCTGGAACACGCCCGCTTGGTTGGCCTGGTGCCAGCGCTGCTGCGAGAGCAGACCAAACGCATCACACTCGGCACGGCTGAGCTGGTACTGCTCGGCGAGCTTCTCGGCGGTCATCGCCATTGGCATGCCGGTAAAGCTGTCGGTGAGCGCGTCCCACAAGGTGTCGCCGATGTTAGACGGCTTGCCAAAGGGCAGCCCGGTGCGCGCGCCGCGAATCACGTGCGGAGCCTGCGACATCGACTCAGTGCCACCGCACAGCACGGCTTCGGCTTGACCTAGCAGGATCTGCTCTGCCGCCGACACCACCGCCTGAAAGCCCGAGCCACACAGCCGATTCAGGGTCAGCGCTGGAGCTGGAATCGGAACCCCGGCCCGCAGCCCGATGTGGCGCGCCAAGTAAATAGCATCAGCGGAGGTCTGCATCACATTGCCAAAGACCACCTGATCTATGTCGCCCGCCGAGACGGCCCCAGCCTCGAGCGCTGCCTTGGCCGCATGGACTGCAAGGTCGGTCGCGGTGAAGTCTTTGAGCGTGCCGTTGAACGTGCCAAACGCCGTTCGCTTGGCGGCCACAATCCAAATCTCGCGCGCATTCCAGGTCTTACCGTGTGCTACGTGCATCGAATTCCTCGTCGGCACCAAAGGGGCCGTGTGTAGTGTTCTGGCGAAAAAGTTGCCCATCATAAGGGCGGGCATTTTTGCTCGTCAATACAAGCACCGCATTGCGCATCCCGAAGTCGCAAAAACCGCGCGCTCGATCGCAGCCCGCGTCGGCTCTCCGCTGGTTAAAGTGCGCGGCCAGCTGGGCCACTGCTTGAGTATATTTGTGGCGCGGCTGGGTAAGACAGCTGTGCTAAAACAGGGCTTGGTTCCAGCTACTAAGCTGTGCCGACGAGCGCTGGTCAGCGGCGCAAGCAACATCGCAGCAAGGAGATGACGACATGGCCTTTAACGGCGTGAAAGTCTTTTCAGCCACCAAAGCGCGCGAGCGAGAAGAGCTAGGTGAGCACATCACCCGCTGGCTGCGCGCCAACGCAGACATCCGAATCGTGGACAAGGTCGTTACACAAAGCTCCGACCGCGAGTTTCACTGCCTGACCATCACTCTGTTTTTTCAAAGCGACGCAGCGACTTAACCAGTTGCAACGGCTGTAACCCACCGGCCCCATCGTCGAGCTGGCCAGCCTGCATGCGAACTGCAGCGACAGCCTCGCTGTCTCGTCCCCACTTCCGCTGCCGTCCTTATTCTGATCTGGTGCCTTTTCGCAGCGCCCGTTCCACCAACTTCATACGATCCTGACCAAAAAACAGCAGGGGCTCGCCATGTGGCTGCGGTATGCGAAAAGTTGGCACCCCGAACACGCCAGCGCGCTCAGCAGCGAGGGTGTTTTCCTGCAGCTTCTCTTTTACTTCTGGCTCACTGGTCCGCGATAAAAGCTCGATGGGCAGACCGGCTTCGCGCAGCGCTGCTTCGAGTATCGACGGATCATTGAGGTCGGCATCGGCAACCCAGTAAGCGCGAAACAAAGCATGTGAGAGCTGCGGTGTCCGCTCTCCAGCAAGCATGAGCAGCCGCTGCGCAGTCACCGTCATCATTGGAAACTGCGTCGGAAAATGAAACGGCTGGTCGTAGTGATGGGCCCAGCGCGCCAGGTCTTCTAGCGTGTGCCGGCGCTTGCTCGAGGAGTATGCCGACAACGGCACCATCGGCGTACCAAGGCTGCGAAATAGCCCGCCGAGCAAGATCGGGTGCCAGTCCACAACAGTGCCGCAGTACTCGGCCAGCTGCTCAATCTGCGTCGATGCTAAGTAAGCAAACGGGCTGGCCACGTCATAGAAAAACTGCAGCCGTCGCGCCTGATTGGCGATGGGAAACGAGCGTGTCAGCACCGCCTCGCGAATCGACAGCGCAGGCTGGGGCGCATCCTGAACCTCGTCGTCTTCCATGCGCAGGGGATGATGTCGCAGCGCGGCCTCAACAAAGTGCAGGCGATCTTGACCAAAAAACAGGCGCGGGCCGGTGTGGCTATCCACCACAAAGGTGGGTACTCCGAATACGCCCGCCTGGATCGCCTCATCGGTGCGACGTCTTAGCTCTGCGGCCACATCGGCGCGCTGCAAACCCAGCAAGGCCGCCTCGGCAGGTAGCCCCACACTGGCCGCCAGCTGCGCCAAGACCTGATGCGAGGTGATGTCGAGCCCTTCGACCCAGTAGGCGCGATACAGCACCTTTACCAAGTCGGGCCACGCGGCTCGGGGCGCCCAGCACAAGAGCCGTAGTGCCTCAACGGTGCGACGCGGGTGCTCAACAGGCATGCTGAGCGGTACTTGCAGATACTCGGCCCAGCGCTGCAGATCGCGCCTGGTCATCGCGGTCTTGACCTGCGGCCCCGCATTCGGCTCCGAGCCGAGAGCTTTTAGCACCCCGCCCAGGAGGATCGGTCGGTACTCGATAAAAGCATCCATGCGCTCGCACAGCGCCGGCAGCTGCAGCGAGGCCAAGTACGCGTACGGACAAACAAAGTCGAAGTAAAACTTCACCTCAGGCTGAGCGCGGTCGTAGTGACCACGCCCCATCGAGGCATTGAGCGCCGGCAGAGGAATTCGCATCTGCGGCTTGGCTACTTTACGTCCAGCACGATGGCGACGGTGGTTTTCTGCGGATCACAAGTGGACTCGGTACAGACGGCAAACCGCAAGTCGCCGGGGATGGTCAGCTTGCCTGCCGCGCCTGGGGTCATCGCGACTTCGAAGCTCAATTCCTTCTCTGAAGCCTTGGCGTCCTCCTTCTTGAGGACTGGCTTCGGCACGCTGACGCCTGCGGGCGGCGTTAGCTTCAGCGACACCGGAAACTGCTCGTTCATGTGATATCCAGCCGCTGGCGTGATCACTACTTTGGCGACGGTTGAGACGCCTTTTTTTGCCGCTACGGGAGCCACCGTCAGCGTATACGGCCCACCCGCCACCGCTGCTGACAGTTCGCTGCCTTTTGCGCAAGCCGTGCCTGCACCTAACAGTGCAAGAAGCGAAAGTGCTGATGCGGTAATTGCTGCCACTTGGTCTGTACGACGACGGTTAAACATCTCGGACCTCCACATGGGGACAAGTATAGAGACGACGCGCAGCCTGGCTAGCTCCTTCATTCGCCGCGGATTCGCTGTTGACCAGTTACACCTTCGAGCCGTACGGTCCGGGCGATATGACATCAGCGCCAAAATCCGCACGACTTGCACATCCGATGAAGCTAGCTACTTGGGTAAAGCCACTGCTCAGCGCTGTGATTTTTGTGACGGTGCTGGCTCCTGGGGCAGACGCTGCCGCCAAAGATGATCCAAAAGACAAGGCTGGCATCATCACCCGCAGCTTTCCGGCCAAAAGCGGCGTTAGCTCGGAAGCCGAGATCGTGATCGATGCCTCTGCTGAGAAAGTCGCCAACGTACTAAGCGATCCGAAAAACTTTATCCCGCTGCTCCCGGCGCACAGCATCAACGTCCTAAAGTCCTCGCCAGAAGCGCAAGTGGTGGCGATCGAGATGCGCAAGCCGTGGCCGATCGGCACCGTCAAGTGGATCGAAGACGTAGTGAGCTTCCGCGACCCAGACGGCAAGTCCTACGTGGTCGAGCGCAACGCGCAGAGCGGCGGCTTTTTCAAGCGACTCAGCGCGCGCTGGCGTGTCATGCCGCACCCTGACTCAGAATCGGAGCGCTGCGTGGTGACTTATTATGTCTCGATGGAGCCAGGCCAGTGGGCGCCTGAGTGGATGCTACGGAGAGGAAATCTAACTGGGATTGTCGATACCTTGGCGCGGCTGCGTCGCTTTGTCGACACTGCCGCGACGGTACCAGCGCTGGCTCACCAGTAGGCTTGCAGCATCGCCGAGCCTGACAGGACGTTCACATCGTCCACGCGGTAGCGACGGCCCGAGACGTTGATCGCCTGACGGAACGCGGGGTTCCAGTCTGCTGGGCAAGCCAGGTCAACGCGCGATGGATTGCAGTTACGACCGCCGTTTAGCGCCGAGCGATTGCCGTCGGGGTACGTGATCGTTCCAGCATCGTCCTGGGTGATGACGTGTCCCTGATCGCGCAGGTAGTTAAAGGCCAGACGGACCCGCACGTGATGGAACAGCTCGGCGATGATGCCTGCCTCGGCGGTGAAGGTCAGGTAGTTTTCGATCAGCGTCAGACCCGTGTAGGGCTGCTGATAGTACGGGCTGGCGTTGGTCAACCGAGGCCGGCTGTCCCCAGAGATGTTCTCCGATAGCGGCGCGCGGCAGGCGGGGTTAAACGTACCCTGCGTGACGGCGTTAAGCGTACCGGGACGACCCATCGTGTCTTTGTAGTTAAACGGCGGCGGCAGAGCCGTCGCATCGTCACACACCAGCGCATTTGACGAAGAGAACAGCTCCCACGCTTCAGAGTAGCCACGACCGAGGAAGTGGAAGTTGAGGCCGCCTCGGAAGTCGAGCGCGAAGCGATGGCCCTTCTCTTTGTTCTCAAGCGGCGTCGCTTCGAAGCCGAAGGTCGTACCCGCCTGCTGCTGTGGCGACGAGCGCTTCTGCTGAAAGCCGTAGTCCGTCTTCCACGGCGAACCATCGTCCTTGCGGGCGATCGGAATCATGTACCAAAGCCCGAGGTACGGATCGACGTACTTGAACTTGTGCGACAGCGCCGTGCGCACAATGATGCGGTGCAGACCCTCGGAGACGCCTTGCCAGCCGCGCTGCCCTTGAGGGTCAGCAGTTACCGACTGATCAATCAGCAGCTTTTGTGACGGCTGATTCGGGTCTAAGTAACGCCGCGTATTGTCGTAGCCCATGATCGTCCCGATGGAGATCTGGCCTTCTACGCCAATGACCCACGTCGGCTTGGATGGGTCACGACGCTGAGAAACCGGCGCGCCCATGAGCGACACATTCACCGTGTCGAGCATGTTCAGGCCAGAGCCGCCACGAACCGGCGCCCGGAACAGCAAGCTACCGCTGTCGATCTGATCTGCTGGCTGGCTTGGATAAATGCCGTCCAGGTAGGTCGATGAC
>Ga0209097_10003558_pt1 | contig 11911 bp, 8 predicted proteins | sample AD_UKC052_MetaG_FD_184419 | JGI IMG/M metagenome (GOLD analysis project Ga0209097, IMG submission 184419) | Active sludge microbial communities of municipal wastewater-treating anaerobic digesters from USA - AD_UKC052_MetaG (SPAdes) (version 2) | ecosystem: Engineered > Bioreactor > Anaerobic >... | reverse complement strand
AGGTGGCGCATAGCGCCGGACAGGCTATATGGGCCCGACAGCGGTGCTGCTGCGGTCACCGTGAATTCGTCGGCGTGTTCCTGCTCGATGTTGCGGTGCAGGGCCATGGCAGCGTGGCCGCCCTGCGAGTAACCGGTGATGAACAACTGGTCGTTTGTCAGAACCGGATTCAAGGCTTCGAAAGCCGTTTCAGCCCGAAGCATATCCAGGGCTACCGAAGCCTCGCTGGCAGCATGTACGTACGGGTGGAATCCGTCGGAAACACCCAGTCCGAGGTAGTCGGGCAGCAGTGCCACGTAGCCCAGGCCGCCGAACAGCAGGCCTACCTGCCCTTCGCCGCCATTGGTAGTGAAGGAAGGCACGTCATTTTTTGACCCGGAAGTGCCGTGCTGATACACGACCCTTGGAAAAATTTTGTTCGGGTTATTGGGCACCACCAGCAATCCGGAAACGGTATCCAGCGCATTTTGCACATCGGTGGTGGTATAGGTAATGCGGTAATATTTTACGCCGTACTGGATAAACGGCACGCCGAAAGTGGACAGCAATTGCGACTGCGTTTTGGTGCCCAGCAGGGTGGTGGAAACGAGGTTTTGCGCCGAAAGGGCGGTCGTAAGGAATAATGCAAGAAAAAAGGCTGTTCTTTTCATATTTGGTTGCAAGCGTAGCGGTGAACTATTTTAAGTTGTTCAGGTAAAGTTTCAAAACGTCCCGGAGTTCTTCCGGTTTAATACGTTTCCTTAAAATATGCTTGTTTTTATCCAGCAGATAAATGACAGGCAGGTTATTGGTGAGGTATTGTTTTTCAAAAACATTTTTCCCGGCGGGGTCGGCCAGGTCGTGCCATTCCCAGTTCTGCTGGCGGATGAATTGTTGCCAGTTGCGGTATTGTTCATCTACCGAAATGGCCACAGCCTGCACGCCGAACGTCCTGGAATCCAGCCAGGTCTGGTAAATATCGGGCATGACCGTCATACAATGGTTGCAAAGCGGGCTGTAAAAAACAAGCAGCGTCAATTTTCCCGCGACTGTATCGAGCCGGAATGCCCGCCCTTCTTCATCGGAAAGGTCGAGCGGGGGCGCCACTTTGCCGGTCAGGACGGGCCGGAAAATATCTGCCTTGTATTCCAGCCTTGTCAGCGTAGCAATATCGAGCCAGGGTGTTTCCTTGATTTTGAGGTAATTATCCACCATATGCACGAAAATCAGGTCGGCGCCGGGCGCATCGCTCATCTCGAAACTTTGCATAAAACGCATCACACCGAAACGGTAAAACGCGCCGTTTTTGGGCATCTGCTTCAACACCTCATCTACTGCCGTTGTAATGGAATCCGGAATGGCCGTGATAAAACGATCGAAGTAATTATCGAAAAAGGTCGGCCAGAAGGGGTTGTTCAGCAGGCTTTCGTCTGTGAAATCGGTGTGATCCCAGTAGTGCCTGCGCATCCAGCGCCTGTAAACGGGGTTGGACTTTCCCTTTAACGTGGGCGTCAGGCTCTTCGGCGGATCGGGCGGGCGCACCGACCGGAGCATGTGCGCGTACAGATGGTGCGGATGCTGCACGATGAACGCTCTGGCCATCGAATCGATCTGCCGGTAGTAGCCGTCGATCTCTTTTTCCAGCGGCTTCAAGGCTTCCGGATCTCTGTTGGTGGCTTTGCTCACCATATCGTACATCGACTGTCGGGAAATAATCCTGGCTTCCACTTCCTGGCGCTGTTGCTCGAAACTGAAAAACGCGGTGTTCTGCAAAGAACCGGTCGCTTTCAAATCGACCTCATCGCCAACAGTTCCAAAAATGGAAAATGTATCTGCCGCTGTCGGGAGTACAAAATCGAACAGGCGGCTTTTGTCGGCCGCCACAAAGTAAATGCCCGGTTTCAGGTCGGCCTTTATCAATGTAAAATGGCCGTCCGCACCCACTGCTACGGAATCGACCCGGTAGGTAGCGCCCGCACTGTAATAACCGATCAGGGCAGCAGGCGCTGGAAATCCCGACACATGAAAATCAATCCGTGCATTCGTCTGGGCAAATCCAGGTGCGCAAACGAGCAGAAAAATGCAGAAAGCCAGGGTACGCTGCATAGAGAGGGTGGTGGGTTGATGAGTTTATGGGTTTATGGTTTATGAGTTTATTTGTTGATGAGGGTTTATAAGGTTGATGAGGGTTGATAGGTCCTTCGCTCCAGTATCCTGATAAACAGGGGGCGAAGCGGCGTACTCGAAGTCGGCTCTCACCTCTCTCACCCTCTCACCCTCTCACCTCTCTCCCCCTCTCACTTCTCTCACCCTCTAACTTGTCCGTTTCCATACGCCATCCACTTCTCCGTCACTAATTTTTCCAAAGCGAACGGTCCGCGGGCGTGCAGTTTCTGCGTAGAAATACCGATTTCCGCACCGAGGCCGAATTCGCCGCCGTCGGTAAAACGGGTCGATGCGTTGGCGTATACCGCTGCGGCATCCACCGTTTCCATAAAATACTGGCAAACGTCCGCATCTTCCGATACGATGGCTTCCGAATGCCGGGACGAAAACAGGCGGATGTGTTCCAGCGCCGCATCCACGTTGGGTACCACGCGTACGGAGCATTTGAAATCCAGGAATTCACGACCGAAATCTTCGGCTTGAGCGGTTTGTAAATGCGGGTATCCCGCCAGTTTCAAAATAGGGAACGAGGTGCTGTCGGCAAAGACCTCCACATTCCAGCGCGCCAGTTCGGGCGCCAGCATCGTGAGAAATTCCGGGGCGATGGCTTCGTCTAACAGAATGGTATCCAATGCATTGCACACCGAAGGGCGCGACACTTTGGCGTTTACCACAATGCCGAGCGCTTTTTTCAGGTCCGCTTTTTCCTGCACGTACGTATGACAAACGCCGGCGCCCGTTTCGATGGTCGGTACCAGTGAATGCTGGCGGACGAACTGGATCAGCGATTCCGAACCGCGTGGAATGATCATGTCGACGTAACGCGTAGCGGTCAGCAGTTCCTGCACCAGCGCGCGGTCGGTGGGCAGCAGGGTGACGGCCGCTTCCGGCACGTCGAATTCGCGTAAGGCCTGGTGAATCACTTTTACCAGCGCTTCGTTGCTGTGCCAGGCATCGGAACTTCCGCGAAGCGCTACGGCATTTCCCGAACGCAGGCAGAGGGCGCTCACGTCGAGCGTTACGTTGGGGCGCGACTCGTAGATAATGCCCACTACGCCCAGCGGAACGGCCACTTTGCGCAGCAGAATACCATTCGGCAGGGTGCGTTCCGCCAGAATTTGTCCGGCAGGGCAGGGGAGTGCCGCCACGTCGCGGATGCTGGCGGCAATGCCTTCGAGCCGGGACGGGTTGAGCAGCAGCCGGTCTTTTTTAGGGTCGGCATCGTCTTTGCGGTCGAGGTCGGTTTGGTTGGCAGCCAGAATGTCCGCCTGGTGTTCCAGGACGAGGTCGGCGAGCCGGAGCAGGAGGGCCTGCTTGTCGGCATCGCTCAACCGGCGGACGGCGGCGGCGGCGAGGTGCGTTTGTTCCAGAAGCGGTAGGATCGATGTCATATCAGTACGATGTCGTCGGCGTGGGCGATTTCAAAATTTTGTGTCCGGAGGTTTTCCCGGATGGCTTCGGCGCTGTGCTTAACGCGGGCGATAGCGATTACATTGGATTGAGCGTCGGAAAGTTCTATCACGTCTCCTTTGTCGAATTCACCTTTTACCTTGCGCACGCCGACTGCGAGCAGGCTTTTTCGCTGCTGAACGGCTGCCAGGGCGCCCGGGTCGAGTATAAGCCGCCCGGCGATAATACTTCCGCTGCCCAGCCATTTGCGGCGCGCATTGAGGCTTCCGTTGTGGTGCGATTTGAATACGGTGCCCGTTTCCGATTGCAGCGCTTTGAGGATACCGTCGGGCGTGCGCACGTCGAAAAATACTGTGCGGATGCCCATGCGGGTCGCCAGTCGGGTATAGGTGAGTTTGGAGAGCATGCCGCCCAGACCGAGTGCCGATTTTTCATTGCTCACCAGTCCGAAAACGGTACTGTCCACTTCGGCTACTTCCGGAATGATGCGGCCGTCGCGGTCGAGCAGCCCGCCCACAGAAGTGCTGATGAGCAGGTCGGTGGCGCCGAAACCGGCGGCCATGAGCGTGGCAAGTTCGTCGTTGTCTGAGAATTTCAGTTCGAGGTTGCTCACCACGTCGTTTTCATTGGCGATGGGAATGATGCCGTTTTCCCACAACGTTTCATAGGTTTCCTTTAACTGCAGAAACTGGCGGCGCTGCGCGAAATGGTGGCGTTCGCAGAGGCTTTGGGCGATGGTGATGCCGAAGGGCTCGAAGTGCCGCGCATACATTTGCAGCAGTAGCGGGTTGCCCACGGCTGCTGCTGCCTTGCGTTCGGTGAGGGTTCCCTTGTATTGCTGCAAGCGGCGTTTGCCGGCGCCTACCGCCCCCGACGAAACGAGGATAATGCGGTAACGGCTGCGCAGCATGGATACTTGCCGGGCAATTTCCCGGATCACCGCTTCTTCCGGTTCTCCATCCGGCGTGGTGATGGAGCCGGTTCCAAATTTGATAACAATGACGGGTGTGACAGACATGGCATTACATTTCCGCACGCAAAGATGGGGATTTTACAAAGAGCAACCGGAGGGTGTTTGGTTTTTCGTGTATAGTACTTTGCCACTCAAGTTTTTTGAGTATTTGAAGATGCGAGTATTCGAGTATTTGAATGACGACGAATCATTTATCCTCAAATACTCGCATCCTCAAATCCTCAAAAACTCAGTAATTTAGATGAATATAGGTTACCCAATCACCTCATTCAGGTCGGGCAATTTGCCGAACCGCTGCAGGGTAGCAAAATGCGAGCGCAATGCGTGGCCGAGGCTTTTGTGTTCCAGGTAGGGCACGTTGAATTCTTGCGCCGTGCTTTGCACGATTTCGGCAATTTGCGGGTAATGCACATGGCAGATTTTCGGGAAAAGATGGTGCTCCACCTGGAAATTCAAGCCGCCGACGTACCACGACAGCAGTTTGTTGCGGCGCGAAAAATTAACGGTCGTTTGCAATTGGTGGATGGCCCATTCATTTTGAATAATACCATGCTCATCGGGGCGCGGAAAAACGGTTTCTTCCACCGTGTGCGCCAGTTGGAATACGACGGTCAGTATAATGCCGCCCAGCAGGTGCATAACCATAAAGCCGGTCAGGACTTCCCAGAAAGGCAGGCCCACGGCCAGTGGCAGGAAGGCAAAAACCGAGAAGTACAACACTTTAATTCCGATGATGCGGATAAATTCGATCGTGTTCTTGGCAGGCTTGTTTTTATTCACACCATTGCGTTTGTACCGCGCAAACTGCATGAAATCCTTGGCCGTTACCCAATACAAGGTGACGAGGCTGTAGATCATCAGGGCGTACGCCCACTGGAAGCGGTGTATTTTTTTTACCTCCGTGTGCGGCGACAGGCGCAATGGGCCTTTGTCGTCAATGTCCTCATCGTAGTGAACAATATTGGTAAACGTGTGGTGCAGGTTATTGTGCTGCATTTTCCAGTTGAAGGCCGAACCGCCGAGCATGATGAGCGAACCTTCTCCTATCAACGTGTTCAGCCAGGGTGTGGCAGTGTAGGCACCATGATTGGCATCGTGCATGATGCTCATTCCCATACCCGCCATCGCAACGCCCATGACTGCCCAGAGCAGCAATGACCATCCGAAAGACGGCTGAAAAAGCAGGATCACTACGAAAGGAACTACGTAGGTAGCCGTAAGAATGACGGTTTTTAAAATGACGCTCAGGTTCGCATATTTCGGAATACCGTTTTTCTGAAAATAAGCGTCGACCCTAGCGGTCAGCGTCTGGTAAAATTGCGATTTATCCTTGCTGATAAACCTGATGGGTGCATTGGCCGCCATTGGCTGTAAATGTTTGAATGAAATTATGAATCGGGAAAATATATAAAGCCAGGCGTTTTCATTGCAAGTGCTCTTTGTGGAAGGATAATGTACCTGGGATATGCTGGGACTTAGCAAAAGGAGCACGTAATGTACGAAGTTCTGACAAACCTCTTATTCAAAACGTCTGAAAATGACAACAGTTGCAAAAATGAGGCTAATTTTCCACAACAGTCCTCCTGCGCGTTCATGCGATCAGCCGTCCCAGGCGCTTTAAACCCGATTCTATGGCATCCGAATACGGCGCACCGAAACCGATCCGGATATAGTTGGCGTATTGTCCCGACAAACTGAACAACTGTCCCGGTGCAATGCCGATCTGCTGCCGGCGCGCCCGGTGGTATACGTCGAGTGCATTTACTTTGCGCGGCAATTCGATCCATAGCACGTATCCGCCCTGCGGCCTCGAAATACGTGTTTCTTCCGGAAAACAAGCCGCGATGGCCTGAGAATACCGCAGGCATTGCGTGTGCAGGGCCTTGCGCAAATGCCGCAGGTGCAGGTCGAAACGCCCCGTTTCGCAAAACAGCGACAACGCATCCTGCGTAGGCGTGGCAGTGGATAGACTTTGCGAGAGTTTCAAATTCCTGACTTTACTCAAAAACCGGCCCGGCAGGCACCAGCCGACGCGGTAGCCCGGCGCCAGCGTTTTGGAAAAAGAGCTGCATTGCAGCACCAGCCCGTTGCGGTCGTAACTTTTACAGGTGCGCGGCCGTGTTTTGCCGAAATACATTTCTCCGTAAATATCGTCCTCGATCAACGGGATTTCCACCGCAGCGAGCATTTCCACCAGTTCCTTTTTGGAAGCGTCGGGCATGAGGCTCCCAATCGGATTATTGAAATTCGGCGTCACCAGGCAGGCTGCAATGCGCTTTTTGGGGAGGACCGTCTTCAGGAAATCCAGATCGATACCCGTTTCCGGATCGGTCGGGATTTCGAGGGCGTGCAGGTGCAGGGATTTGAGCAGGTTGAAAATGCCGAAATAGGTGGGCGACTCGATGGCAACGGTATCGCCGGGCTGCGTGACGGCGCGCAGGCTCAATGCCAGCGATTCCATGCTGCCGTTGGTGATCACCACTTCGTCGCTGTCGGTTTTGCCGCCCCAGTTGAACGACAGGCGCGCTACCTGCCGCCGCAGACTTTCGCTGCCACTGGCGTCGGCATAGTTCAGGCAACTCACCGGGCTGCGGCGGACGGCCTCCAGCAGGCATTTGTTCAGTTTGGCAGCGGGCAGCAGGCTGATATCGGGCGCGGCCAGCGAAAACTGCATGATGCCCGATTCGGACATCTTTTCATACACCTCGGCGACCATTTCCTCCAGCGTCCACTGCCGGGTTTCCTGCGGCGTAGATGTGAACCGGGGCGCTGCCTTTTTGGACAGAAAACGCACGTAGTAACCCGATTTGGCACGTGCCTCGATCAGGCCTTTACTTTCCAGCGCCGAATAGGCCTTGAAAGCCGTGCTGTGACTCACCCCTTGTTCGCGACACAACATCCTGATCGACAATAGTTTGTCACCCGATTTCAGGGTTCCGGTTTCGATCATGTTTTCCAGCCGGTCGGCTACCTGGTGGTACAGGAAATCTTCGTCTGCTATGCGCATCTGTTATGCTTTAAAAATAAAAAACTGCATCTGTTTTAGTTGGGGCAAATCTAGGACCTTTGTGGCTTCCATTCAAAAAAGAGTGAGTGAAACAAAAATCATCTATAGATTTATGTTCTCTCACATATAAAGACATCTGTAACCATGAAAATTACCGGCGCCCAGGCACTGGCAGCACTCGGCCGAACCGACAAACCGTTTACTGAATTGTTCCGCCATGGAAGTCTCTCCGTGGAAATGTACAAACCGCAGGGGACCGATCATCAGACACCGCACGACCGCGACGAAATTTACGTGGTACTTTCCGGTACCGGGCAGTTTGAATGCCGCGGGAAAACAATGCATTTCGGTCCCGGCGATTTTTTGTTCGTTCCTGCATTTGCACCGCACCGCTTCGTGGCGTTTTCCGAAGATTTTGCCACCTGGGTGTTCTTTTACGGACCTGCCGGCGGCGAGCAAAATGGCGCTGTGGAAATCCGCGGCTGGGACCCTGCATTCCGCGAGGCATTTTTCCGGCTCAACAAGGCATGGATCGAAGTGGATTTCGAACTCGAACCGCTGGATATCGCCGTTTTGAGTAACCCCGAAGAACATATTATCGACAAGGGTGGCTCTATTCTGTCGGCGCTGATCGACGGCGAGGTGACCGGCGTGATCGGTCTGCGCCCGTTTGGCGAAAACTGTATGGAACTCACCAAGATGGTGGTCGACGAGCGCTGGCGTGGGCGCGGCATCGGCGAAAAACTGATGCAGGCCATACTGGAAACTGCCCGGCAAAAAGGTGCCGAAAAAGTGGTGCTTTTTTCCAATTCCATCACCGCCGCCGCTGCCGTCCGGATATATTACAAAACGGGTTTCAAGGAAGTACCACTCGAACCCGGCGTTTACAAACGGGCAAATATTAAAATGGAATATGTTTTATGAGGGGTTTATGGGGTTTATGAGGTTTATAAGGTTTATAAGGTTTATGGGGTTTATAAGGTTTATGAGGTTTATAAGGTTTATATTCATCCGCTCGATCGACCTTTCGAATATTCCCATTCTTGAGCCTTCCGCCTCTCACACTCTCACTTCTCACTTCTGATAAAGCGGCACACTCTACGGTCTCTCACTTCTCACTCTCTCACTTCTCACCTCTCTCACTCTCTCACTCTCTTTTTATGGTTCACCTCGCCCAAACCCCCGAAGACATTGCCAAATGCACCCGCGTGCTGCTCGAACTGCGCCCGCACCTGACGCCTGAAAAACTCGTTCCGATGGTAATGGATATGATAAAAGAAGGCTATCAACTGGCGTATGTGGAAGAAAACGGCGAGGCTATGTCGGCCATTGGGTTCCGGTACCTGCAATTTCTGTTTTGCGGCAAACATTTCTATATCGACGACCTGGTGACGCTGCCCGAAGCCCGCGGAAAAGGCTATGGCGCCCTGCTGCTCGATTATGTGACAGACCTCGCCAAAGAAGCGGGCTACGACGTCATCACGCTCGATTCGGGCCATCACCGGCATACGGCGCACCGCCTGTATCTGAACAATGGTTTTACGATATCGAGCCATCATTTTACAAAAAAGGTGTTGGGAGGTTGAGGGGGTTGAGATTGTTGAGGGGTTGAGGGTGCTTCGCTCAAACTTAATTGAATATCCTGCGCGAAGTACTCTCAACAATCTCAACCACTCAACACTCTCAACTGCCTCAACAATCTCAACCCCTCAACAACTCAACATCCTCAACACCCTCAACCCTTCCACCCATGCAATACCCACTCTATCAGGTCGATGCATTCACCGACCATCTTTTCGGCGGAAATCCCGCGGCCGTGGTACCACTTAAAACGTGGCTGCCCGACGAAACCATGCAACTCATTGCCCGCGAGAACAACCTGGCCGAGACGGCCTTTTTCATTCCGCTTGAAGGACACGACCATTTTCACATCCGATGGTTTACCCCGACGACCGAAGTGAACCTGTGCGGGCATGCCACGCTCGCTACGGCATTTGTCGTGTTCAATTGCCTGAAATCCAATTACGCCAACAAAATTTCCTTTCAAAGCAAAAGTGGTTGGCTGCACGTTATGCATGACCACGATATGCTGATTCTGGATTTTCCGACCGACAGTTTGAAATCGGCCACACTGCCCGAAGCGGCGCGGGAAGGGTTTTCTACCCTGCCGCAGGAAGTATGGTTGGGGCGCGAAGATTATCTGTTGCTCTATCAGTCGGAAGCGGAGGTGCTGGCACTGCGTCCCGATTTCAAAATCTTGGCTAAAGAGCCTGTGCGCGGCTTTATCGCTACGGCGCCGGGCGAACGTTCGGATTTCGTGTCGCGCTGCTTTTTTCCGGCGGCCGGTATCGACGAAGATCCGGTCACCGGCTCGGCACACACTACGCTGACACCTTTCTGGGCGCATAAAACCGGCAAAACGGACTTGTCGGCTATTCAGGTTTCCGAACGCCGCGGATACCTGCAATGCAGCCTGGAGGAGGATCGGGTGCTGATTTCGGGAAAAGCGAGGTTGTTCCTGGAAGGGAGATTCTGGTGTTAGTTGTTCGTTATCCGTTATCAGTTATCAGTTATCAGGGAGGTAGCGGAGCGTTTGCTCCAATTCTTGGCTACCCGATAAGGCGCCCAGCGCTGGTTGAAATGCCCCATTACCACCCTGATAACTGATAACTGATAACTGATAACTGATAACTGATAACTAATAACTGATAACCAATAACTAAAAACATAAAACGTTGTTTATCGGCCTCAAACAGAAGATCAAGGGACCCGGAAATGCATCTATCTACATTTTTCTGCCAGACCATTCAGGCACCTTACCTTCGCGGGCATTTTACGACACTCAACGATTCCATATGCGCACGCACACCCTCGCCAAACTCCTGTCTCTCCTGTTTCTTCTGATTTTTGTAAAAACAGCCGGCGCCCAAGAACAGGAATTTACCCACGACGATACCCTTCGGGGCAGCATCACACCCCAGCGCGCCTGGTGGGACCTGACTTTTTATGACCTGAAAGTCAACGTCAATATTGCGGATAAAACTATTTCCGGCAACAATACGATTTATTATAAAGTATTGAACAGCAGCAATTTACTGCAAATAGACCTGCAGCCGCCGATGCGGATCGAAAAAGCGGAACAGGACGGCAAAACGCTTGAAGTGCAACAGGCGGGCGCCAACGCCTATTTCATTGTATTACAAAAACAACAACCCGTGGGCTCCGCACAATCGGTCACCGTGTGGTATTCCGGCAAACCCCGCGAAGCGGTGCACGCGCCCTGGGACGGCGGTTTCAGTTGGGCGAAAGATGAAAAAGGGCAGCCTTTTGTGGCGACATCCTGCCAGGGACTGGGTTCCAGCATATGGTGGCCCTGCAAGGACCACATGTACGATGAACCAGATTCGCAGTCCATTTCCATCACCGTACCCAAGGGGCTCATGGATGTATCCAATGGCCGGCTTCGGAGCACCAAAACGAATGCCGACGGCACTACGACGTACGAGTGGTTCGTGTCCAGCCCGATCAATAACTACGGCGTGAATGTCAACATCGCCAACTACGTGCACTGGGGCGAAACCTACGCCGGCGAAAAAGGTCCGCTCACACTCGATTACTACGTGCTTCCGCAAAACCTGGAAAAGTCGAAAAGTCAGTTCAAACAGGCGCCTATGATGATGAAAGCGCTGGAACACTGGTTCGGGCCATACCCATTTTATGAAGACGGCTACAAACTCGTCGACGTGCCATACCTGGGTATGGAACACCAGAGTTCGGTTACTTACGGCAATGCATATCGGAACGGATACCTCGGCATGGACCTTTCCGGCACCGGCTGGGGCAAAAAATTCGATTTTATCATCATCCACGAATCGGCGCACGAGTGGTTTGCCAACAACATCACATATAAGGACATTGCCGATATGTGGATACACGAAGGTTTTGCCAATTACAGCGAAGGGCTGTATACGGAATACTATTTCGGAAAAAAAGCCGGCGCGGAATACACCCGCGGGGTAAGAAGCAACATCCAGAACAAGGCGCCCATCATCGGCAGTTACGACGTCAACAGTGAGGGCTCGCTGGATATGTATTATAAAGGTGGCAACCTGCTGCACACCATCCGCCAGATCGTGAACGACGACGAAAAATGGCGCAATATCCTGCGCGGACTCGGCAAGGAATTTTACCACCAGGTGGTCACGACGGCACAAATAGAAAACTACATCAGCCTACACGCCGGCCGCAACCTGCAAAAGGTGTTCGACCAGTACCTGCGCAGCACCAACATTCCCGTGCTGCAATACCGCTTCACGAAAGGTAAAGTGGAATACCGCTGGTCCGACTGCGTCGACGGTTTCGACATGCCTGTAAAA
>Ga0209097_10003551_pt1 | contig 11924 bp, 8 predicted proteins | sample AD_UKC052_MetaG_FD_184419 | JGI IMG/M metagenome (GOLD analysis project Ga0209097, IMG submission 184419) | Active sludge microbial communities of municipal wastewater-treating anaerobic digesters from USA - AD_UKC052_MetaG (SPAdes) (version 2) | ecosystem: Engineered > Bioreactor > Anaerobic >... | reverse complement strand
TGTTTAATGAAATTGAAAGTGAAGTAAGGGGAAGAATTGTAAAAGTGCTTGTTGAAGATGCAAGCCCGGTGGAATATGATCAGCCACTGTTTCTTGTTGATCCTTCCTGAGAAATTTGAAATAGGAGAATTTCAAATTTCAAACCTTCCTGTCGCCTGCCTGCCGGTTGGCAGGGCAGACAGGTTTCAAATCTCAAATTTTAATCCATGTTTAAGAAAATACTAATCGCCAACAGGGGTGAGATTGCCCTCAGGGTTATCCGAACCTGTCGCGAAATGGGCATCCGTACGGTTGCTGTTTATTCCACGGCCGATAAGGATTCACTTCATGTAAAGTTTGCCGATGAGGCCGTTTGTATTGGAAAACCTCAGAGTTCAGACAGTTATCTCAGCATTCCGCGACTGATTGCGGCGGCAGAAATTACCAATGCCGATGCCATCCATCCGGGTTATGGCTTTTTGGCAGAAAACGCCCTTTTCTCTGAAATATGCGGGCAAAATGGCCTCAAGTTTATTGGCCCTACCCCATCGCAGATCCGGGCCATGGGCGATAAGGTTACCGCCAAAGAAACCATGATCAGGGCCAATGTTCCGGTTGTTCCCGGGGGAGAAGGCCTTTTGGAAAGTGTAGAACAGGCCAAAACCATTGCAGCCGAAATTGGTTACCCGGTTATGCTGAAAGCTACTGCCGGCGGCGGTGGAAAAGGCATGCGGATGGTAACCAACGAAGAAGACCTTGAAAAAGCCTATGATTCGGCGAAAGCTGAAGCAGGCGCCTCTTTTAAAAACGATGGCATTTACATGGAAAAATTTGTGGAGGAACCCCGCCACATCGAAATCCAGGTTGCCGGCGATCAGTTTGGCACCGTTTGCCACCTCAGCGAGCGGGATTGCTCTATTCAGCGCCGTCACCAGAAACTCGTGGAAGAAAGCCCCTCACCCTTTATGACTGATGAACTGCGTGAACGTATGGGTGACGCGGCCAAAAAAGCCGCGGCCGCCATCAGTTACGAAGGTGTGGGTACGGTAGAATTTTTGGTAGACAAATACCGCAATTTCTATTTCATGGAAATGAATACCCGGATACAGGTAGAACATTGCGTAACCGAGGAAGTCATCAACTTTGACCTGATTAAGGAACAAATAAAAATTGCTGCCGGCATCCGCATCAGCGGCAACGACTATGTACCGCAGAATTTGCATGCCATCGAATGCCGGATAAACGCCGAAGATCCCTACAACGATTTCAGGCCAAGCCCCGGTAAAATTACCGTACTGCATCAGCCGGGCGGCCATGGGGTTCGGGTTGACAGCCATGTGTATGCAGGGTACACCATTCCGCCCTATTACGACAGCATGATTGGCAAACTGATAACTGTAGCCCGTACCCGCGAAGAAGCCATTAATACCATGTACAGGGCCCTCAGCGAGTATGTAATTGAAGGCATTAAAACCACCATCCCCTTCCACCTCCAACTGATGCAGGATGAAAGGTTCCGTTCGGGCGACTTCAACACCAAGTTTATGGAAGGATTTAAAATGCAATAGTTTGTTTTTTTTGATTTAAGAAAAGAGGGGCGCGCGTCCCTCTTTTTTTTACCTTCATTTTTTTACCAATTGTAAAAAAACCTGCTTAAAATTAAGTTTTATGCCCGCTCCATATACACAACCAATTCTAAAAAACGAACTCATTCTCGCCACTCCCCTGCAGCAGGATGATTTTGAACCATTGTATGCCGCCGCATCAGATCCGCTGATCTGGGAACAGCACCCCAATAAAAACAGGTGGCAACCCGAAGCATTTGAAAACTATTTTAAAGGGGCTTTGCTTTCGGGAGGTGCTTTTTTGGTGAAAGATGCCCAAACCGGTGAAGTAATCGGCAGTTCGCGGTACAGCGATTATTTTCCGGAAACCAATACCGTTTCCATCGGGTACACTTTTTTCATCAGAAAGTGCTGGGGAACGGGCCACAATTATGCGCTGAAAAAATTGATGCTTGACCATATTTTTCAGTTCGTGGATACCGTTACTTTTTATGTTGGTGCAGTAAACAAACGGTCTCAGGTTTCCATTGAAAGATTTGGCGCCAAAAAAATAGGCGAAAAAGAAACGGCCTATTTCGGGGAACCGCCAAAACTCGATTTTGTTTATGCCATTACAAAAGAAGATTGGCTGGCAGGAAAAGCAGGGATTAACGAAGTAAGGGAACCAGGATATTGAATAAAAGGAGATAATTAAGGAGGCATTTTTAAGCATGGAAAACATCATCATCATTGGCGCCGGATTAAGCGGCCTGACCACAGCGTGGTATCTGCAAAAAAAAGGCTTTGTGGTTACCCTGCTTGAAGCACAGGGCCGCATTGGCGGAAGGATTCATACCATTTATGGAAACAACGGAACCCTAATGGAAATGGGTGCAACCTGGCTTGGCCATCAGCATCAGCATTTACAACAGCTATTGGTTGAATTGCGGCTTGAAACCTTTGAACAGCATGATGAAGGAATTGCTTTGTTTGAATCATTTTCATTTACCACTCCACAGCAATATTTTGTACCATCCGGTTCGGCTTCGGCATACCGGTTAAAAGGCGGCACTTCGGTTTTAATTGAAAAACTTGCCGAAATGGTAGGCAGGAACAATATTATTTTGAAAACCACCGTAAACAATGTTCAGGATAAGGGCGACTATTTGATGGTAAGCGATTCAGAAGGAAACGAATGGGCTTGCAGGAAATTGATATTCGCACTTCCACCAAGGGTTATCCACCATAATGTGCATTTTCATCCATTTTTGCCTGCTAACCTGTTGCAGGTAATGCAGCATACCCAAACCTGGATGAGTGGATCAGTAAAATTTGCCGTGGAATATGCCCGGCCCTTCTGGCTCGAAAAAGGTTTTTCGGGAAGTGTGTTCAGTCAATCGGGGCTTGCCGTTGAAATTTACGATCATTGCACTGCTGAAAATGACCGCTTTGCCTTAAAAGGTTTTTTAAACGGGAGCGCCCCCAATTATACCCCGGAAGAAAGAAAGCAAAAAGTTTTACAGCAACTAGGCAACTATTTTGGTGCCGAAGCCCACCAACCCCTTGGCTACCACGACCGGATATGGAATGATGATTTTATTTGTGTAACTGACGAATCATTTTTGCCCCCTCACCACAACAACGGACATGCTGCCTTCAACGAAGGATATATGCAGGGAAAATTGTATTTTGCAGGTACAGAAACAAGCAGTTTGTTTGGCGGTTATATGGAGGGCGCGGTTGTATCTGCCAAAAACCTTGCAGCCAGGTTGTCGGCCAATTAATTTTTTAAGGCTATGGTAATCAAATGATTATAAATCCAGGAAACAGATATTAAATTAAAAAAATGAGACCATATATACTTGCCGAAACCAACTGGAAATCCATCAAAGAAACCAAATTTGATGTAGCTGTTTTACCCTGGGGCGCTACTGAAGCGCATAACTACCACCTGCCTTATGGAACTGATATTATTGAAGCAGACCTTATAGCTGCCGAATCGGCAAGGCTTGCCTGGGAAGCGGGGGCCAAAATTATTGTGCTGCCCACCATGCCGTTTGGCGTAAACACCGGGCAGGCCGATATATTGCTCGACATTAACCTGAACCCAAGCACCCAATTGGCCATCCTCCGCGATATAGTGGAAGTGCTTGACAGGCAGGGAATTAAGAAACTACTGATCCTGAACAGCCATGGCGGAAACGATTTTAAACCCATTGTGCGCGAATTGGGGTTAAAGTTTCCCGATATGTTCCTGTGCACCACCAACTGGTTTCAGAGCATGCACAAACCCGATTTTTTTGAACACATGGGCGACCATGCCGATGAAATGGAAACAAGCCTTGTATTACAACTGCGCCCCGACCTTGTGCTTCCTTTGGAAGAAGCAGGCGACGGCGCCGAAAAGAAAAACAAGATCAAAGCTTTTCGCGAGGGATGGGCCTGGACCGAACGGAAATGGAGCAAGGTAACTGCCGATACGGGCATTGGAAATCCGATAGCTTCCACTGCTGAAAAGGGAAAGCGTTTTTTTGAAGCAATCACCCAAAAAATGGCGGGATTGCTTGTGGAACTGGCAAAGGCTGATGTGAAAGACATGTATGAATAGATTTTGCCAAACCCATTATTAACCATGAAACTCACCTCAGAACAACAGGCCATTATTGAATCAACCGGCAACATAAAAATTAATGCCGTAGCCGGTTCAGGAAAAACAACTACGCTGATTGAATATGCCAAAACAAGGGCGCCACGCAGCCGGATACTTTACCTGGCCTTTAATAAATCGGTAAAACTGGAGGCCCAGCGAAAGTTTGCCGAAAAAGGATTGCATAATGTAAGGGTAGAAACAGCCCATTCGCTTGCCTACCGCTATATCGTACACAACCACGGCTATACTGTAAGACCAAACGGATATACCACCCATGAAATTGCCGGAATCCTTGGCCTGAAAGGCGATGGCGAAAAGCATGCTGAATTTATTATTGCCAACCATATAAACCGGTTCATTTCCTTTTTCTGCAACAGTGCAGTGCCAAAAGTGCAGCAGTTGAACTACCGCGACGTAGTAACAGAACCAAAGGCCAACCGGTTTGTATCAAGCTTTTACGATTATATTGAAAAGCAAACAAGGCTGTTGCTTGCCAAAATGGATGCCGGTGAAATGGACATTACCCATGATTTTTACCTGAAAAAATTTCAATTATCTGCCCCTGCCCTGCCATACGATTATATATTGTTTGATGAAGGGCAGGATGCCTCACCTGCCATGGTAGAAGTCTTTAAAAATCAACCGGCCATTAAAGTAATCGTTGGCGATACGCATCAGCAGATCTATGGTTTCAGGTTTGCGGTAAACGCGCTGGAACAGGTTGATTTTCCCATCCATCACCTGTCGCACAGTTTCCGTTTTAACCAGGATATTGCCGACCTTGCCATGAATGTGCTGCAATGGAAAAAACATATTGAACAACCGCATCAGCTAAGTATTGCGGGCAAAGGAGGAAGCAATACCCTTCATTCAAAGGCGGTGATTGGACGTACCAACCTCGGGTTGCTTTTACGCGTGATAACTTACATGGATGAACACAAAAATGCATCGGGCATTTACTTTGAAGGCAACATCAGTTCCTATACCTATGCCGATGATGGCGCTTCACTGTACGATGTGCTTAACCTGTATAACAGCCACCGGTTCAAAATAAAAGATCCTTTAATAAAAAGCATGAAGGACCTGGAGGAACTGGAAGATTACATTGATAAAACGGGCGACGTTCAGCTTTCCATGATGGTTGAAATAGTGAAGGAATATGGCAACCGGATTCCCGCAATCATAAAATCAATAAAGGACAGGCATATTGCCGATGATGATAAACAGAAGGCCTCTGTTATATTCTCAACAGTGCACCGTTGCAAAGGCATGGAGTACGATTCGGTGGAACTGGTGCAGGATTTTATTACTGAAGAAAAATTGGTTCGGAATGTTAAGGAACTGAAAGACCAACCGGAGGCCATAGCAGCACTAAGCGAAGAAGTAAACTTGTTGTATGTAGCGGTAACCCGTACCAAAAGCATACTGCACATACCCGAAAAACATTTACCGGAAAATCAGCCTGAATCGAAAAGCATTGATGTATTGGCGCCACCGCTTGCAGCCAAAAAAGTGATTACTGAGGCAAAATCTTTTCACGGTAAATGGCAAACTGAAAAGAAACTGAAAAAACCGGGCAAAAAAAATGCTGACCGGCTTTAATTGATTTTGCCAGATTATTTCAACCCACCTGTAAAAAAAAAGCGCCTCTCCCTGGAGAAGGCGCCTTTATCAACCGGATATTTCCATTTAATTATAGGTAAACTGCAGGTTGGAATCCTGCGATGAACCATTGTGAGTGGTGCGCATATGGCTTGTACAGGATAATTTGTAGCACTGAAAGTAAAAACAAACGAATTGCAAAATATAATATGCGGCCAGCCTTGTTAACAACAGGATGAATAAAAAAGGGGCAAACTTCCTTTTGAAGTTGCCCCTTTCTGTTGGGTGTGTGTATTGAAAAAAATTTACCTGGAAGGAAAAAATATTTACCCCTGCATAATAACCAGTCAGCAGATTGGATTACTTAAAATACCAAAATGGTTCCTGGAACGGTTAAGGGGAAAAGTAATCAATCAGGCTTTTTCTTCTTTTACCTGATTATTTAATGGTGATTTTGCCATGGTGTGATTTTTTTTCCAAATTATTAAATATATAATGATCAGCAACTATGCCGGATCATCAGGCAGGAACTTTTCTTAAGTACTCTTCATCCCAATAGCGATGCTGCTTAATGGAATACATAAAATCTTCAGCCAGCATAGCCAGGTCCGACCTTATAATGATCCCACTCTTAATATCTGAATCGTCTATTAATCTTTCCTCCATTTTTTGTCCGAAAAAGGTAGCCTGAAGTACTTGTATTGCGTCTCCATCTGCAGCTATTGCCTTACAATGTTTATATGCCTCATTCAAAAATTGAATAGCATCGGGGTCAGCAGCAAGCGATGCCACACTATTCATACCTTTCGGTACATAAACTGCATCGTACAAAACAGATTTGGTTGTCAGAAAGCTTCTGTCAATAGGTATTTCGCTATCATCTTCGCTGGTAAGGTGCCCCATTTTGCAGGCAATTATAAAAACATTGGCCCCTGCGGATACCAACGTATCTTTTACTTTATACAACGAAGAGGCATCTACCCCATCTGCTGCAAGAATGGCTATATTCCGGGTAGCAATTGAATCTTTGATAGTATGCTTCATACTTAATTTGTCCGACAATGCAACAGGCACTTTAGCCTCTGGTGACTGATAGGCAATAGGATCAGCATCAGCAGGAACATTCTGATTGAGTAACTCATTGCTTTTTTTATCAATATGCAATCCAAGGTTAACAGCCACTGCCGAAGCCAATTCCTTATCTATTTCCAGAAGTATCCTCAGCATGCGCTCTTTAATGGAAATGATTTCTACTTTGCCCAATTCAAAAGTCAGGGCATTGATGATATGATTTTTTTCCGGGTCACTTTGGCTGACAAAAAACAACTTTGCCTGGCTGAAATGATCCATAAAGCTTTTACTTCTTTCACGAATTTTCTTAGCATCAATACGTTCGGTAAAGGAAACAAACCCACCCTCTGCAGCTTTGGCCTGAAAAGGGCAACCACCTGCTATCCTGTTGGGATCGTAGCTAACCCGACCGGTATTGATGGTTTGACGCATATGCCCATCGCGCTGATTATTATTCACCGGCGTTAACGGGCGGTTAATGGGAATTTCATGGAAATTGGGACTTCCCAAACGGGATAGTTGCGTATCGGTATAAGAAAACAATCTTCCCTGCAAAAGCGGATCGTTGGTAAAGTCAATACCAGGCACCAGGTGTCCCGGGTGAAAAGCTACCTGCTCGGTTTCGGCAAAAAAATTGTCCGGATTCCGGTTAAGGGTTAACTTACCAACCCGGATAACAGGAACCAGTTCTTCAGGAATCAGTTTGGTAGGATCTAACAGGTCAAAATCAAAACTATGTTCATCTTTTTCGGGTATTAATTGAACGCCAAGTTCCCATTCAGGAAAATTTCCGCTATCAATGGCTTCCCATAAATCTTTCCGGTGAAAATCGGGATCTACGCCAGATATTTTTACTGCTTCATCCCAGGCAACGCTATGTACGCCCAGTAAAGGTTTCCAATGAAACTTAACAAAAGTTGCAAGTCCATCCTTATTTATCAGGCGAAAAGTATGCACACCAAAACCTTCCATCATGCGGTAACTACGGGGAATAGCCCTGTCGCTCATCACCCACATAATCATGTGTGCCGATTCGGGTGTAAGCGATATAAAATCCCAAAAAGTATCGTGGGCCGATGCCGCCTGGGGAACCTCATTGTGTGGCTCCGGTTTTACGGCATGAACAAGATCGGGAAACTTAATCGCATCCTGGATAAAGAAAACAGGCATATTGTTTCCTACCAGATCATAGTTGCCTTCCTGTGTATAAAATTTCACTGAAAAACCACGTACATCCCTTGCCAGGTCGGTTGAACCACGGGAACCGGCAACGGTGGAAAACCTTACAAATACAGGTGTTACAGCATCCATATCATTCAAAAAGGCAGCCCTGGTAAAGGCACCCAATGATTTGTATAATTGAAAATAGCCATGTGCCCCTGAACCCCTTGCATGTACAATTCTTTCCGGAATTCTTTCATGATCAAAGTGGGTAATTTTTTCACGTAGAATAAAATCCTCGAGTAATGTGGCACCCCTTTCCCCCGCTTTTAATGAATTTTGATTATCATTTATTTTAAGGCCCTGATTAGTGGTGAGAAAAGATCCATCATCCATTTTCCGGAAATTGTCCAGCGCAATCAGTTTGTCATTTACCGGTTCCTCAACCAATCCGCCGGAGGGTGCTGTTGCCTTATCAATATCCTTTCCTTTATCGGCTTGGGATATGATGCTTTTTGAAGTTTTATTAACTGGCATAATCAATGTTTTAAATAGGGAAAGAGAAAATTCTGATGGCAAGTATCAACTGATACATTGTACAAACAAAGGTTTGCCTATTCTACAGATTAACCGTTATACAATTACACCTGATTTTTGTAAAATTTTTTTAAAACCTTAGCGTGCCGCCATCATATAACCCGCTATTTTTTACTGCAAAACGGATAGTGTCGGTACTCCGGATATTCTCCGGCGGGTTTTAATCCATAATTACCAGGTCGCCAGTCTTTCCGGGTTCAATGCTGCCAGGAACTTTATGGAGGCAAGGCGCATTTGCGGTAACGGCGGCAAAGATTTCCATTTTCTTATTCAAGGATTTTTCAGCAATTTTCAGGCTTGAAAATACCGGCAGTTACAGATGTAAAGGCCTTCAATCAAATATTTCAGACAGGTTAATCATGGAAAAACATCATACTTTTTGCAGGATTTGTGAATCATTGTGTGGCCTCGAAGTGGTTACAGAGGGCGGCAAAGTGGTTTCTGTTGCGCCGGATCCGGCCCATGTGGCAACCGAAGGATTTTCCTGCGTAAAAGGCCTGAGGCAACATGAGATGTATCAGTCCCCCGACCGGCTTAAGTATCCGTTAAAGCGAAGGACAGACGGAACCTATGAACGGATTTCATGGGAGCAGGCCATTTCCGAAATCGGCGCTAAGGTCCGGCATCTTCGTGCGGAAGATGGCCCGGATTCGGTTGGCATGTATGTGGGCACTGCCGCGGGTTTTGGTGTGCTTCACCCTGTTTTCGCGCAGGGGTTTATGACCGGCATAGGATCGAAAAGCATGTATGCCTCAGCCACACAGGATTGTTCAAATAAATTTGCCGTTTCCCGGTATATGTACGGATTTCCCTTTACCCTGCCCTTTCCGGATATTGAACATACCGAATGCCTTATTGTGGTTGGTGCAAACCCCGTTATTTCAAAATGGTCATTTCTGCAGGTTCCCAATCCAGTCGAAAAACTTAAGCAGCTCGAAAAAAGGGGGGCAAAGCTTTATTTTGTGGATCCCCGAAAAACAGAGTCTGCACAAATTGCGGGAACGCATGTATTCATCCGCCCGGGAACTGATGTTTTCTTCTATCTATCCTTTTTACATGAGCTCATCAGGCAGGATGGTGCAGATATGGACCGTGTATTAAAATGGACAGAGGGATTTGAAGCTTTAAAAATACTTTCGGCAAAGTGGCCGGCTGAGCGAACCGAACTGGTGACCGGCATTTCAACCGGCGTGCTTCGCGAAATGGTTACTGCTTATTGCAATGCAAAAGGTGCAGCGCTTTATTGTTCAACCGGGGTTAATATGGGCGGAAACGGCACGCTTGCCTTCTGGATACAGGAAGCCATCAATGCCATTTCGGGAAACCTGGACAGGAAAGGGGGAACCCTTGTGGGGAAAGGCATTATTGATTTCATCAAATTCGGTGTGAAAAACGGGGTGCTTATGCGTGATGACAGGTCACGCATTGGCAATTTTTCTTCGGTAAACGATGCTTTCCCGGGTGGCATTATGGCCGATGAGATTCTTACACCGGGAAAAAGGCAGTTGAAGGCGCTTTTTGTAACCGGCGGTAATCCGCTGATAACCATGGCAAACTCAGGGCGGCTGCGGGAAGCCTTCCGTAAACTGGAATTACTCGTAACACTCGACATTTACCAGAATGAAACAAGCTCTGAAGCGCATTACGTACTTCCCTGCACCGATCCCATGCAGCGCCCCGACTTACCTTTCATTTTTCCGTTGATGCTGGGTTTGCAAATGAAGCCATACCTGCAGGCTACCCGTGCCATTGTGCAAAAGGAAGCTGAGCAACGGGATGAAGCATCCATTTACCTTGAACTTGCTCGTGCATCGGGTGTATCTTTATTCGATTCGGCCGTAGCGCAGCGGTTCTTTGAGTTTACGGCTGCCTACCATTCCCGTAAAAAAGGTAAAAAATGGCTTGAAATTCCGCAACAGGCCTTTCTGAACGGATTGCTTCGGTTGTCAGGGCAAAAATCATTTAAAACCCTGCTTAAGTTTCCCCACGGTATAAAAAGAGAACCGCATCAGGCAGGTTCTTTTGTGGAAAAGCGTGTGATGACGGAAAATAAAAAAATACAGCTTGCGCCTGAAACTTTAATGACCCACGCGTTGAAGCTCGAAGATGATTTCAATAAAGAAAAAGAGCATTCCGACCATTTTAAACTTATTACGAGGCGCGCGATTACCACACACAATTCATGGACCCACAACATTCCCCGCATGCTTGCCCATGGCAGGGATACCAATTATGCGTATTTACATCCACTGGATATGGAAAAACTGGGTGTGCAGGAAATGGAATTGATTGATGTAAGCACCGAAGCAGCCACCATCAGAATACAGGTGAAAGCGCTGGATACCCTGATGCCAAAAACCATTGCCGTTCCACATGGGTGGGGTCATCAGCATGCGCGCGGGCTTTCGGTAGCCAATAAAACAAGGGGCGTTAATGTAAATTTATTGGCAAAAGATGGCCCGGAAAACATTGACAAAGTGTCTGGCATGGCCCATCTGACCGGAATACCGGTAAAAATCCGGAAGGCAGATGGTAATCTTCAGCCAACCTGGTCGGGCCTTGATTCCGGCGCAACGTCCCCCTCCTAAGGTCGGGGATATGTTGCCTGGAAATCTCTGGTCGTCATGCCGAAGAATGAGGCATCCCGGCTGTAAGGATGTTTTTTGTGTGTCCGGAGCCAGGACCCCTCCTTCGTCGTGGAGAACGTCGTTTCACAACGTCCCCCTACTAAGGTTGGGGAGACGTTGCCTGGAAAGTTGGGAGCAATGGACAGCTTTATCTAAAAAAGGCAACTTTCGCGCGAAAGTTGCCTTTTTATTGGTGCAGGATCCTGTTATTGGTAGGTAAATTTCAAATTGGTATCCACATGCTGGCCGTTAACTGTGGTACGCATAATGCCTTGTACGGGGTATTGCAGGGCATTGTAGGTGAAATTAAATTCCCTGATCTCATCAATGGTATCATCGGCAAAATACTGGGTTTCCTTAACCACATTGTTTTCAGCCGGCACCTGCCACATCAGCAACATGAAGTCACTGAAACCAACCAAAGGATTTTTACGGGTATCATATTCCATTACCGTATAACCGGCAGGTTCCAGTTCGTCGGTCAATGGATTGAGCATCCATAGATCGGATTGCTTAACCCTTTGCTGTGCGTCGTAGGTAAAGCTGAATTTCATGGTTGTAAACGACTGGTTGAAAAACCTTGAACTAATTTCGGCCTCCTTCAGCAAACCGTTCTCGTAATGGTAATCGGTATGACCAATTTCCTGGCCATCTCCTAAAATAACAGCCTTTACCAGGCGGTTGTTTGCGTAT
>Ga0209097_10003547_pt1 | contig 11926 bp, 12 predicted proteins | sample AD_UKC052_MetaG_FD_184419 | JGI IMG/M metagenome (GOLD analysis project Ga0209097, IMG submission 184419) | Active sludge microbial communities of municipal wastewater-treating anaerobic digesters from USA - AD_UKC052_MetaG (SPAdes) (version 2) | ecosystem: Engineered > Bioreactor > Anaerobic >... | reverse complement strand
TCCAGAACGATGGCAAAGCGCTGGCCGACATTCTTGCGGGTCTCGTCGCCAAAGCGCTTGGCGCCCGCCGGATGCAGCTGGAACGCAATGCTCGCGCCGCCCGTCTCGTCGAAGTCCTGCTGAGCGCCCGAAAGGTCGGCGCCCTGGATGATGGAGTCGAGGTGGAGCACCTCGATCGCGCCATTCTGGCTGTCGTCGGGCAACGCAACGCGGTTGTTGCGCGGCACGCCCGGTGTGAAATCGGCCGGGTTTGCGGCCGGATCGACCATGTTGAAGGTCAGCACGCCCGTCTTGGTCAGCGTCTCGATCAGCGTGTCCATTTCCGCCGGGTTGAGGCCCGGAACCTCAACCAGAATGCGGGTTTCGCCCTGTTTCTGGATGTTCGGCTCAACCAGGCCCGAGTTGTCCGCGCGGCGGCGTACGGCTTCGATGGAGCTCGACAGCGCATCAACCTGCAGTTTGTCGAAGCGTTGCGGGGCAAACCGCATCTCGATCGCCCCGTCCGCCCGCTCGGTGATGACGTAATAGTCCTGCATCCCGATCGAACCCGCCGGCGGCTTGCCGAGGGACTTGATCCGTTCCAGCGCCTGCGCCTTGTCCGACGCATTGCGCAGTTTCACGACAACCGCATCGCCTTCCGGGTTACGGCTGATAACGGGAATAAGCGGCGTTTCGCGCAGCTTCTCGCCCACCGCCCGGTTCACGTTCCGCAACTCGTTCTGCTGCAGCTCGACCGGGTCGACCTCCAGCAGGATCGACGCCCCGCCCTTGAGGTCGAGACCGAGGTTAAGCGGCTTGACCGGCAGCCACGAGAGATACTGCGCACGCTGCTGCTCGGAGAGCATGTTGGGCAGGCACGCAAGCGTGCCAAGCAGAAGCGTCACGAGAACAAGCGCGACCTTCCAGGGCGGAAAACGCAGAAGCATGAACGATCAGCTTCCCTTGGAATCGTTCGCTGCGGCCGGCGCAGCGGGGTTCTTCACGTCCACGATCATGCCGCGAACGATACGCAGCTTGCCGCCTTCGCCCGTGTCCAGAACGATTTCGTCGTCCTTGAGCGCGAAGATGCGGCCGATGATGCCGCCCTGGGTGATGACGGTATCGCCCTTTTTCATGTCCGCCAGCATCGCCTTGTGCTTCTTCATGCGGTTGTTCTGCGGGCGGATGAGCAGGAAGTAGAAGATCACGATCATGCCGATCGGCAGCATGAGGTTCGCGAGCAGGCTGCCCATGCCGTCGCCCGCCGGGGCGGCGCCGGCTGCGGGGGCAGCGGCCTGCTGGAAGAACATGAGGAACGACGACATCGGCTCTCCGTGGGAATCTTTCGACGCTCCCGCCGGACAGGGGGAGCTTAGGCGGGCGGACTATATCGGGAGAGGCCCCCTTGGCAATGCGCCGAAAACGCCTCGTTTCAGGTACCTGCGTCTGGAAACGCGCCCGGCGCGCTAGCCCCGCAGCTCCGGCAGGTGCAACGCCGGGTCAACCGGCTCCTTGCCCTTCCGCAGCTCGAAATGCACCTGCGGGGAGCTGGCGTTTCCGCTCTGGCCGGCCGTGGCGATCGTCTGCCCCTGCTTCACCAGATCGCCTTCCTTCACTTTCAGCACGTCGGAATGGGCATAAGCCGTCACCCATCCGCCCGGATGGCGGATCAGCACGAGATTGCCGAATCCGGCCAGCTCGCTGCCCGCATAGACGACTTCGCCGCCCGCAGCCGCCCGCACGTCGGATCCCGGCGCCGCCGCGATATTCACCCCGTCATTGCGAATGCCGTCAGCGCCAGCCCCGAACCCCTTCAGCACATTGCCCGATATCGGCCAGATGAAGTCCCGCGCACCCGCAGGCGTCGCCGGCGTCGACTTCGGCGGCGCAGGCGGCTCGACCACCGGCTTGGGCGCAGCCTTCACCGGCGCTGTGGTCTTGTCACCAACCAGCGAGATGGCCTTGTCGTCGATCGGCTTGGCCACCGGGGCCTTCACAACCGGCGGAGCAACAGGCGCTGCCTTCACCACTTCGCGGGCCTGCTCGCGCGCCAGCGGCGGCAGCTGCAGCTCATCGCCCACATAAACCGTCCACGGCCGCTGCATGTTGTTCAGCAGCGCCAGCGAGCGCGTATCGACATTGTAGCGGCGGGAAACCGAATAGAGCGTCTCCCCCTTCTCCACCACGTGCACATTCGGCGGCGGCAGATAGACCACGTCGCCCTTGTCCAGCGCGTAGGGCGGTTCCATCCCGTTGGTCTCGATCAGCGCACGCATGTTTACCGAATAGCGCCGCGAGATATCGTACAGCGTATCGCCCGACTGCACCTCGATCGCGCGCGCCGAAGGATTGTCCCGCGCCTGCCGCAATGTCCCGCCCGGACGATACCCGGCCTCGGGCGACATGCTCTTGGCTTCCTCGATCGCGCTCGTGCCCGTCGGCGACGAGCCGACATCCACCACGCGCTTGAACTCCTCCGGCCGCGAAGCCGGCGCAGGCGCCACCGCCGCCGGAGCAACCGCACGCGGGATCTCCGCCACGATCGGCGCAGGCGCAGCCTCTGCCCTGGGCGCAGCATTCCTGAAATCGATCGGCGCCGGCCCTTCGCGTCCCGGCGGATTGGACGCGCACGCCGTCAGCCCCGCGGCAGCGGAGGCCAGCAAACATGCGCGCAATGCGATCGGACTCACCAGCAAACGTCTCCGGATATTCGGTCCGCAGAGTGCCCCGATCATGCTTACCGGAAGCTAAAGCTCCCGTGCGACGCCCTGCTGCAGCGGCCCAAACCGGGCCTTTTCGACCAGAGTTTCGCTGAAACTGCCGTCCGCCAGCTTCTCCAGCCGCAGGATCAGCCCCTCCCCGCCCCGCTCCACCGGCAAGACCGCCACGCCGCCCACCGCCAGCTGCCGCCCGATCTCCTCGGGCATTCCGGTCACCGACCCCATCAGCAACACCCGGTCGAACGGCGCCGCCTCCGCCCACCCCATCAGCCCATCCGCCAGCCGCAGCTCCACCCGCGACGACACACCCAGCGCCTCGATCGTCGTCCGCGCCCGGTCCACCAGCGTCCGGTAGCGATCAATCGAATACACCCGCCGCGCCAGCCGGCTCAGCACCGCCGCGCCATAACCAGACCCCGTCCCGATCTCGAGAACCGTATGCTCCCGCTGCGCGCCCAGCGCCTGCAGCATCACGCCCACCGTCACCGGCCGCGTCATCGTCTGCCCGCAATCAATCGGCAGCTCGACATTCTCCCACGCAGCATCCGCGAACGGCCGCGGCACAAAAGTCTCGCGCGGCGTCTTCTCCAGCGCCTCGGTCACGCGATGGTCCGTCACGCCGGACTGCCTCAGCGCCAGCACCAGCCGCGCCGCCTGAAAGCGCGGGTCCTCGCTCATCCCTCGTCAGCCACGCGCAGCGACTTCGCCAGCTCGGCGCGATAGGCATGATGCGTCATGTCGATATGCAGCGGCGTCACCGACACCCGCCCCTCATATACCGCTCGCAGGTCAGTACCCTCGTCCGGCTTCGACGGTTTCGACGAGTAGCCGATCCAGAAATAATCCGCCCCGCGCAGGTCTGTCCGCTTCTCCAGCGTCGAGATCGCCTCATCGCGAAACCCCTGCGACGTCACCTCGACCCCCGCCACATCCTGCGGCAGCCGGTCAGGGAAGTTCACATTCATCACACAGTTCTTCGGCCAGCCGCTCTTCAGCAAAGCCTTCAGCACACGCGGTCCCCACACCCGCCCCGTCTCCCACGGTATCGGCTCGCCGCGCCGGAAATTCCGCGCCTGACTGAACGCAATCGACGGAATGCCCAGATGCATCCCCTCGATCGCCGCCGCCACAGTGCCAGACTGGCTAGTATCTTCCGCGATATTCTGCCCGCGATTGACGCCCGACAGGATCAGGTCCGGCGGATGATCGGCGAGAATATCCTTCACCCCCAGCAGCACCGCATCCGCAGGCGTCCCCTGCACCGCAAACCGCTTCGGCCCCTCTTCGCGCACGCGCACCGGCGCATTCAAAGTGATCGCCCGCGCCTTGCCGGATTGTTCCTCATGCGGCGCGACGATCCACACATCGTCACTCACCGACCGCGCAATCTCCTCCAGCACAGCAAGGCCGGGAGCAAACACACCATCATCATTGGAAAGCAGAATGCGCATGCGCCCTGCCTCTACTGATCAGCCCGCGAAGTCAAATCGCTCACGCAACGTGCACGCGCTCCAATATCGTGAACGGCGGGATCTCATCATCGAAGCCCATCTCGTCATGACGGAAGCCGGTGATGTCCTCCGCCAGATCGAGCGGAACCTCGAACGCCGCATCGAACTCGCCGCCCTGCGCAGCGACTTCGGCTTCAAGCTCTGCCATCTCGCGCTTGATCTGCTCGAACACTTCAGGCAGCTGCCCCTCAACCGACAGCTGCGGCTCTTCCGCCGTGCCATCATGATAGATCGACCACACCTGCTTCCCGTCCCGCCACTCCATGGCGAGGCTGGTCTGCGTCTCTTCGTGCACCACCGCCGCCACCAGACGCCCACCGGCCGACCACACCGCCAGCTTCGCAGGCTCCAGCAGCGCCGCCTCCTCCGTCACAACGACATACCACCCGCTGTCCAGCTCGCCGCCGGTATGCGTCGCTTCGAAATACTCATCGATTTCGCCTGTATCGACGAAACCGGCGCGCTCCAGCAGTTCGTCTGCCGCAACACCCTGAACCGCAAACCACGCAAGCGAAATGCCGGACGTCATCCGATCACCTCAAGGCCACCCATGTACGGTATCAACGCCGCCGGCACGCGAATGCGCCCGTCCGCTTCCTGATAATTCTCCAGCACAGCCACCAGCGTCCGCCCCACAGCAAGGCCCGACCCGTTAAGCGTATGCACGAATTCCGGCTTCGGCTTGGGATTGTCCCCGCTCGGCGCCTCGCGATAGCGCGCATCCATCCGCCGCGCCTGGAAATCCCCGCAGTTCGAACACGAGGAAATTTCCCGATACGTGTTCTGCGACGGCAGCCACACTTCAAGATCGTAAGTCTTACGCGCGCCAAACCCCATATCGCCCGCGCACAGCATCATCGTGCGATACGGCAACTCCAGCCGCTCCAGAATGCCCTCCGCGCAACGCGTCATCCGTTCATGCTCGGCCTGTGAATCCTCCGGCTTGGTAATCGACACCAGCTCCACCTTGATGAACTGATGCTGCCGGATCATGCCCTTCGTGTCGCGCCCTGCTGAGCCGGCTTCAGAACGGAAGCACGGCGTCGCAGCGGTCATGCGCGCGGGCAGCGCTTCGGCTTCCGTGATTTGCTCGCGATAAATGTTCGTCAGCGAGACCTCGGCCGTCGGGATGAGGTATCTTTTGAAATCAACATCCAAATCGTCCGCTTTGATCATCGCCCGGACCATCTCCTGAATCAGCTCAGGAGGTAGATCGCCGCCAAAATTCCCTGCGTCCCAGCTTGTCGCTTGCTTAGGAAATCTTGCTCGAACATCTGCGAAGTCGCGGCGAAGATTTGCGTGCTGGGCATCTGGATCCAGCTTAAAAAGGTCTTCTTCGAACTTGGGCAGCTGACCTGTGCCGTACATCGATTTGTCACGAACAATCAGCGGCACCTGATGCTCGACATACCCATTCTCGCCCGTCTGCACGTCGAGCATGAACTGCGTCAGCGCCCGCTCGAGCCGCGCCAGCTGACCCTTCAGTACAACGAACCGCGCGCCGCTCATCTTCGCCGCCGCTTCGAAGTCCATCATCTTCAGCGCTTCGCCCAGATCGGCGTGATCCTTCGGCGCGAAGTTGAACTGGCGCGGCGTGCCCACGGTGCGCACAACCTTGTTGCCATGCTCGTCCACGCCATCCGGCACATCGTCGAACGGCAGGTTCGGCAACCGCGCCAGCAGGTCATCCCGCTTGGAGACAGCCTCCGCCTCCAGCTTCCCGGCTTCCTCGATGGTCGCCTTGGCCGCCGCCACATCCGCCATCAGCGTCGCCGCCAGCGCCTCGTCCTTCGAAGCCTTGGCCTTGCCGATCTCCTTGGACTTGGCGTTGCGCGCAGCCTCGGCCGCTTCCTTCGCCAGAATGTGCTTCCGCACCTCCGCATCCAGCGCCAGAATCTCCGCCACTACAGCCTTCCCATCCAGCGACGGCCGCCGCGACCACGCCTTGGCGTAGGTCTCGGGCGTCTCGCGAATGGCGCGGATATCGTGCATGGGGATTCCTCAGGTTTCGAGCGGTCTAGCGCGATGCGCGGCAGAGCCCAAGAGGCTTCGCTGGGGGATAGAGCGCTATCGAATTCGCAGGACAGCCAGAAAACTTCCCCCGCAAAACCAGCGCCTTGGCCCGAAAAGATGGGGGATAGCGCCCTCCAGATTCAACCGGGCCTTGGACGAGGGTTATTCTCTTGCCCATGACACGGCACAAACACGCGCAAACTGGGCTGGTAACCCCGCAGCTTCCTCAGCAATGGCTGACAGCTGTGCTGCGCGCATTTGCGATGCTCGTGCTGAACGTCGCCTCAACACTCCAGATGATCCGCCGCCATGACCGCGTGAATGCCACACGCGCTATGCCTACGGTTCTGCCCCGAGTGACGAGCGACACAATCAAGGAAACCCAATCGGTCGCCGCAAGCGACACACCGATCATGCATCCCACCCCGGCTTGTCATCCCGGAAGCGCGCAGCGCTATCCGGGACCCATTCATCCGGCGGGACGCACCTCGCAATGGTTCCCGGCTCTCCGCTTCGCTGCGGCCGGGATGACAATCATTGCTCCGTCCGAAGGCATGCAACCCGCACGCCCTCACAATCCCGCACCACTCTCACTCCGCGTCCGACGCTTCGCGTCGAACCCCAGACGAAAGTCGGGACCCAGAGCATCAAGGGTGATGTGCGTTCAAATAGGCCTGCACCAGCAGCCCTGGATCCCGGCATGCGCCGGGAAGAGCGGATTTTTGAATCCGCTAAACAAAAACGCGGCCGCCTAGGCAGCCGCGCTCAAAATCCAAAACCACCACAACTCGCCACAAACGGGATAGCGCCCGCGCGCCTATTCGCCCGCCGGCAACGTCCCCTGCGGCGTGCCCGTCACAGCCGCAGCAGCCCGCCGCCGAGCCTCCTCGGCAGCTTCGCGCTTCTCTTCTTCTTCCTCGCGTTTCGCCTCAGCGACCTCGCGCCGCTTCCGCCCGCGCTCGATCAGCATCGAGATGATGATCCCGCTCTCGTAGAGCATGTACAGCGGCACGCCGAGAACGAATTGGCTGAAAGGGTCCGGCGGCGTCACCACGGCGGCGACGACGAAGATAATCAGCAGCGCATACTTCCGCCCCGCCCGCAGGAACGGCGTCTGCAGCACGCCAGCCATCGACAGCAAAGCCATCACGACCGGCAGCTGGAAGGCGAACCCGAAGCACATGAGCAGCGAGATGACGAGCTCGTAGTACTCCTTCACCTTCGGAACATAGACGGCTTTCACATTCGTCCCGACCAGTTCCTGGCTGAACGAAAGGTCCATGAAAGCGGGCATCACGAAGTAATAAACCAGCGCCGCGCCCGCCGCGAAAAGCGGCGGCATCACGAACAGGAACGGCATGATCGCAGAGCGCTCGTTCTTGTAGAGCCCCGGCGCCACGAACGAATAAATCTGATAGGCCACGTACGGAAACCCGACCGCGAGCGCCATCACGAACGCCAGCTTCAGCTTCACGAACAGCATTTCCAGCGGCGCCGTCGTCTGCGCGACGAACAGCTCATCCAGCGGCCGTCCCGCGCGATGCGCCGCATCGCCCAGCGGCGTCAGCAGGAAGCTGAGCACCGTATCCGTCACGAACCACATCCCGCAGAACAGCACGCCCACCGCAATCAGGCTGTGCGTCATCCGCGTGCGCAGCTCGATCAGGTGATCCATCAACGGCGCGCGGCTGGCCTCGACCTCGTCGACCGGCTCGGCAGGTGCAGCGTTTGCGGTGGCGACTTTCTTGGCCATCAGGCAGGCGTGTCCTGCTTGACGGGTTCAGGTCTCGGCGGCTCGGGTTCGTCTGGAATGATATGCACCGCGCCGGCCTCTTCAGCCTCGCCGCCATTCACATGAGCACCGTTCGAATACGCGCCATTGGCATGCGCGCCATTCACCGGCTCCGTCGCTGCGCCGCCGATGCTGTAACCCTCGCCGGTGTCATAACCGGGATGATCCGCCGAAAGCCCGGCATACGGCGCCGGCTCTCGCTTGATCTCGGTCGTCGCCGCAGCGGCCGCTCCCAGCGCGGGATGAACAGGCGCGGGCACAGGGGCCATCACTTCCCGCACGTCCTTCTCGATGGCGATGCGATCTTCCTCGAGTTCCTTCTTGATGTCGTCGAGCCCGGTATGCGCCTTGAGGTTCGCCACCTCCTTGCGCAGCTCGTCCAGCTCGGCCTGCCGGCCCAACTCGTCGATGCCCTGTTTGAACTCGAACGCCATCGCGCGCATCTTGCCGGTGAAGCGCCCGAACTTGCGCATCATCAACGGCAAATCCTTCGGGCCGATGACGATAATCGCCACCACCACCAGCAGGATCATTTCCTCGAAGCCGACACCCGGCATCATGGCGTTGTCGCTCCCATACGGAACGACGAAAGTTCAGACGCGCCCATTCCGCCCCCGGACTGGGACAAATCAGACCTTCGTCTTTTCCTTCTCCGGGGTGACATTGATCGGCTCATTGATCAGCGGGCCCGACGTGGTCTGGCTCGTGTCGACTTCACCGTCCTTCAGTCCCTTGCGGAAGCTTTTGATACCCTTGGCCATATCGCCCATCATGGCCGAGATCTTTCCGCGGCCGCCGAACAGCAGCAGCAGGATCGCTGCGATGACCAGCAGCTCCGTGATCCCCAGTTTTCCAAACATGCGGTGTACTCCGGTGCGCCGTTTCCGGCGGATTTCAGTGGGCGTCCGTCGCCCCGGTCTTGCAGTAACGTAACCTTCCGGAGGGGACTCTGCAAATGCTGGCGGCCTTCAGGGCCACACGATTGCATTAACTGTGTCAGGTCCGGTCTTCGGCGCCCTCGAGAAAGTCGGGCTGGAATTCCCTGTCATCCAGCGGGTCCTCGCCCAGAAGTTCGCCAGTTTCAGGGTCTCGCGGCGTGCCCGCGAACTCGAAATCGCGAGGAATCTCGGCTGACAGTAGCCCCGCCGCCTTCAGGTCTTCCCGGCCCGGCAGGCTGTCGATCGCATCCAGCCCGAAGTGGATCAGGAACGACTCGGTGGTGCCAAATGTCACAGGCCGCCCCGGCGTCCGCCGCCGCCCGCGCGGCCGCACCCAGCTGGCCTCCATCAGGATATCCAGCGTACCGGACGACACGGCGACTCCCCGCACGTCCTCAATCTCCGCCCGCGTCACCGGCTGGCAATAGGCAATGATCGCCAGCGTCTCCAGCGCCGCCCGCGACAGGGCCTTGGGTTGCTCGCGCGTCTCTTCAAACAGGAAAGCCAAGTCCGGCGCCGTCTGGAACCGCCACTTCCCGGCGATCTCCACCAGCTGCACGCCCTTGTTGGCATACGCCGCCTTCAGCTTCAGCAGCACATCGCCTGGCTCCACGCCCGGCGGCAGCGCTTCCGCCAGCGTCGTTGCATCGACCGGCTCGTCAGACGCAAACAGCACCGCCTCGGCCCGCCGCACCGCGTCCGCCAGCCGCTCCGGATCAGGCTCCGCCCGCGCTGGCTTCGCCGCAGGCGTTTCCACTTTCGGTGCAGCTTCAGCTTCCGCCAACGGCTCGGCTTTCACCTTGCGCGCCTTCGCCAGCTTGGCGACCGCCTCGCGCATGTCTTCCAGCGCCGGCTCTTTCTTGTCGTCGCCGCTCATTCCGCCGCCTTCAGCGCATCGCGCGCCTTGCGCACATAAACATCCGAGAAATGCTGATCCTGCCGCAGGTCCACCGCACGATCCTTCGTCAGCTCCAGCGCCGCCGAGAAGAAGCTCGCCACCTCGGATCGCCGCGGCGCGTCCTTCGACTCTTCATCCTCCGCCCGCATCATCTGGATCGAAGCCCAGTCGATCAGGTCAGGCACCAGCGCCGCCAGCTTCCGCCGCGCCGTATCCAGCGGCACCACCGGCTGCCGCTTGATGACGTGCGCCTTCAGCTTCACCTTGCGCGCATTGATATCGCCGAACGCCTTCAGCACATCATGCAGCGTCGAATTCCACAGCGGCTTGCGGATGATCTTCGCCAGCTGCGGATCGCCGCGCGGAAACACATCGCGCTTGTCGAGGTTGCCCTCATAGAGCTCGTTCACCGCCTTGCGCATCGCATCCAGCCTGCGCAGCCGGAAAGCCAGCCTCCCCGCCAGCGCGTCCGGATCAAGCTCGTCGGCGTCCTTCTTCTCGCTCGGCAGCAGCAGCTTCGATTTCAGGAACGCCAGCCACGCCGCCATCAGCAGGTAGTCCGCCGCCAGATCGATCTTCTTCGCCTGCGCCTCGCGCACATATTCCAGATACTGGTCCGCCAGCTTCAGGATCGAGATCTTCACCAGGTCGATCTTGTGCCGCCGCGCCAGATCCAGCAGCAGGTGAAGCGGCCCCTCATACCCGTCCAGATCGACGACAAAAGCTTCCTTGGCGTCCGCCGCTTCGGCAGACGCTTGGGCCAGCATGTCCTCATCAGGAACGGGGAGTACCGTCATACCCCCGCAGTAGCGGACGGAGGCGCCTCAGACAACAGCTTCTCCAGCCGCACCCGGCCGTCGGCCTTGTCGAAGGGCTTCACATCGCCAGTTGCCGCATCCGCAGCCTTCGCCCGGCGCAGTTGCTCGCCCGACAGTTGCGGACACACATCCGCAACTTCGCTCATCTCGCGCAACACGGTCTCAGGATCGCGCAGCACCTTGCCCCAGGCATCCAGCCCAGAGCAGTGCAGGATCACATCGCACCCGGCCTCCAGCGCACGCGTCGCCCGGCTCGCCAGATCGCCGCCCAGCGCCTTCATCCCAAGATCGTCCGTCATCAACAGACCATCGAACCCGACCTCCTGACGGATCACCTCATGAATGATCTTGCGCGAATGCGTCGCCGGCGTCGTCTCATCGTCCAGCGCGCGATACGCCAGATGCGCCGTCATCCCCATCGTCGCGTGGCGCACCAGCCTGAACGGCGCGATGTCCTGGCTGACCTGTTCGCGAGACGCACGCACCACCGGCAACGTCTCATGGCTGTCGACTTCTGCACGCCCATGTCCCGGCATGTGCTTGATGACGCCCGCTACGCCGCCCGCCGCGAGACCCGCCAGCGCAGCCTGCGCCAGATCGCCAACCGCCTCCGCGCTATCGCCCAACGCACGATCGCCGACGATCTTGTGCATCCCGGCATGAAGGATATCGACCACCGGCGCGCAATCAGCACGAATGCCCATCGGCTCCAGCTCCGCAGCCATCAGCCTGTGATGCAGCCACACCGCCTCGCGCCCGAGATCAGGCTGCGTCTTGTACAATCCGAGATACGACAACGGCGCCGGAAAGTCCGGCCACACCGGCGGCTTCAGCCGCTTCACGCGCCCGCCTTCCTGGTCGATGAAGAACAGCGTCTGCCGCCCCGTGACCTGACAGACCTCATCCGTCAGCGCCGTCACCTGCTCGATGCTCCCGCACGAGCGGCCCATCAGGATCACGCCCCACGGATTCGCGCGGGCCAGCAGCTTCCGCTCTCCGTCCGTAAGCGTGTGCCCCGAAACGGATAGGATGCAGGCTTTCGGTTCAGACATCAGCTCGTCCGCTTACCTTGCTACGCTCAGCGGGCAGCCGGGAAACAATTCCCACCCTTGGCTTTGTAGGCGTTGCAGAACGCATCCGCATCGCCCTTTGAAGCAAAGGCGCCAGCACGCAGACGATAGACAGTTTTGCCATTCACGTCTGCCTGCACGACAACTCTTTCCGCAGCTGCAAAGAACTCCGGCAGAGCCTTCACGC
>Ga0209097_10003543_pt1 | contig 11935 bp, 9 predicted proteins | sample AD_UKC052_MetaG_FD_184419 | JGI IMG/M metagenome (GOLD analysis project Ga0209097, IMG submission 184419) | Active sludge microbial communities of municipal wastewater-treating anaerobic digesters from USA - AD_UKC052_MetaG (SPAdes) (version 2) | ecosystem: Engineered > Bioreactor > Anaerobic >... | reverse complement strand
AATTGTGAATCTAATTTAAATTTCCGTATCTACAAATCGGAACCATGAAATGCAAGAGCTAAATTCTAATAACAAGGCAATTACAAAAAAACAAGTTCGTTTAAGTTGCATGAATTTACTTCAAAAAAGAATTCATGAATTGAACGAAATTGAACGCTCTGCCCAAGAATCTGCCGCGGGTGATACTAAAAGTAGCATGGGCGACAAACATGAAACTTCACGCGAACTCTTGCAGCAAGAACGTGAAATGGCCGGTCGAAGAATGGCTGAAGCAATTCGACAAAAAGAAGAATTGGAACGCATACTCCCAGAACATGTATTGAATCAAGTTCAAACGGGAGCTTTAGTCGAAACTTCAATTGGTACTTTCTTTTTCGCTACTGCATTAGGTTTTATCACACTACACGAAAAGAAAATTGCTGTTTTATCCATTGCTTCTCCTATTGGACAAGCGTTAAAAGAGAAACAACTTGGTGATATCGTTTCTTTTCAAAACAAAGACATTCGAATAATAAGCATAGCATAATGTTCTAGGTTTTACTCATATCTAGAGCATACCTCTTGCATCCCCGGACTTAAGTCCGGGGCTTCAGTCCGGGTAAAAGTTCTATTCTTTCAGATTATTTTCAACCTCTTTGTAAGGTTTGAATGTTAGATTCGACCAATACAAAAAAACACCTCATGAAAGCAATTTTATTTACGCTCGGTTTTTCCTTATTCGCCAATTTTATAGTAGCTCAGGTTCCTAAAAAGATTATTGTTGAACACTTCACCAATAGTCGATGTAGCATTTGTGCAAATCGCAATCCAGGCTTTTTTGATAACCTAAGTCAACATCCCGATGTGCTTCACATTTCGATGTATCCAAGTTCGCCCTATCCGAATTGCTATTTCAGTCAACAAAATGCTAATGAAAATGACGGAAGAACCAATTACTACCAAGTGTATGGCTCAACACCGGTTTTTGTCATTCAGGGAGAGGTAATTAATCAATCTTCCAATTATTCTTCTGCTGCTTTATTTGAACCTTATTTAAATCAAACAAGCCCCATTTCAATACAAGTAAATCAGATACAAAGCAGCGATTCGATTATCTCAACCATATCGGTTAAAACAGAAGCAGAAAATTCGCTTGGAGAACTAGTTATCTTTGGAGCTATTGCTGAGGATACCGTATTTTTCTCTTCACCAAATGGAGAAACAGAGCATTTCAATGTGCATCGTAAATCCTTGTACGGTGATTCGGGCATTCCGATCACGATTCCATCCACAATTGGCGATTCAGTTACTTTACGAAAAGCTATCGCTAAAAATTCAAACTGGAATTATACTCGCTTAAAATCTGTAATCATTATTCAAGAATCGTCTACTAAAACAGTAGTTCAAGCTGCCGAATCCGACACAAACAATGGAATTACAACGGGTCAAATTAATTTAACTTGTAATAAAATTGACATTTATCCCAATCCAGTTGAGTCTTTCCTAACTATTAAAGGATATGGGACAAACATGCAGAATTACTATTTAATTAATTCAACAGGAATAATTCAGAAACAGGGAATAATGAATCAAGAAACAAAACTTGATTTTACCGAATTACCACATGGGATTTATTTATTAAAAATTGGAACCGAGATCCATAAGATCATCCATTAATTTCCACGAAACCGAAATAGTCCAGGGCTTTGGTTTAGATTTTCAAACTTGAATTAATTATTCCTCCCGCAGCCTCGGACTTCAGTCCGAGCAGACTTCCCAAATGATTTTTCATACTCTCAATTTCTCATCATACTAAAATGTTGTGTAAGCGATAGCAGCGAAAAGCCCGCAACGTGCGCCATTGCCTTGGCGAAGGCGTAGAGTGAGGACTTGTAGCGAATAGCGCGGTTTGAAAACGGAGCTTGCGGAGTTTTCAAATACACCCAAAAACAAAAAATCCCCGCCGGAAAACCGACGGGGATTTAAAAAAACCTAATTACCTTATTTTAAAATTTTACTGTGCGAATTACTTCGTTTGAGTTAGCAGAGCGAACACTGATTAAGTATGTTCCTTTTGCTAAATCTGAAGTTGGAAGCATGTGACGAATTGTGCTGCTGCTAGCCACTTCAACGTTTTCGCGAATCATTACTTGTCCAAGTGTGTTGATTATTGACACTTCGAAAGTTTCACCTGTGTTGCTTGTGCTCAAGTTAACACTTAATGTTTCGTTGAATGGGTTAGGATACACACTGATTTCGGCAACTTCGTTTGCAGTTGTTGTATTGTCTTGAGATTGAACTTGAGCAATACGTGCAGTAGAAGTTGAAGAACATCCTGGTTGAGCTACTACAATTCCATCTACATCAAATCCATCGGCAGTTCCAGGGAAGTGTGAGTTACTCATGGCTGATGCGTCAGAGATGCGAACATATTGGAACATAGTTGTACCTGAACCTTCGATGTCGATTGATTGATCTAAGCAATATGATTCAGAAAGCATGTACCATGTTGTGTTGTCAAGCGATACTTCGATACGAGCAGTTTCTGGATAATTATCGCATGATGGGTTACCGTAAGATGTTTCGATTAACATGAAGTCAGCACCTGGTTTATTAAACACAACATATCCAAGTTTCAAGCTTACTTTTCCGCCAAATCCAAGGCTTACAAAATTTACTACATCACTGTATTGTGGAGCACCTACTGCATTGTCTTTGTTGCTACGTGCTGCTGGTACTGCACCACCATTTTTCATTGTACCAGGTAAGTAATCGTAAGCTTCAACTGCGAACTCATTGCTTACTGTAGAAAGAACTGGATTTACTTCTTCGCCATTCAAACATACAATACCATCTAAGTCATATCCATCAGCTAAACCACCGTAAGGAAAGTCAATGCGAGAGATGTCGATTAGTTTTACATATTGTGCCCAAGCTAATCCTTGTAAGTCGAAGTACGTGTTCTGACAACCTTCGCCTAAGAAAACCCAATCACAATTGTTTTGAGAAGCAAATGCGCGGATTTTTTCTGGATAGCGACTGCAGTTTTGTGAGTTGTTACCGAAAGTCGTTTCTACTACATAAATATCATCTCCATCACCGTTGTGAATTGGATTAGCGAATTTTAATATGATTTCTCCACCAAAACCAAGTGCTACAAAGTTATACGCAGTAGATGGTGTTGCTACATCGCTGTCTTCTGGAGAACCTAAAGCATTAATCAAGTTCTGACGAGCTGCTTCAATTGGAGTTAAAAGATCGTTAGTTGTTCCTGGGATGTAACTCATTACTTGAACTGCATTACATCCAGCTGGTGAAGGCTCAACTACAGTTGTATCACCACCATCGGTTGTTTCATCATCGTCATCATCACCATTGTCGTTGTTGTCATCACCTTCATCGTCGTTATCATCATCACCATTGTCGTTGTTGTCATCTCCTTCATCATCGTTATCATCATCGCCATTATCGTCGTTGTTTTCGCCTTCATCGTCATTATCATCATCACCATTATCGTCGTTGTCTTCACCTTCATCATCATTATCATCATCATCATTACCTGAAGTGCAAGTTCCAATGTGATCACCGTGATTTAAGTGTGCTTGAAGTGCATTGTAATTAATCGTAATGGTATGAGAACCGCCATTTCCAGTTTGATGGCAAATGGTTATCATTTGATTATTTCCCTCATTATTATTGTGCTTAAGAGTACCAAGTGGTGAATGTGTATTTACTTCCGAATTACGTGTTTGCGTTTGAACCTGAGTAGTATGATCTGTTTGTGCATTTAGTCCACCAATTGTAATAATTAGAATGGCCAGAATTCGAGAAATACGTGTCATCATAATGGTAAGATTAGGTTGTTTGTTTCCCTTTACCGTAATCCGACAGAAAGTGTTTCATTCTTACATAAAAAAAATACGGCTCTTATAAGCAAAAAGCATATATCTACCTGATTGTGTGCGACTTTAATATTAATCCATTTTTCATTCTCTTCACACAATAACCCAATCCTTACATATGTAATAGTTAAAATTCGTTTGCCAATACATATATGTGTTTTATTTGGGCGGTCGAGCAGGCTATCCGCTTTTAGTCCTCTCGTACGCCATAGCCTCTGGCGAAGGCGTACGATGCGGGCTAACCGCTTCTATCCTTACCGCTCGATACTAGTAACTAAATTCCGTTCTATTCTTAAATAGCTAGTCAATTGATTCATTTCCTTATTCCAACTCCTATCATCACCCCAAAATTACCATCCAAGGAGTATTGCTTCTTTTCCGGACAATACATCCGCGAAACAAATCCATCTAAATACAAAGCATTATTGCAACCAGCTTGTTTAAAGTATTGTGCAAAATCGTATAAATTAATTTCCTCCTTTGAAATAGCAAACAAGATATTTCCATTCGGTAATATTCCTACACCATTTCGAATATTCACATGAGATGAACCTAATTTAAACTCGGGGTGAATTTTCCCATCAATCACCAACATAGGTCCCGATTGCGTAGCATACCGAATATTCGGATTGATTTTAAATTCCTCGGTTCGACAAACTACCGCTTTTCGATTTTTCAATAAATAAAAAACACCATTCGGCTTTAAATAAAAATTTCCATTCCCTGATTTAGTATTCAATGAAGTAAGTGTTTTATACTCCTCTATATACAATCCTAAAGGTGAATTATCTTCGGTGTACATGCCGCCATTCATGGCAAATTGCAATACTTCACCACGACTTTCCACAAAGGTTTTTAATTGCTGAATCGATTTTAATTTATTGCCTGCAGCATCTTTCCAATAAAACTGTACATCTTGTTTGGTAGGATTTATTTCGAGCGAAATTATTCTAGAATCAGAATTATCTATCACTATTGGTGGAGCACCAAAACTCCCCAAAACACTAACTAGTAGTCCTATCCAAACAAGTAAAATAAAATACCTGAACTGATTTATTATTCCCAGATGTTTCATTATTCATGTCAGCTATTTAGTATTTCCAACTCTCCAAGGTGGATTTATTCTATTTCCCCCAGCCGTATAAAAAATTAATTGATTTCCATCTAAATCTTTTAATCGTGCTTCTCGCCACAACCAAGGTTTATCAGTTGGCATTTCATCCAATTTAATCCCTTGAGATTGAATTTTACCTACGTATTCATCCAAATTTTCCAATTCGAAATACACCCAAATTCCATCTCCCTGAGGCAAAGTATCAACCCGATGAACCGATAATGTAGATCCGTTATCTGGACAAACAAACCGAGCATATTCGGGAATCGATTGTACAATTAATTCGAGTCCCAACTTGGTATAAAATTCAATTGCCTGCTTCACATTCAAAACAGGAAGTGTTACCTGATTTAAATTCATCATTATTTATTCTTAATGCAGGATTTATCTTCCGGATTCAAATACGTACAGAAATAGCCACATTCCTGTATTACATCCTTATAATATTGAGTATCCGAAAAACTTGCTTTCATCAAATTAAAATAAATACCCGATTTAAAATCGCCTTGCTCTTCTTCACCTTCGGTATTCATTAAATTATACTCACCTTCTAACCATAAATTATGCTCGCATTTTGCAGCCATCCATGCACATTTAGCTTTAAATTCTTTATTCGTACTCCAAGCCATAGCTTTTAAATACCAACGTTGAGCTTCAGCACAATCATAATAAGGCGATTTTTTCCTAGGTTCATTATCGTATGAATTCAAATGATAGGTATCGATATAATCCCAATTCACAACAGTTGACGACACCAAACGTGCATTACCATACCAAGTCATATTATACAAACCATTGGCATATAAAAAAGCATTATTTGCTTTCTCCTGAGCTTCTTTCGAACTCATTGTTTTATTCTTCATCTCAAGCATCTTACTTGCAAATGTTCGCTTGTTATATTTTACTTTCTGAAATTTCTGATGATCACAATCGTGACAATCTGTAATTCCCATGTTAAATGGATTTCCTAATAATTCTGTTAATCCACTAGTTGAATCCTTGGCAAAACTCTTTATCGCTAAGTCGAAATTATATTTATACATCTGACCTACTGCCTGAACCTCATATAATTCCTGAATTTTCACTGGATAAAATCCCAACAAATAGTTTTGAATTGGGCGCTTATCTGGACGTTTCATAAAATCAATCATCAATTGAACCTGCGCCGAATCATTTAAAAATTGGTAATAATTCGTTTCACTCAATTCGGCCATCAAAGGATCGTTCATTCGGGTATAAATCCTCGACATAACGTTTCTAATATAACGTTTAGTAGCTTCTGATCTCAATGGAAAACCATCCAAACCATAAGTTGAAATTACTTGCAAATTCTGCATCACTTTATTCTCATCCTCCACACGCATTTGATCAATCGACTCAACCATTCGCAAAGCTTTAATAATGAATAGTTGACGAGCAATTATCCCTTCAGCACCTTTTTCCGTTTTTGAAATCCATTCATCACATGCAGCTGGTTTATTAGCTAACCAATTTAAATAAGCAGCTGATGTGCCCCACACATCTTTTCGAACAGGTAAATTACGTGCTGTATTTTCTACAAAATCCAATAATTCGGTTGTTGCTCGGGTAGAATCGATGCTTTTCCAAGAATTAAAAGCGTCGTTTGAAATTGTCTCTTCACCTGAATAATCTGAATATAAATAATCATATTCACTCATAGCAGGTACGTTTTTCAATAATCGCATCTCTGCTAAATTCACCGAACGAACCAATAAAAGGTCTAATAAATTAGAAGAAGGATCCAGTGCGATAATTTCGCGCATTCCCTTTAATGGATCAGCATACACGCCAAACAAATGCCATAACAAACATTTTTCGCGTGTCGTTTTTGCCATGGCCATTAATGCATTCCAATCTGCTTCTTCTAATGGATGAAAACTAGAAAAAGCATCTATTCGATGTGGTTCATATTCATCGTAAATGCGAGCATAAATGAAATTTGATTCTGCATAACGATGAAGTTTATATAAGCAAGCTGCTTTATAACCTAACGTGCGATAAAACATACTTCCATCAGCAGGTTCCATTTTCACCTGTTCCTCATAAAACTTAACTCCATCGGCATAATTCCCCAATAAATAATTCACCCGAATTACCTGAAACGCATACCGATTTTTTATCCGAATATCTTTTTCTTCCTTCCAACCTTTCACTAATTCAGGCAGAATTGTTTTTTGTCTGATCGTGTCTAATGGCGCAGGATTCCACGAATAATAATCATAGGTAAAAGCATGTTCTACTTCTTTTGCCTTCCTCAAATAACTTAATCCAGAATTGTATTTTTTCGAATTAATTAATTTAGTATAAACCGATATTCCAGGATTCATTTTCCCTTTGGTCATTAGAATTAATGAATCTAAATGCTCAATTGTACTTTTGTGTACTAGGTTTTGAACTGATTCTTTAGGAATTAATTGATCAAAATAATTTTCCCATTCACTTGTATTTGTTGACTCATTACTTTGGCTTCTTTCTCCATCGTTATATCCATAATAATTCTCATACGTGAGAAAAAAAGGCTCAAACTGGGAACTAGATATAATCTCAGGAGAAAAAAGCGACATTTCTATAATGTCAATCGGATCGCCACCGCCACACCCCATCATGGGTTGAGGAATACAAGGAATCAATAAAAAGCTAATCGAAAACAGAATAGACAGTTTCGAAAGATTTCTGACCATATCGCGCTGTGTTTACAGAATCTAAATGAAATAAAACAACGTGAAAAGTACTGCTTTTAAGAAATGGACTAACCTGTTCGGCTGCTCTTTTACACAATTCTGGATTTATTTCTTCTACCCGCAATTCATCTCCTTCCTGAAAATAATCTCCTCGAAAGAAACATCCTTGCATAGGCAAAAACAAGCCAGACGCTTGTTCCCTAAATAATCCACTTATTCGAACATCCCGAAGAGTTAAATTATTTACCAAAGTGCTATTTCCATCTTGTTTCTTATGAACGCCCCAGGTAAAAACGGGCAGTGCGACATCCAATGGAAGTGGATAATCCTCCACATAAGTAACATATCGAGCTGCGATATCTGGATCATAAATGGAATTCCGCATCCCCGGCTCATTCAAATTGCCCATGTTGTAGTACATCAACATTCCACGATCGACAGGCGGAATACCCGTTTTCTCAGGATATTTTATTTGATGTAAACGAATGGTACAACTGAGCTGTTTATCTACACCAACTTGCTTGCGTAATTCCCGCAATAAGGTAAAATAAACCTCCTTATTTGTATCCGTCCAATCACAATCAAGCTGTATCTCTTTCCAAGCTATTCGCCTCAATGATAGTGTTTGTGTGATGAGCTGAAAGATGTTTTTAGAAAGTTCAGGGAGTTGTTTGGCTGGTATTTCTGACAAAGTTTCCGAGGTGATGTAAACTACAGGAACCACTTCTAAAAAGGAAGGAACATCATCCTTGAAACTTAATTTTCCAATTGGTATTGCTTTTTTCTGAGTGGCATCCCAACTCACATCAAACAAGCGCAAATACAAGCGATCATTTTTCAAATCCGCCAAAAGCACACTATCCTCATCATCAAATCGGAACTCGGTTTTCCAATAATAAAATGCACGATGCACATCTCTATCCGATGAACAAGCCTGCAAAACAAGCAAACTAATCAAAAGAAAACGGGATATCCATTTCATCCAGCGAAAGGTAAAATGCTCCTCTCAATTATTTTCGCCAAAATTGATATGCTTCATGCATCCGATTTTTACAAACATTTATCTGCCTGCGCTGTTTCCTTCGTACTTTTGTCGACCGAAACCCTGCCCTATGCCTTTTGTTCCTACAACCGTTTACGCCGAATCAACGCCCAACCCAAACACCATGAAATTTGTGGCAAACCGGCTTATCGTTGAACCTAATCGATTAGCTGAGTACTTGAATGCCGAAGATTGTGAAGGTGCTCCATTAGCGCAGGAGTTGTTCAAAGGTGGATACGTGAAATCGCTTTTCTTTAGCAACAATTTCGTTTCAATAACCAAAACAGAATCGCAGGATTGGACGCGTTTAACTAATGCCGTTCGAGAATTTCTAACTGATTATTTCTCTAAAGGTCTACCCGTTATTGAAAAATATCCAGAACAAGCTAGTCCAGTTCAAGAAACTCCCGCTTTACAACCTGTCGAAGGAAGTACCGAAGAAGCTATCATTGGGATTTTAGAAGAATATATTCGTCCTGCTGTGGAACAAGATGGTGGAGCAATTACATTTCGCTCATTTAATGACGGTATTGTTACAGTAGCTCTTCAAGGTTCGTGTTCAGGTTGTCCTTCTTCAAAAGTTACACTAAAATCAGGAATCGAAAACTTACTGGTTCGCATGGTTCCTGGTGTAAAAGAGGTAGTTGCAGAAGAAATATAATTCCTATTTGTTTTTTTTATGGGTGATAATGTTTAGTTTCACCTGATGAAAAACGGCTACACTTTTCTTAAGGGTTTGATTTTGGCACTCGCCATTTCCCCTGTTTCTGCTCAAACCTCCGCAATTCAAGTTGACACCACACTCAATTGGCAACAATGGATTCCTACTATTTTAGGAGGAAATTGTGTTCAAGTGAGCAATGTATCTTTTACTAATCAACCAGGATCAGCATCTCGATTTACTTCAGGAAGTGGAATTGGACTTACACAAGGAATCGTTTTAAGTTCGGGTGCACTTGGAGGTGATGTGAGTTACGATCCATCATTTTTCTTAGGCAGCTCGTTTCCTTTCGGCACAAGTGATTCACTTCTAGAACAATATGCTTTACAAGATTTAGGTTACACGGGGAATTCAACCTCTTTCGATGCTACTCGTCTAGAGTTCGACTTCACTCCTCCAGCTAACCAAACAGTTACTATTCGTTTCGTATTCGCATCCGAAGAGTATCCTGAGTTTGCTCCACCAAACACGAATTTCTACAACGATATCTTCGGATTCTTCGTTCGCCAAATTGATAGTACCAACTATACGAATATCGCATTAGTACCGGGAACTACTTTGCCTGTTACAATTGGAAATATCAATGCTGTAACAAATCCATCATTCTACATCGAATCAGATACTTCAGCCGAATTTGCATTCGATGGATATACAACTCCAATTACAGCCACATTTAATTGTATTGGTGGAGTTACGTACCATATGATTATTGCCATTAGCGACATTGGTGATAGCTTTTTTGATTCCGCCGTTTTCTTAGAACAACAAAGCAACAGTAGTCAAGATGTAAATGGAACTGCTGCAGCTGGTTTCGGACAAATGGAACAAGGATATGCTGAGTTATTTGGCTATTCCATGGCGCCAGGTGCATTTCCACGTTTGGATAGTGTTGCTTGTGGCGCCGGAGGAAATTTCAGCTTTACTAGTGTTGAAGATGGATTATACCTTATACACATAGTACCTGATACTTCCGCTTATCCATTATCTGTTCCAACATATTACGGAGGAGCATTTTTATGGGAAGAAGCCCAAACGGTTGCTATCGCTTGTGATGCATACGCAACTAGTGCTGCTAACTTGGTTATTAATACTGGTCCGGGCGGTATAAGTGGAACCATTGGTGGAAGTTCAGAAGGATTTCGCTTACGTTCTGAAGAATTGATTCCTGTTCCCAATGTAAATGTATTTCTCCAAGATTCTGCCAGCTCAGAACTGCGAGGTTTTGCACGCACAGATGCAAATGGCATCTACCACTTCAACAATTTAGCTTACGGAACTTATTATGTATTGCCTGATGTAGCCGGTGTTCCATTAATTGATTATCGTAAAGTGGTTTTAAACGCTACCAACGAACAAGAAGAGAATATAAGTTTCCAACTTTCTATGGATGGTGTATTGAACGTAAGTGATGTTGTTTTTGAACCAATCATCGAAACGGGTTTAAATGTTGAATGGACTGTTACAGGTTCTTTTCGGTATTACTTAGGTGCAAATGAAAAAATTCGTTTAGGAGTGGATACACTCATTAATGATACACTATACCAAACATTATATATCGATGGTATTGAAAATGCATCAGATGTTTTTAATGAAAGTGAAAAAGTACTTCTTGGCGGTATTCGTCAAGAAGGAGCTAATCTTTATCTTCGATATTTATTAGAGCAACCTTGGAATTCATCTATTTACAATAAAGATCTTTTGTATTTCAGATCTGACTTGCAGATTGGTGATACACTTCACAATCGCTTTTCAGATGACGATATCTCATTTATTGAGATAACCAATATCGATACAATAACGGTGAATGGAATTGACCGAACACGTTGGACATACACAGAGAACTTTTATGGTCAAACAGAATATTTTGTTCATGGAATAGGTAATTCAACAGGGTGGTTTAATTTGGGATATCATATTTGTTCTGATTGCCCGTTCTTTTTAACTATTTGTTGGTCTGATGTAAATGGTGTTTCAGCTTTTTATCAAGATGTGTTTGGAGAAGATGATAGCTGGTTCAATTTTAATGAGTGTTTTATGATTTCTGGTGGAATAAATGAAATTCCAACTCTCACGTTAAAGCTCTCACCTAATCCGGGTAATGGTTTAGTAAGCATTCAGATGACTAAACAAGAAGAAGGATTTTTAACCATAAGAGATGTGAGCGGAAGGCTTCAAATGACCCAATCGGTAAAAGGAAATCAAAGTATTGATTTAGGTAATTTGAGTGCTGGTGTTTATATAGTGGAGTTCAGAAACAAACAAGGACAAAGTGGATTCACTCGTTGGATCAAGGAATAAAGGCAATTCCACATTCGATAAATGAATATTTTACATTCCACTTCATTGGAAGAAAATTTCCATTATCTTTGCCCTCCCTTAAAAAAGCCCTGATTTGGATAATTTACGTCAATACAACGTCCAGTTCTCCGGTTTAAGTGAGGATGTCCATGAGTTTCAGTATGAAATAAAGGACGC
>Ga0209097_10003541_pt1 | contig 11937 bp, 11 predicted proteins | sample AD_UKC052_MetaG_FD_184419 | JGI IMG/M metagenome (GOLD analysis project Ga0209097, IMG submission 184419) | Active sludge microbial communities of municipal wastewater-treating anaerobic digesters from USA - AD_UKC052_MetaG (SPAdes) (version 2) | ecosystem: Engineered > Bioreactor > Anaerobic >... | reverse complement strand
GTCTCACTCAAGAACGTGATGCAGAACGCGGGCGTGCCTCCTTGGCTGCGCGATGTGTGGCCACTGTTGATCTGCAACAACCAAATCGCCGCGATTGCTGGCGTAGTGACAGCCAATCACTATAAAGTCCCCCCCGGTGAACGCGGTCTAGCCTGCGAGTGGAAACCCGCATGGCCGCCTGCTCCGCGTTCGTAAAATTGAATTGATGTCAGCCCACACATGTGAGAACACGTTGTTGGCAGCGTTCCTAGTTACTTTAATACCGCACTTCTGGAGGCGTTGAAAATGTTCAAAAAAATTACGCGTGTAGCCGCAATGGTCAGCTGCGCACTGGCGACTAGCGCTGTATTTGCAGCTTACCCCGAAAAACCCGTTGCGATTGTGGTTCCTTTCGCGGCCGGTGGCCCAACTGACGTTGTCGCGCGCTCGCTGGCGCAAGCGATGAGCACACACATCAAAGGTACGGTTTTAGTCGAGAACGTTGGCGGAGCTGGCGGCACGATTGGAGCGGGCAAAGTCGCACGCGCGCCTGGCGACGGCTACACGCTTCTTTTCCACCACATCGGCATGGCAACGGCGCCAACGCTGTACCGCAAACTTGACTACAAACCACTCGAGGACTTTATCCCGATCGGGGCTGTTGTGGATGTGCCAATGACGTTGATCGGCAAGCCACAAACAACACAGACCAACTTAAAAGAATTGCTGGCGCACATCCGAGTCAACAAGGACAAGATCAATCTTGCGAACGCGGGTGTAGGCTCCGCGTCTCACTTGTGTGGGTTGCTGTTGCAAAACGCCTTGAAAGCGGACCTCACGACGGTTCCCTTTTCTGGCACCGCACCTGCAATCACCGCCTTACTTGGCGGGAACGTCGACATTTTGTGTGACCAAACCACCAATACGACCGGTCAAATTCGCGGCGGCAAGGTCAAGGCGTTTGCTGTGACAAGCAAAGGTAAGCTCGCAAATTTCCCTGACCTACCCACCGTCGCTACGGAAGTTCCAGGGTTTGAAGTCGGAATTTGGCACGTGCTTTACGCACCAAAAAATACGCCTACCGATGTGATCAGCAAGCTGCAATCCGCCCTTCAAGCGAGCACGAAAGAAGCTGCGTTTGTAGCCAAGATGAAGGATCTCGGCGCTGAAATCATGCCAGCAGATCGCCAAACTTCGGCAGGCGCGAAGGCGCTCCTCGCGGCTGAAATCAGCAAATGGGCACCAATCATTCAGGCAGCGAAGGTCTACGCAGACTAATCTGAAACTGCGAGCGGCTCGCCCGCAGGCAATTTCAGAAGCGAATAGCGCAAAAACAGAAACACCGCCCTGCGAAAGCAGCGCGGTGTTTTTTTATGCTGATCGTCGGTAGTCGAGACGAAACAACTATTCTTCAGCGCGCGAACGATTACCGCACTAGTCGGGCGCGTCGCGCCCGAAGCGCACTATTCGCCGCCGGTGCCCGTCTTCTCGTCGGCGACTTCGTCGTCCGGCTTTTCCAACAGCTTAGTTAAGCAACCTGCGCACGTAAATACCGTGCGGCCGCCAACCTTGCGAGTCTTCCCGCCACGGATGATGGCGGGTTGCTTGCATGTGCCACACAAACGCGTCCAACTGCCAGCAACTGAACGTTTGCGCGGCGTGGCGGTTTGTTGACGAAATTTGGCGATCTGATTCGGATCGAGCATGGATGTCGTCGCCCTGAGTTACGCTTGCCGCACCACTTAAACGCCATTTCGTGTAAAAAGATTTACATGAAATGCGAGCCGCCGCATTGCAAAAAGCGTTGTATTTTCAACGGCCTATATTATGTCTCAAAAGCGGTTTCTTTTCTAGTCCCACATGATGAAAACACCACCTCGCAATTTGCGCCTCACCGGCGGCTTCCTACTTCCGCTGCTCCTTATCGTCGTCATTTTGACTGCACTTTACGCCGTGGTCGTGTGGAAATGGAGCTACTCGGATGGCGAACGTGTGGGCGTTGTGCAGAAGTTCTCGCGCAAGGGCTGGGTATGCAAAACATGGGAAGGCGAGCTCAATATGGTCGTGCTACCCGGCGCGCTACCTGAAAAGTTCTTCTTCACTGTCTGGGACGAAACCGTCGCGACCGACATCAATCGGCACGTGGGAAAACGCGTAGCGCTACATTACGTCGAAAAGGTGGGGCTCCCCACAAGCTGTTTTGGCGATACGCGCTACTACATTCACAAGGTCAGGCCGGCCGCCGAATAACTCGCCAGAAGGCGCGTGTAGTCTTCGGGCGTATCGACGCCGGGGGGCAGTGGCTCGTTGATTACGCCAACAGCAATGCGGTAGCCGTGCGCCAGTGCGCGCAACTGCTCTAGCGACTCGAAGCGCTCAATCGCCGGAATCGAGAGTGTCGGAAACGTGCGCAGGAAGGACGCTCGGTAGGCATACAGTCCAATGTGGCGATACACCGGCAAATCCGCGGGCAAACTCTTAACGCATGCCGTCCAAGCATCGCGCGCGTAAGGAATCGGCGCACGACTGAAATAAAGCGCGAGCCCTGCTTGGTCTAGTACGCACTTCACCACATTGGGGTTCATCGCGTCGTTCACGTCGTGGATCGGGTGGCACAGTGTCGCTATCGCAGCCTTCGGCGTCTCAGCGAGGAGCACAGCCACCCGTTCAATTGCAGAGACCGGAATAAGCGGCTCATCGCCCTGCACGTTGACCACGATAGCGTCGTCAGCTAGCGCAAGCTGCTTAGCGACTTCGGAGAGGCGATCAGTGCCGGTCGGGTGATCATCGCGCGTCATCGCGACGCTCAGGCCCGCGCCTGAGCAAGCGACTGCAATACGCGCATCATCGGTCGCGATCACCACGCGCGTGGCCGAGGACAGGGCTGCACGCTCCGCCACGCGGACCACCATTGGCTTGCCACCTATATCAATCAGCGGCTTGCCAGGGAAGCGCGTGGACGCATAACGCGCGGGGATAACAACAATAAAACTCATACGGCAATGACTCCTGAACCGAGGGCGCCTGTCACGAAAGCGCTTCGACCTCTTCCGCCGACATTTTGCGCGCTTCTTCTTCGAGCATCACGGGCATACCATCGCGAATCGCATAGGCCAGTCGCGCAGATTTCGAGAGCAGTTCCTGCTTCTCGCGATCAAAGATGAGCGGCCCTTTGGTGACAGGGCAAACAAGTATTTCAAGTAGTTTCGGATCCATTGCTCGTAGGCTCACTAATCAAATATTTTTCTCGCGCGCGCTTCACGAGGTGTAAAAGCTTGCGCTTAGTTTCGGGGGCAAGATGTACAGTCATCGGTACAACCCACATGCGGTGATCAGCGAATTCCCGGCATTTGGCCGCGTCCTTTTCGGTCATCAGAATCGAGCGATTGCCGATGTTGTCGAAATCGGCCTGCTTAAAGGCATGGTGATCAGAAAACGCGAAGAGCTGACCATCGACACCGGCGCGCTCCAAAGCCTTTGCAAACTGCCCCGGATTGGCAATGCCAGCGACCACGGCGGGCCGCGAGCCGGCAAACGTACCCAGCTGCGTACGACGGCTGGGCTCGATCAACGCGTATGCATCGGAAATACGTCGCCGCGCCACATGATGGTTACCCACCTTGTAACCCGTTTCTGGCACCCACCACGAGGGTGTGATTCGAAGACCGCACTCGCGTGCGCGCTCCGTAGGTTCACGCAACGGCCCGGCTGGCAATAGCATCTGATTGCCGTAACGGCGCTCGCTGCTCATGACCTCAATCTCTACGTCACGCATGAGCGCATAGTGCTGGAGTGCATCGTCAGCAACCAAAACGTCCACTTCCGGATGCCGATCTAGCAACGCGCTAGCCGCAAGCGCACGCTTGGCGCACACCACAACCGGCACACTCAAAGCGAAATGCAGCAACGGCTCATCGCCCACCTCTGACGCTCTTGAGCGCGCGGAAACATGGCGCGGGATCGAAGGGCTGACGGGATATCCACGGCAGATTACGCCCGGCTTGTAACCCGCTTGAATTAGGCAACGCACGACCGCTTGCGTGATCGGCGTTTTACCGGCGCCGCCGATGACAATATTGCCGACAACAACTACGGGAACACCGGGGTGAAAGCGCTTAAACGTGCCGCCGCGATAAAGGGTTCGTCGCAAAGACACGATGCGCCCAAAAAGCCATGACATCGGCGACAGCAGCATTGCCACGGCGCTAGGCGGCGATGTCCACCAGATTTTTTCGAGCATGGCTGTCAGCATGAGGCAGACTAACTCAGACTAAATTTTGTCCAGCGTCGGCGCTATTTGCCAGCGGCCTGGGTGGTCGTAGTCTCGAACGTGATGTTGCCAAGGTTGGCAAGACGCGCGGCCTCCATCACATGCACAACGTCTTGGTGCTTTGCCGCGCCATCGGCCTTAATCACGACCACTGGATCGGTCAGACCCGTTGCGGCCTCCTTGAGGTTCTGCGAGAGTGATGCGATGCCTGGGAATGTAAACGGCGCCTTTTCGTTCACTTGAAACCGACCAGTCGAATCAACGACCACGGTGATTTGCTTTGGCCGCTGTACTTGCTTTTCGGCATCCGCCTCGGGCAAGGAAATTTTTAGTTCAGTGAACTTGCTGTACGTCGTTGAGGCCATCAAAAAGATAAGCACCACGAGCAGCACGTCAATCAACGGAATGAAGTTGATTTCTGGTTCTTCACGAAAGCGTCCGCGACGAAAGTTCACTTGGCCCGCTCTCCGTGGAGGATGTCAACCATGCGCGTCGCTTGCTGTTCCATTTCGATCAGTAACGAGTCCACCTTACCGCGGAAATAACGGTAGAACATCAGCGCTGGAACCGCCACGATAATACCCATCGCGGTGTTGTAAAGTGCGACAGAAATACCGTTTGCCAGTCGCGTCGGATCAACGCCCGCTGAGCCCGTGCTGCCGAAAATCTCAATCATGCCGATGATAGTGCCCAAGAGGCCCATCAACGGGGCAGCAGCGGCGATGGTGCCGATGGCGTTGAGATACTTTTCGAGGCCGTGCGCGACGACGCTACCGGTTTCTTCCAGCGCTTCTTTCACCACGGGGCGTGGTGATTTGATGTTGGCCAGTCCCGAGGCGAGAATTTGCCCCATCGGGCCCTGCCCAGCGGTTAAGTCGACGAGTTCTTGGGTGAGGCCTTTTTTACGGTACTCCGCGATAACTTTATCCACCAAACCCGGCGGAATAATTTGCGCACGGCGCAGGGTCCACGCGCGCTCAATGATCAGCGCCAGCGCCACGATAGATACAAAGATGAGCGGCCAAATGGGCCAGCCCGCCGCTTTAATGATGTCCCACATGCCGGAGCGTCTCCGAAGTTTCTGTTGCTGGTGAGTGTAACTGTGCTTGTCTGTTGCCGCGCTTAACTAGGTTTCCATCCGTCTTTCAACGTCACCGCTCGGTTAAAGACCAACGTTTCGGCCGATGAGTCCACGCGATCTGGCGTGAAATACCCATTACGCTCGAACTGGTAGCTCTCGCCTGCCCTTGCCGAAGCGAGCGACGGCTCCAACCATGCTGTGACCTTTTTCAGCGACGTTGGGTTCAAATAGGTTTTGTAGTCGCCTTCGCCGGAGTCTGGATCCTCAACGTTAAACAGTCGATCGTACAAACGCACTTCAGCTTGGATGCCGTCGAGCTTGGAAACCCAGTGAATCGCGCCTTTCACATTGCGACCGCCGGTGCCGCTCTTGGTCGCCGGATCGTAGGTTGCGTAAATGGTCGTGACATTGCCCGCCGGATCCTTTTCGATGCGTTCGCACTTGATAATGAACGCGTGGCGCAGTCGCACTTCGCCTCCGGGAACTAGACGAAAGAATCCTTTTGACGGCACTTCCATAAAGTCTTCGCGCTCAATGAAAACTTCACGAGCAAATTTGAAATCGCGCCGGCCCCGCGCCTCATCATGCGGGTGCACGGGCGCTGAACACAGCTCAAACTGCCCTTCCGAATAGTTTTCAATCACCACACGAATCGGATCGAGCACTACCATCGCACGGGCCGCCGTGGCGTCGAGATCATCGCGTAGGGCTCGCTCAAGGTCGGCCATGTCGATCCACTGGTGCGCTTTCGAGACACCTACCCGCTCCGCAAACAAGCGGATAGACGCTGGCGTGAAGCCGCGTCGACGCAGCCCAGCAAGCGTCATCATGCGCGGGTCATCCCAACCGCTCACGAGCCCGGTTTCGACGAGCTCGAGGAGCTTGCGTTTGCTCATCACCGTATAGCTCAAATTGAGCCGTGAAAACTCAATTTGCTGGGGGCTCGGCGCGGGTAATTTGCCTGATTCGACGAGCTTGGCAAGCACCCAATCGTAGAGCGGGCGATGCGCTTCGAATTCGAGCGTACACAACGAATGTGTAATGCGCTCAATCGCGTCGCTGATGCAGTGCGTGTAATCGTAGAGCGGATAGACACACCACTTGCTGCCTGTGCGGTGATGCTCTGTGTGGCGAATGCGGTAAATCGCGGGGTCGCGCAGATTCATATTCGGCGACGCCATGTCGATTTTCAGCCGCAGCACCTGAGTTCCGTCAGCATGCAGACCCCGTTTCATCTCGTCGAAGAGGCGCAGGTTTTCTTCAACGCCTCGATCACGAAACGGCGAGTTTTTGCCCGGCTCCGTCAACGTACCGCGATTGGCGCGAATGTCGTCTGCGGATTGGCTGTCGACATACGCCAAGCCCCGTTCGATGAAGTGTTGCGCGAAGGCGTAGAGCGTGTCGAAGTAGTCGCTCGCGTAGAACAAATGGTCTTTGAACGAGAAGCCCAACCACTCGACCATTTCCTTGATCGACTCTTCGTACTCGACGTCTTCTTTGACAGGATTGGTGTCGTCAAAACGCAGATGGCACACGCCGTTGTAGTCTTTGGCGAGGCCGAAGTTCAGACAAATCGACTTGGCGTGTCCGATATGCAGGTAGCCGTTCGGTTCTGGTGGGAAGCGCGTGATGACATTGCCGCCGTGCTTGCCGGACGCATTGTCTGCGTCGATGATCTGTCGAATGAAGTTGGAGACTTTGGTTTCGGGCGCATTGCCCTTGGTCGCGGTGCCGCTGGCCGGCGGCGTCGTGTGGCTCACAGAAGTCATTCGAGGATTGGACAAAGTCTAATTGTGCGGATGCACATTGTAATGGCGCGCTTTTGCGGCCAGTCGCTGAGCGATGCACCTGATTTCGCTCCCGCCCTCGTCATCCGGAAGCATCCAAACATAAGAACGTTCTTAGTTCCCGAACAAAAGTTGCCCACAACGACTGTGGATAACTCGGCTGATAACTCGCCCCACCGCGCCCAAACCCGCGTGAATTCGTGATCGCCACCTTTGCCCGAGCATTAGCAGGCGAAAAATCAATATGAATCAACCACTTACACCGCCCAATGTGCATTTGCCGCGCATGCCAGTGTTCTAAGATCAATCCCTTCTAGGCGGATTTCAGACACAATGCGTCCCCTATGGATGGTTACGAAAATTCGGCTTCTGCACAGTTACCCACTAGCGCCTCTGCGCTGTCAATCAGCGAGCTGCTGGCGCGTGCCAAGGCCGCGCTGGAGCGTGCGCTGCCGCTGGGTTGGGTGTCGGGCGAAATTTCCGGTTTTAAGCGCGCCGCATCGGGGCATTGTTACTTCGATTTGAAAGACGACGCCGCGCAGATCGCCTGCGTGCTGTACCGCAACCGCGCGGCGTTGGTGGGCTTTGAGCTCAAAGACGGCGCGCAAGTTGAACTGCGCGTCCGACCCGCGATTTACGAGCCACGCGGGAGCTTGCAGTTCGCGGTAGAACAAGCGAGGCTTGCTGGCGTCGGGAAATTATTCGAAGCGTTCTTGCTGCTGAAGGCAAAACTGCAATCCGAAGGACTGTTCGACGATGACTTGAAGCGCCCGCTTCCCTCGTTTCCAAGTCGCATCGGTGTCATCACATCACTCAAGGCCGCCGCGCTGGCTGACATGTTGCGCGTTCTGCGTGATCGTTGGCCACGCGCTGAGGTCATCATCTATCCAGCAAGTGTGCAGGGCGTCAAAGCGCCGTCTGAGTTGCTCGCGGCGCTTAACACGGCGAATGCGCGAGCGGAGTGCGATGTACTCGTGATCGGTCGCGGCGGAGGCAGCGTCGAAGATTTGTGGGCGTTCAACGACGAAGCGTTAACGCGCGCGGTCGCAGCCTCGACGCTGCCAATCGTGAGCGCAGTCGGCCACGAAACCGATTTTTCGCTTTGCGACTTTGCGGCCGATGCGCGCGCACCGACGCCGACAGCCGCTGCCGTGCTCATCACGCCGGAGCTTGATGCGATGCGCTCGCTTTGCGCAAACTATGCCGACCGCATGTCCGAATCCACGCGCCGGCGCCTTAATCGCTACGGCGAGCGATTGGATCGCGCCAGCGAACGTTTGCGTAGCAGCAGCTCGGTAATTGCGCCGTGGCGCGAGCGTCTGTTGCGCCTCGACGCGCGCTTGCAACGCGCGATGGCCGCTATGGTGCCAGCGCGGCACGCTCGCCTTGCCCTCGCCCACCAACGACTGGCGCTGGTGGTTCGCACGCCGCACGCTAGCGCGGTGATCGTCGCGCGACTCGACACTCAGCTAAATAGTGCGATGGCACGCTGCATACAGGCCTACGATCGCCGTTTGGCGCACGCCGCACAGGCGCTCTCACTGCTCAACCCGCAGCAGGTGCTCGACCGTGGTTACGCGGTCGTTTTCGACGCAGCAGGGCACACGGTTAGTGACGCTGCCACCCTTACGGCTGACGCCGACATACGCGTGAAACTTCGTACGGGCGAAGTCATGGCGAAAGTGACGAAGCGTCTCGACGGCGCAGCACACTGAAGTTTGGCGCCGGCCCAGTGCGCTTCACCGAAACGCCTCTGTTATGTACAGCTTTATCGCTCAAACGACCGACTGACGGTCGATGAGGCTGAATTTTTACGTTAGTCGACTAACGTGAAAATTTTAGCCAAACGACCGCCAAGCAGTCGTTTCGTGACAAAAGCCATATAGGCCTGGTATTAGGCATTTGTTACAGCTGCCGCTGTTTACGAACCAATGACGTTGGCATAAACTCCGGATTCCTTTGTGCTTCGAGGATTCGAGCCGTGCCATTTACCCGCTTATCTCATCAGCCGCGGCCCCGCCTGCTTGCGTCGCCTCCTCTCGCTAGACTCATCGCAGCTTGCGCACTCGCCGTCCTTCCCGTCGCCGCGCACGCCATCTGTCCGTTCAACGTAGCCGGTGGCAGCGCGCCCGACGCACTTCGTGACGGCGTGCTCCTCGTGCGCTACGCGCAGGGTCTTCGCGGTGCAACGTTGGTAGCTGGCACTGGTGCCACAGCTGCGACGGTAGAGGCGGCGATCGCGGCCAACACGGCGCAACTCGACATGAACGGCAACGGACAGTTTGATGTCGACGACGCGGCCATCATCGCGCGCAACATCTTCAAGTTTCCGTCGCCGCAGTGGGTCGTCCCGGGTGCAGCGGGCGCGTATGCAACGCGCACCCACTCCGAGCCCGTGAAGGCGTTTATCGACGCCAATTGCGTCGCAACAACGCTGCCAGGCACCACCACTGACCAAACGCAGGCATCGCGCTTCCTGATTCAGTCCACTTTCGGACCGAGCCGCGCGGACATCGCCTCGTTCATGACGCTGGCGGGCGCGAACCACAAGGCGCGCGCGGGAACTTGGATCAATGCGCAGTTCGCGATGCCGCGCCCCGCCAAACACTTTCAGTATCTGCTGGACCGCAAGGCCGAATACGATGCCCGCATCCCGCCGGATAACTTCTACAGCGAAATGACACGCGAAGCGTTTTGGAAGCAGGCGCTGAAAAGCCCTGATCAATTGCGGCAACGCCTCGCCTTCGCGCTCTCCGAAGTGCTGGTGGTTTCATCGAGTGGCGGCTCTGACAATCCTTTCGAGCTAGCAGCTTACTTGGACTTGCTCGCAGACAACGGCTACGGCAATTTCCGCGATGTGCTTTACAAAATGTCTCTCTCGCCCGCGATGGGCCGGTATTTGAGCCACTTGCGCAACGACGGAAGCAGCGCGACACCGAACGAAAATTTCGCACGCGAATTACTGCAACTCTTCGCCGTTGGCCTTGTAATGCTCAACCCAGATGGCACGCCAACAACGACCCCGAGTTACACCGAGGACACGGTCAAAGGCTTTGCCAAAGCGTTCACCGGTTTTTCCTACGACGATCCGTATTGCAAAGTCGGTGACCCGTCGTACGCGATCACACCATCCACCTGCACCGACGTGTACGGTGGGGTCCATCCGAGTTGGAATTGGGAGCCGGGCGCAGATTATCTTGGTCCCAATTTTCCGCCCGTGCTAACTGGGTGGAACCGCTCGATGATCCCCTTTCCCGGCCGCCACAGCGCACTCTCGAAACAATTGCTCGCCTACCCTAGCTACGCCGGTGTTGTTAGCGCATGCACGAACGCCGTCGCACTCGCCGCAGCCGGCGGTCTGCTACCCGCCATCAACACAGCGGGCTCAGGCGTAACGACGCGCACGAAAGTTAATGCGACGCAAGCCTACGCAACGGTGAACGACGCAATCGACAACGTGTTCTGCCACCCCAACGTTGGGCCGTTCATCGGCAAACACCTCATCAAATTTTTCGTCACATCGACCCCGAGTCCAGCCTACGTTGGACGTGTCGCCGCCGTGTTTAACAACAACGGCAGCGGCGTTCGCGGCGACATGCAGGCGGTGCTTCGAGCGGTCTTGCTTGACGACGAGGCCGTCACTCCCGCGACGGTGTTGACCACCGCGCCGGAGCTCATGAAGTTCGGAAAACTGCGCGAGCCGATCCTCCGTTTGAGCTCCATTTTCCGTGCGTTTAACGCTACGGCCACCTCGGGTCGCTATCAGCTCCACTACGGGCTTGAAGACGTGGAGTACGGCATTAGCCAAGCGCCGCTGCAATCGCCGACGGTCTTCAACTACTTCAATCCAGATTTTTCACCGCCGGGACCGGTGGCGCAAAGCAACGCGCTAGGACCGGAATTTCAAATTACGACGACCACGGCCATTGCGAGCACGCAGAACTACTTTGGCAGCATCGTGGCCCGCTCCGATAGCAATACAGCAGTTCGGCAAGTTGGACTGGCGCAGTTTGGCAGCTGCAACACGAGCAGCACGCCCGCGAACTACAAACCGGCTGACTGCGTGATATCCGATCTATCGGACTTGTATGCCGTTCAGGACAATGCTGGCGCGTTGTTTGATTACCTCAATCTAGTGCTCTTGGGCGGTCAACTCAGCCCGGCCAATAAGACGAGTTTGGAAAGCGCGCTAAACACGGCGTATCCGGTCTACGTCCTGCCGGGCAGTCCGTCTGCGGCAAACATCACGACTTGGCAAGAGCGCAAGCGCGAACGCGTCAAAGGCGCGCTGTGGCTCGCCGTACACACCCCAGAATTCCAGATTCAACGATAGGCAGCTCAGACATGAATCCCAAAGACATTCAAAAGCGCCGCGACTTCCTGAAATCCGCAACCGCGATGGCAGTGGGCGGCGGCTTGCCCACCATCAACGCGTTAAGCAACGTGGCACTCGCAGCAGGCCCCGTTGGCGTCACCGAGGTAGGGGCCGATTACAAAGCCATCGTGTGCGTGTTTTTGTACGGCGGACAGGACGCGTCGAACGTATTGATTCCGTACCAAGACGGAAATGCAACGGGCACGGCGCTGGGTGCGACGACTGTGGAGTTTGATCGGTACGCACATGATCGCTCAAATTTTTCGACCACCACGCCAGCCGGCGACCCGCCGGTTCAAAACTCCAGTTCCGGCAATCTGGCCTACACCCGCGCGCAGCTCGCGGCCACTGCACTGCCAGAAACAACGCTCAACAGCATCACAAGCACCGCATCGCCGTCCGCAGGCGGTTGGACGACGAACACGTACGGCCGCAAGTTTGCGCT
>Ga0209097_10003538_pt1 | contig 11940 bp, 7 predicted proteins | sample AD_UKC052_MetaG_FD_184419 | JGI IMG/M metagenome (GOLD analysis project Ga0209097, IMG submission 184419) | Active sludge microbial communities of municipal wastewater-treating anaerobic digesters from USA - AD_UKC052_MetaG (SPAdes) (version 2) | ecosystem: Engineered > Bioreactor > Anaerobic >... | reverse complement strand
AGGAGCAGGGATGCCAATGGGGCCTGGAGCCACGATAATAAGTGGCTTTTTGTGAAACCCTATAGCAGTTTCGCCACAACCCAACCCAATATTAACCGCGTAGAGTGGTATTTGGATAACGACCCTGGTTATGGAAATGCGACGGCTTTGTCATTTGCCTCCGCGCAAAATCTTCCCGGTCTTTCCTTTAATATTGATTTAGCCCCTTTAGCAGAGGGCGTCCATATTATAGGTGTACGAAGCAGGGATGCCAATGGCAGCTGGAGCCTGGATAACAAATGGATATTTTTAAAACCCTATGTTGCAGGTGGCAACAGCCCGGTACCGAACATTGTAAAAATGGAATATTTTGTTGATGTAGATCCCGGCTACGGCAAAGCTTCTCCTGTCAGCATAACACCTGGAAACGATATTGGAATGCTCATATTCAATGCCAATATTTCCAATGTTACCTATGGTTCTCACAAACTGGGTATTCGGAGCCTGGATGCCAATGGCGCCTGGAGCCTCGACAATAAAGTGGATTTCACGGGAGGTTCCGGTTCTGTTTGGCTTGGTGTTACCAGCACTGCCTGGAAAACCCCTTCAAATTGGGCTAAAGGAATAGTTCCAACCGGAAATGATGATGTGATTATTCCGGCTGGCACCCCATTTTCTCCCCTGGTTTCTGTAGGCGATAATGCTGCATGTAAAAGTATAAAATTGAATCCGGGGGCAGTGGTAACAGTAGCTACCGGCGCCACTTTGAAGGTGAACCAATAAGACCCAAAATTTTCAGGTATGGTGGATGTATAATCCGAAATGATCATCCCCACTTTTTAAGCGCTGCCCTGAAAGTATTGCAATGCGCATCCACCACATGCCTTACATCGGGGCTGTAACCACCGCCCATGGCTACTACACAGGGCAGGTTGTGCTTTTTGCAGAAGTCAAAAACCATTTCATCGCGCCGCTGGCAACCCGCCATCGTAAGGTTTAATTTACCAAACCGGTCTGTGGCCAAAACATCCACACCACTAAGAAAAAATACAAAATCGGGATGAACCTCTGTTTGAATAAAATCCAGGTTCATTGCCAAAAGGCCAAGATAATCCCTGTCTTCAATACCATCGGGCAAGGGCACATCAAGATCGCTTTTTTCTTTTACAAAGGGGTAGTTGTGGCCCCCATGCATGCTGAAGGTAAATACCCGTGGTTCGTTTTCAAAAATGCTCGCCGTTCCGTTTCCCTGGTGTACATCAAGGTCAATAATGGCAATTTGGCCTGCCATTTTTCGGTCTAGTAAATAATTGGCCGCTACCGCCATATCATTGAGCAGGCAAAAACCTTCTCCACGGTTGGCAAATGCATGGTGCGTGCCACCTGCCACATTGAGCGCCACCCCGTTTTCAAATGCAAAATGGCAGCAATCAATGGTCCCTTGTGTTATACGCAGTTCTCTTTCCACCAGTTTTTGGCTCAGAGGAAAGCCAATACGCCTGATATGCTGAGGGGTTAACCTGAGGTTTTTAAGGTCTTCGAAATAGGTTTTGTCATGGGTGATCAGCACAATTGATTCTTCACATGGTTCAGGGGCAAAAATGTTTTCCTTACCTATTGAGCCTTCATGCAGCAGTTGACCCGGAATCAGATCGTATTTTTCCATAGGAAACCGATGCCCTTTGGGCAAAGGGTGTGCATAAATGGGATCGTAAGCAATTTTTACCATAATTATCCGGCAGTAATAAGGGTTGGAACGAAAAATGGTTTACTTATTGTTGAGAAGGTGTAAAATTCAGGGTTTCGGGCCTTTCTTCCAATTTTGTTAGAACGTTTACAAATGCCAGATGGGCTTTTTACCCTGACTTGTTTATATTCGCCCCCACTTAAACGGTTAACCCCGGCATAGTAAATCCTAAGGTATTGAAAATTAAGCACTTATGAGTTTTAACAGGGTAAATAACATTGTAGGCTGGATTGTTTTCCTTATTGCCAGCACTGTCTATATCATGACAGCCGAAAAAAATGGCAGTTTGTGGGATTGTGGCGAATTTGTAGCGAGTTGTTTTAAGTTGCAAATACCGCATCCACCAGGGGCGCCCCTTTTTGTCATCCTTGGCCGGTTTTTTGTCATTCTTTTTGGTGATGATCCTGCTACAGCAGCCAAAGCGGTGAACATTATGAGCGCTTTAGCAAGCAGCTTTACCATTTTATTCCTTTTTTGGACCATTACCCACTTTGCCCGCAAACTGGTTAATCCCGATGTAAACACCATGACCGGCGACCAGGTAAATACTATTATGGGTGCCGGTGTTGTTGGTGCCCTTGCCTATACTTTCAGCGATTCTTTCTGGTTCAGCGCCGTTGAGGGCGAAGTTTATGCCCTTAGCTCCTTTTTTACCGCCCTGGTATTTTGGGCCATGCTGAAATGGGAGCACCAGGTTGACAGAGACAGTGCTACCGACAGCAGGGATGCGGGGCATTTTAATGCCGACCGGTGGATTGTTTTCATCTTTTTTATGATGGGACTTAGTATCGGTGTTCACCTGCTGAACCTCCTTACCATTCCCGCTATTGTAATGATTTATTATTTTAAGCGCTACCAGGTTACCAATTGGGGCACTTTTTGGGCCTTTGTGGTTGGATGTTTGATAACCGGGTTTGTTCAGAAATTCGTTATCCAGGAAACCATCACTTTTGCAGGCAAATTCGATATCCTGTTTGTAAACAGCTTCAGCCTACCCTTTTTCAGCGGTTTTTCCTTTTTCTTTATCCTGTTGGCAATCCTGATTTTTATTGGTCTTCGTATAGCTGCAAAAAAGGGCTGGTACTTTTTAAGGCTTGGCCTTTGGTGCGTAACTTTTATGCTGATTGGCTACAGCAGTTACCTTACCACCATGGTGCGCAGCAGTGCCGATCCCGGCGTGGATATGTACAATGTAGATAACCCCATGAGCCTTGTGGGCTACCTTGGCCGTGAGCAGTACGGTGATTTTCCGCTCGTATTCGGGCAGATGTTTACGGCACAAAGCAGCAATACCACCCGCGAAGAAGGCAAAACCCGCTACCAGAAATCAGACAGTGCCTATGTTGAAATAGGAACGGATGTAAAGGAGATTTTTGCCCCTGAAGATCAGATGCTGTTTCCCCGTTTGTGGGACCGCAGCAACGATCAGAATCATGCGGATTACTATGCCGAATACCTGGGAATAGGAAAAGTAAACGATCCCAAGGCCATGAACCCCGAAACCGGGGCTTACGATCGCCGGCCTACATTTGGCGATAACCTTCGCTTTTTTATCGGCTACCAGAATTACTGGATGTATATCCGCTATTTCATGTGGAATTTTGGCGGAAAACAAAACGATGTTCAGGGAGTACAACCCTGGAATGTGCGCGATGGCAACTGGAAATCAGGCATATCGTATGTGGACAATACCCTTTACGGGCCCCAGGATAAATTACCTGATACCATTAAAAACAACAAGGCCAACAACAGCCTTTTTGCCCTCCCGTTAATACTGGGTTTAATTGGTTTGTTTTACCATTACCACAAGCACCGCCGCGATTTTATAGTAAATTTCCTGCTGTTTTTCTTTACCGGTTTTGCCATTGTGGTTTACCTTAATCAGCCCGGCAATCAGCCACGTGAACGTGATTACGCCTATGTGGGCAGTTTTTACGCTTTTGCCGTTTGGATTGGTTTAGCCATTCCGGCGCTTATTGGCCTGGCAAAGGAAAAAACAACATCACTGTTGCAAAAGATACTTGTTAGCGGGGGCGTTTTATATGTAATTGCTGGAGCTTCTGCAGTTATTGCATCCAAAGGCGATTTCAAACAATTTCTTGGCTGGCTGTTGCTTGGTGCAACGGGCGCGGCTGTTACTGCCCTGCTTGCCTTTGGAATAAAAGCCCTCAAGTCAGAAAAAATAATGATTCCCGCCACCATCCTTCTTTGCCTGCTTACCGTGCCGGTGTGGATGGGCATACAGGAATGGGATGACCATGACCGCAGCAATAAACTGACTGCACCCGACCTTGCTAAAAATTACCTGGAAAGTTGCGCTCCGAATGCCATCCTTTTCACCTTTGGTGATAATGATACCTATCCTTTATGGTATGCACAGGAGGTGCAGGGCATCAGGCAGGATGTAAGGGTAATCAACTACAGCCTGTTGGGTATTGACTGGTACATTAACCAACTCAGGTATAAAGTAAACCAAAGTGCCCCCATTGATGTAATCTGGAGCAAGCAGCAGATTGAAGGTGAAAAACTGAATTATGCCATAGTTGACAACAGAACCGGCGGAACAGCAGACCTGTATGATGCGTTGAAAAACTGGGTTGGAACATCAGATGTTAGCCGCATGTACAATACCCGCGAAGAGTTTTTACCTATCGTTCCTGCATCTACATTAACCATTCCCGTTGATGTGGACAAAGTGAGAAAGAATGGAACCGTTTCGCCAACAGATACGGGCGTACTGTCATCGCTTTCCCTGCAATTTTCGCAGAGTTACCTGCTTAAAAATGACCTTGCGGTACTTGCAGTTATTGCCGGCAGCAACTGGGACCGTCCCATCTATTTTACATCACAGTTTGATCAGCTTGGTTTTTCTGGTTACCTGCGCCGCGATGGACTGGCTTACAGGCTTGTGCCACTGGCAGGGCAACCTACCAATGCAGGCTGGGCTTTTGAAAAAATGATGAAAGACTTTAAGTTTGGAAATGCCGATAAGGGCGGTGTGTATTTTGATGAAGAAAACAGGAGGCACATGAACAATATCAGGCAGGCATACGCCGATGTGGCGGTTGAATTGGCCAATACTGGCAGAAAGGACAGCGCCAAAGCCTTGCTGGGTAAAATTGATGCCGGCATGTTGCAGGAAAATGTACCCTATGGATTGGTAAGCCGGTACAATATGCACAACCAGGCAAGTTTAATGTTGCTAGAAGCCGCTTACCGTGCCGGGGATGCCGTACTTGCAAAGAAAATAGGCGATAGCGTGAAAAAAGACATAGATCAGCAGTTGGCCTATTATGCTTCGCTGGATCAAAGGCGTTCAGATGGATTGTATGTTGAAATTCAGTACGCAACGAGGTTACAGGGTATGCTTCAGCAAATGGAGCAGTTCCTTAACCCGGCAAATGCTGAAAAGCCGGCTGTGATTCAAACCAGATAATGGAAGGTGAAATAAAAAATGAGTTGAGCCTGTAAATTTTCATTCTGTTTTGGTTCCCTGGATAAAAGGAATTAACGAAAACGGAAATAATTCAGGAAGGCAGAACCCTTTGGTGAACAAAGCGGGTTCTGCCTTCGTTTTTATTGTAGTTTAGCCGAAAGGATACCTTATCAACCATATTTATAATGTTAGGCCACCGTTTTATAAAATTTGATCCCAATGCAGGCGGTAAAAGCCGTTTTGAACAATTGTTTGACCTGTTTATGCAAATGCTCGGGTTTACCAATGGCGACGCTACAGAAGCCCTGCAATGGCTGAATGAACTGGATAAAAAGTATCAGCTTACCGATGATGAATACGGCATGGGCGATTTTATTGAAGACCTGAAGGCAAAGGGATATATAGATGAAAACAATCAGACAGGCGAATTTAAAATTACCCCTCAAACCGAACAGGGGATCCGTAAACGCAGCCTTGAGGAGATATTTGGAAAGCTGAAAAAATCCAAACAGGGTAATCATGCAACCTTTAAACCGGGTATGGGTGATGAACTTAATCCTGAAACAAAGCCTTTTCAGTTTGGCGATACCCTTGAGCAGATCGATTTTACGGAAAGCATACGTAATGCGCAAATCAACCATGGAGTTGAGAGTTTTTCGATGCAGGAAGATGATCTGCAGATCAGGGAAACAGATTTTAAAGCACAAACAAGTACGGTACTGATGATTGATATCAGCCATTCCATGATTTTGTATGGTGAAGACCGGATTACGCCTGCTAAAAAAGTGGCCATGGCTTTGAGCGAGTTAATTACTACGCGCTATCCAAAAGATACCCTGGATATTGTGGTATTTGGCAACGATGCCTGGACAGTGGAAATAAAGGATTTGCCTTATTTGCAGGTTGGCCCTTACCACACCAATACCGTTGCCGGGCTTGAATTGGCAATGGATTTGCTGCGCAGGCGTAAAAACCCCAACAAGCAGATTTTTATGATTACCGATGGTAAGCCTACCTGTTTAAAAATCGGGGGCAAGTATTATAAAAACAGTTTTGGCATTGACCGGAAAATTCTTGTTCGCTGTCTTAATCTTGCCGCGCAGTGTAAAAAGCTGAAAATACCCATCACTACCTTTATGATAGCCACAGATCCCTACCTGCAAAGATTTGTAACCGAGTTTACCGAAACCAACAGCGGCAAGGCTTTTTTTGCCGGATTGGATAAGCTCGGGTCCTTCATTTTCAAGGATTTTGAAAGCGGGAAAAGGAAGACTTTGTACTAAGACTCTGGTTTATAAGCCGGTAAGGCGGTAAGATCGGTAAGAAGGCGGTAAGTAAGACAGCAAGCCTACATTTCAGTTTTAGCCCATATTTTTTTAATTCTTCCCGAAACCTTTCCGCCCCTGTCTACCGTCAGGCAGGTTTCCCGTCTTCCCGGCATTTGCTACATTTACCAAAAGAAAAGATAGGATTTATGTACACCCTTACAGAACAGGAACAATATCTTTCTAAACAAATTGTAGATGCTTTGTTCAAAGTACATTCTAACCTGGGCCCGGGATTGCTTGAGAAGGTTTATGAGGCATGCTTCTGCCATGAGTTGAATAAAAAAGGAATTTCCTTCAGAAGGCAGGTTTTCTTGCCAGTATATTATGACGGTTTAAATTTTGATGAAGGAATTCGCTGCGATGTATTTGTGGAAGAGCTTATACTGTGCGAACTTAAAGCAATTGATATTGTTAATCCTGTTTGGGAAGCGCAGCTAATAAGCCAATTGAAATTAACCAATAATCATGTTGGCTTTTTAGTTAACTTCAATGTCACTAAAATAAAAGATGGAATTAGAAGGTTCTCAGTTGAATAATTTTTTTAAAATAAATGACACATCCAAATATTGCAACAATAGGTCAGTTAAAAGCGGCAGGATATCAGCCTAAATCCATTAAAGAGGAAATTCGCAGTAATCTTATCGGAAAACTGAAGAACAAGGAAATTACTTTCCCCGGTATTCTTGGTTTTGAAGATACGGTAATTCCCGATACAGAAAGGGCGCTGCTCAGCAGGCACAATATCCTTTTTCTTGGTTTGCGCGGGCAGGCCAAAACACGCATGGCGCGTCAAATGATTGATTTGCTCGACGATTACATACCTGTAATTGCCGGAAGCGAAATTAACGACGACCCTTTTCACCCCATCAGCAAATATGGCCGCGACCTGCTCCACGAAAAAGGAGACGATACCCCCATTGAATGGGTGCATAAAAGTCAGCGTTACGGCGAAAAGCTTGCTACGCCCGATGTAAGCGTGGCCGATCTGATAGGCGATATTGACCCTATTAAGGCGGCCAACCTGAAACTGAGTTTTGCCGATGAGCGTGTACTGCATTTTGGCATTATTCCCCGCAGCAACCGGTGTATATTCGTAATAAACGAATTGCCCGATTTACAGGCCCGAATACAGGTTGCCCTGTTTAATATTTTGCAGGAAGGCGATATTCAGATCCGTGGTTTCAAATTGAGGTTGCCGCTTGACATTCTTTTTGTATTTACCGCCAACCCCGAAGATTATACCAACCGGGGCAGCATTGTAACGCCATTGAAGGACAGGATCGAAAGCCAGATTCTGACCCATTATCCAAAAACCATTGAAACGGCACTTTCCATAACCGAACAGGAAGCACAAATATTGCCGGAGCAGGCCGACAGGGTGGAGGTAAGCGATTTAATTAAAAGGTTGATTGAGCAGGTAGCTTTTGAAGCCCGGAGCAATGAGTACGTGGATAAAAAGAGTGGGGTTTCGGCAAGGTTAACCATCAGCGCCCTCGAGAATGCGGTATCAACTGCAGAGCGCAGGGCAATTTTGCATGGCGAAAAGAATACACAGGTTTGGATCAGTGATCTTTCAGGCATAATACCCTCCATTACCGGAAAAATTGAACTCGTGTACGAAGGCGAACAGGAAGGGCCTTTCCAGGTAGCGGTTAACCTGCTCGATAAGGCTATCCGTAGTTTGTTTATAACCTATTTTCCTGATCCTGAAAGCCTGAAGAAGAAGCGAAATACAGGCAAGCAATCTGTACCAAACCGTGAAAATGAAAATCCCTACAAGTCTGTTGTGGGATGGTTTGACTCAGGGAACAAAGTGGATATACTGGTTGATGCTACCGATCGGCAAAAAACAGACCAACTATATTCGGTGAGCGGGCTTCACGCGTTGGTTACAAAATTTCATGGCCTCAGGTCAGAAACTGAAATGGCATTACTGATGGAGTTGGTGCTGCATGGCTTATCAAGCCACTCGCTGATCAGCAAAAAGATTATAGAAGGTCGTATTGAGTTTAAGGACCTGATGGGAAGCATGCTGAATTTCGGTTCAGGTGGAATGAGCGAAGAGGATTTTAATGAGGATGATTTCAACTAGTATCAGGTGAAAGGTGAAATACTCACGTTTCACCTTTCACGTTTCACGATGGGTACCCAATATATCCTGTACATTACCGGTAATGTTCTCAGCAATCTTTTCCATGGGCAAATCATTTACATCATCTCCAAAGGGGTCTTCTATTTCTTCGGCAATCAGCTCAAGGCTTGCCAGTACGTAAAACATAAACATCACTACCGGAATAGCAATATAGCCAAGTGAAAAAACAAAACCGAAGGGCAGGGTGAGTACGTAAATTGCCACAAACTTTTTAATAAAAGTGCTGTACGAATAGGGTATAGGCGTGTTTTTAATACGTTCGCATGCCCCGCAAATATCCAGCAATGATTGCACCTCGGCATTAAGTATAATCAGTTGATCGCCCGTGATTGTTTGGTTTCGGTAAAGCTCCTGCAGCCTTCTTTGAATAAGAATGACTATTTGGGAGGGTATATGCCGTTTCCGGTCGAACCCCGGGATTTCGGGGTGTGGATTGGTATCAAGACTCAGCCTTGTTTTTTCTTTATGCAGGTGGTTGCTGAGTTCATCGGCAAAAAGCGTAATCAGTTTGCTGAAATAAGTTTTCTGTTTCACTGCATCTGCCGGCAGCATTACTTCCAGTTTTATGGCAAGGTTCCTGCTGCTGTTTACCAGCCCGCCCCACATTTTTCGGCCTTCCCACCACCTGTCGTACGAAGTATTGGTACGAAATACAAGTAACATGGAAATGGCAAAGCCCAGCAGGTTATGCATGAGCGTTATGTTTTTTACATGCGAAGTATCGCTCAGTTGCAGGTATTTTATTTCGAGCCAGGCAACACCCCAGGTAAATATGCCAATGCCAATCAACAAAGGCAAAAGTTTTCTGAAAGTATCAGCTTTATGAAAATAGAGTATCGGTGTGAGCCAATCTTTTGGATTATAAGAAACCATGCGACAAAATTGCACTATTGGCGCAACAATCCAAGGTTTGGGTTATACCTTTTGTTTTGTAATATTATGGATCATACCCCCAAAAATGAAAAAATGGAAGGGCAGAACAGCGTACCAGTACAGTCTGCCCCATAAACCTTTGGGCCGAAAAGTAGCGGTTTGACGCAAATGGGCTTTGTCATCCTTTTTTATAATTTTAAATTCCAGCCATGCTTCACCGGGAACCTTCATTTCGGCGAAAAGCAGCAATCTGCCTCCTTTTTTATCGGCAACCAACACCCGCCAAAAATCGAGGGCATCGCCCGCACGGATATCGGTTTGGCTTCGCCTGCCCCTGCGTAATCCAACACCACCGGCCATTTTATCCATAAAGCCGCGTATGGCCCAAAGCCGGTTGGCATAATACCAGCCCCTTTCGCCGCCGATGCGCCAGATATTTTCCATAACTGCGGGTATATCTGCCGCTTTAATTTCCTGCCATTTAACATCTGTAAAACAACCAAATACAGGTACCTCCCGCTGATTCATCCATTCGGCCGATGCGTCGCTCGAAGCAAAAGCATCTTTCCAGCTACTCAGTACATCGCCCTGCTCAATTTTTTCAAAAGCCATTTCGATGGCCTTGCGATAAGGGATAAGATCAATGTTTAATTCTGCCGCCAGCGCATTGGGTTTGGCTATTACCGGCACCTTCATGCTTTGCACCAGGTTTACCGCCAGCGGATAGCTTGTTGAAGTTACAAAATACAACCAGTACGAAGAAAGCTTGGGCGTCATAACAGGTACGGTGAAAACCCATCTTTTCAGTTTGCGCACTGATGCAAATTGTAAGATCATTTGCTTGTAGCTTAAAATATCAGGTCCGGCAATATCAAAGCTTTTGTGGTAGGTATTCTTTTTAAGCAATACGCCGCTCAGGAAATGAATGACATTCCTGATGGCAATGGGCTGACATTGGGTATCGAGCCATTTTGGTGCAATCATAACCGGCAGCTTTTCCACGAGGTCGCGTATTATTTCAAACGAAGCGCTACCGGATCCAAGTATGATGCCTGCCCGAAGGGTGGTTAATGGCACTTTTCCTGCACCCAGTATTTGCTCGACTTTAAAACGGGAACGAAGGTGCGGACTCAGGTGTTCATCGTTTACAATGCCGCTCAGGTAAATAACCTGCTTACATTGGGTGGTTTCAAGGGCGGCTAAAAAATGTTGTGCGGTAAGGGTTTCCCTGCTTTCAAAATCGCCGCCGGTGCTCATGGAATGGATGAGATAATAGGCGGCATCCAATTGTTCCGGGAAAATATTTTCGGGTACCGGTTTTAAAAAATCTACTGCTAAAACACGTAAGGCAGTAAGTGGATTTTCTTCTACAAACCGCTCCTTATTACGAACACAGCAATAAAGCGTATGACCTTGCTGAAGCAAAACAGGAATAAGGCGTTGGCCCACATAACCATTGGCACCGGTTACTAAAATATGCATACATTTATTTTGACATTACTTTCTAAGGCCCTTGCTTCCTGTTTGTATTACTTATTTACCGGGCAGGATAGGGCTCATCAAGTAGTTGTATGCAGGGTAATGTACATTTTTTTTCATTGCTTTCAATAGCAAGTTCAATCAGCCTGATTGTATTGTACCCATGTTCAGGCTTTTCAGATAAGGGTGCCCCGTTTACAATCGTGTCATAAAGGTTGGTATAAAATCCCCCATAGTTTCCTGCTTCAGTCGGCACCTGTTTTCTTACCACCTCACCATTTATAATGGTATTTAAAATTCCATTTTGCTCAGCAGGCTCTTTTCCCCAATCATAGCCAACAGGCATAATGCCCTGTTTCAATAATTCTTCCTGCGGATCATCGCCATATTTAAGGTAACTACCCAGTGTACCGTGTATGGCATACCGTGGCCCCATTTCGCGCACAAGCATCCCCGATTTCAGGATAACGGTTAAGCCACTGGCGTAATCGAGCCGCACATCAAAATAATCATCCACAATGGCAAAAGGGCGCTGGTGTTTGATGAAAGCGGTAATAAATTGCGGCAGTCCAAACAGGCAGAGTGCCTGATCAATCAGGTGCGGGCCAAGGTCGAAAAACACACCGCTGCCCGGCCGTACTTCCTCGCGCCAGGCTTTATCGGGTTTGGGCGCATCCCGGTAGCGGTCGAAATGGCAAATGTATTCATGCACTTCACCAAGCAATCCATCTTTTAATAATTGCCGTATGGTTTTAAAATCGCCTACATACCGCCGGTTTTGGTAAACGGAAAACACTTTACCGGATTCCCGCCCAAGCTTCACCAGTTCGGCAGCCTCGGCTGAATTGTTGGCAAATGGTTTTTCAAGCACAACATGCTTTCCCGCAAGCAGGGCAGCTTTTGCATAGGGAAAATGGGTTTCGTTGGGTGTTGTAATTACCACAAG
>Ga0209097_10003537_pt1 | contig 11943 bp, 12 predicted proteins | sample AD_UKC052_MetaG_FD_184419 | JGI IMG/M metagenome (GOLD analysis project Ga0209097, IMG submission 184419) | Active sludge microbial communities of municipal wastewater-treating anaerobic digesters from USA - AD_UKC052_MetaG (SPAdes) (version 2) | ecosystem: Engineered > Bioreactor > Anaerobic >... | reverse complement strand
ACCATCGGCAATACCTGCCCGTTATGCCTCATTCTATTGACGACCGTGCTAACCTTCAACATTCGGGTTGACAAACAGACGACAGACGATTTTTCGGCAAAGCCGTTTGGCTATTCTTCGCAAAATTAAAAGAGGTGTTTGCCACCGCACAAGCCGACACAAAACACCACATTTAATTTTGCCCAACCGCACCCAAGCCCGCCCACCACCCGACCAAAAATTCAAGTGGTAGCAAAATAATTTTAATCAAGTGATTAAAATGTTTGTTCAATTCAAAAAATAATTTTTATATTTGTCCCCGGAAACATTTTTAAACCAAAATGGCAAAAAAGAAAGAAGCAAAAGCGTTGGACACAACAACGGAAGCGAAAATAAAAAACGCTGCTCGTGTAGTGTTTCATAAAAAAGGTTTTGCAGCTACACGAACAAGGGATATTGCCGAAGAAGCGGGCATTAACCTTGCCTTGCTCAATTATTATTTCCGCAGTAAAGAAAAGTTATTTGAAACTATAATGTTTGAAACTGTTTTTGGATTTATGCAGAATATGGCAATGGTATTGAATGATGAGAAAAGTACCTTAGAGAAAAAAGTGGAACTTATTGCGTCCTATTATATTGACTTTATTACGAAAGAACCGAATATTCCAATTTTTATGTTAAGCGAAATTCGTAACAACAATGCACACGGACTATTAGAGAAATTACCAATTAAACAATTAGTAATGAACTCTGCATTTGTCAAACAACATCAGGAAGCCGTTGTAAAAGGAAAAATTACCGAACCAAACCCATTGCATTTTTTGATGAACTTATTGAGCTTGGTTGTTTTCCCTTTCATCGCACAACCATTGTTACAGGGCATTAGCGGATTGAATGAAACACAGTTTAACAAGCTGATGCAGGAGCGTAAAAAATTGATACCTGTTTGGATAAAAGCAATGATGAAAGCGAAGTAATTTTTTTTGCCACGCAGTTAATCAAATGATTGAAACATAAAATTAAATAAAATGATTAAAGTAGTAAATAAACAAAAATCAAAATGGCTCATTGGTGTATTGCTGATATGCAGCCATTGGGCAATGGCACAACAAAACAATTCATTGACCCTTGACAACTGCCTTGAAATGGCAAAGCAGAATTATCCGTTGATAAAGCAGTACACACTGATAGAAAAAACAAAGGAATATTCTATTGCCAATGCTCAAAAAGGTTATTTGCCTCAATTCAATGTGTCGGGGCAGGCAACCTATCAATCAGATGTAACGCAAGTTCCAATTTCATTGCCCAATATGGACATACCCACAATCAGCAAAGACCAATACAGGCTATATGGCGAAGTATCGCAGTCCATTACAGACCTGTTCACTGTGAAAGACCAAAAGGAGTATATCAATACCAACTCGGAAATAGAAACACAAAAAACAGAAGTGGAGCTTTACAAGCTAAGGGAACGTATCAACAACCTCTATTTCGGAATACTGTTGATTGACGCACAAATTCAGCAAACCGAACTACTGAAAAAAGACATTCAAAGCGGTATTGACCAAACCAATGTAGCCATTTCCAACGGAGTAGCTTTAAAAAGCACAGCCGATAATCTGAAAGCTGAATTGCTGAAAGCAGAGCAACGCACCATTGAACTGAAAGCCACACGCAGAGGCTATGCAGATATGTTGGCATTGTTTATCAACAATCCTATTGATGAAAATACCGTTCTTGAAAAACCGCATCGGCAAATGTTTACAAACACCATTAACCGACCAGAGCTAAGATTGTTTGACTTACAGAAAAAATCGTTTGATGTACAAAACAAACTGATTACCGCTAAAAATATGCCTCGTGTCAGTGTGTTTTTTCAAGGCGGTTTGGGCAGACCTGCATTGAATATGCTAAACCCCGATTTTGAGGGCTACTACATTGGCGGGCTTCGGTTGAATTGGAATTTGACAGGTTTCTATACCTACAACAGAGAAAAGAAAATGCTTGCACTCAATCAAAGTTTTATAGACATACAACGAGAAACTTTTTTGTTCAATACCAACCTCACACTAAAACAGCAAAACGCTGATATAACCAAAATGCAGGAATTGATTGAAACCGATAAAAGCATTGTAACACTTCGTGAAAGCGTAAAGAACACTACGCAAAACCAACTTACTTATGGTACGGCAACTACAAACGATTATCTCATTGCCGTAAATGCCGAAGACCAAGCAAAGCAAAGTTTGATTTTACACGAGATACAGCTTTTAATGACAGAGTACAACGCTCAAACAACAGCAGGGAATTAGTAACAATAAAAAATAGAAACAATGTATAAAATAAAAACAATCGCATTAGTAGCAGGCATCGCAACATTGCTTACAGCTTGCAATAACAACAAAGTTTCATTTGACGCTTCGGGAAGTTTTGAAGCAGAGGAAACAATCATTTCTTCGGAAGCCACAGGAACAATAAAACGGCTTGAAATTGAAGAGGGGCAAACATTAGAAGCAGGGCAGGTTATCGGCTACATAGACAGCTTACAGTTGTATTTGAAGAAAAAACAGTTGGAAGCACAGGTTACAGCCATTTTGGGAAAAAAGCCCAATATACCTGTTCAAATATCAGCCTTGCAGGAACAGCTTATAACTGCCGAAAAGGAACGGACAAGAATAGCCAATTTGGTAAAAGGCGATGCAGCTACACCCAAGCAGTTAGACGACATCAATGCACAGATTGAAGTGCTGAAAAAACAGATAGAAGCACAAAAATCTACATTGAACATTTCAAGCGAGGGTTTAGGCAAAGACGTTGTGCCGTTGCAGGTGCAGATTGAGCAACTGAATGACCAGCTTGCAAAATGCAATATCATAAATCCTACAAATGGAACGGTACTTTCTAAATATGCCGAAGCCAACGAAATGACGACAACAGGAAAACCGCTTTACAAAATTGCCGATTTGTCAAACATCATTTTGAGGGCTTACATCACAGGCGACCAATTACCGCAAATAAAATTGAACCAACAAGTAAAAGTGCTTACCGATGACAGCAAAGGCGGTTACAAAGAAGTAGAGGGTACAATAGTTTGGATAAACGATAAGGCAGAGTTTACACCAAAAACCATTCAGACCAAAGATGAGCGAGCAAATATGGTGTATGCAATCAAAGTGAAAGTAAAAAATGACGGTGCGTACAAAATAGGTATGTATGGCGAAATAAAATTCCAATGACAATGGCAGATGTTGTATTAAATAACATTGTAAAGACCTACAACAAAGGCGAAGTAAAGGCAGTAAACAATGTTTCTTTTGAAGTAAACAAAGGCGAATTGTTTGGTTTGATTGGTGCGGACGGAGCAGGCAAAACAAGCATTTTCCGCATACTCACGACCTTGCTTTTGCCCGATAGCGGTACAGCTTCCGTAAATGGTTGTGATGTGGTAAAAGACTATAAAGCCATTCGCAAAAATGTAGGTTATATGCCGGGCAAATTCTCATTGTATCAGGATTTATCCGTTGAAGAAAACCTCAACTTTTTTGCAACGGTATTCAATACCACCGTAGCAGAAAATTACGATTTGGTAAAGGATATTTATGTACAGTTAGAGCCGTTCAAAACACGCAGGGCAGGAAAATTGTCGGGCGGTATGAAACAGAAATTAGCGTTGTGTTGTGCTTTAATCCATCGTCCTACGGTGTTGTTTTTAGACGAGCCGACCACAGGCGTAGATGTAGTTTCAAGAAAAGAATTTTGGGAAATGCTGAAAGGCTTAAAGCAGCAGGGCATTACCATTTTGGTTTCCACGCCTTATATGGACGAAGCCACACTTTGTGAACGTATCGCATTGATACAAAACGGCAGTATAATGTCCATTGACACACCCGATACAATCATAAAGCAATATCCCGATACGCTTTTTGCAGTAAGGGCAGACAATATGAGCAGGTTGCTGAATGTGTTGCGGAGCAACAACCAAGTAAAAAGCTGTTTTTCATTTGGCGACTTTCATCACATCACGTTTCAAAATGATAATGAGCGTTCACAAAATGAACTGATACAAACCTTGCAAGAAGCCGATTTTCAAGACATTGAACTCAAACACATCACACCGAGCATTGAAGATTGCTTTATAAATCTGATGAACTGATATGACAAACGAAGTAGTAATAAAAACAGACAAGCTAACCAAGCGTTTTGGCAATTTCATCGCTACAAACGAAGTTACGTTTGAAGTGTATGCAGGGGAAATTTTTGGTTTCTTAGGTGCGAATGGTGCAGGAAAAACAACCGCAATGAAAATGCTTTGCGGACTTTCCAAACCCTCATCGGGCAATGCCACCATTGCAGGTTTTGACATTTACAAGCAGACCGAAGAAATAAAAAAGAACATCGGCTATATGAGCCAAAAATTTTCATTGTACGAAGATTTGACGGTAATAGAAAACATACAATTCTTTGGCGGTATTTATGGCTTATCCGATAAACAGCTAAAAGCAAAAAGCAATGAACTGATTGAAACATTGGGATTGCAAAGCGAAGCAAAAAAGTTGGTGGCTTCATTGCCGTTGGGTTGGAAACAAAAATTAGCTTTTTCGGTAGCGGTAATACACGAACCCAAAATTGTTTTTTTAGACGAACCCACAGGAGGCGTTGACCCTGTTACAAGACGGCAGTTTTGGGATTTGATTTACCAAGCTGCGGACAGGGACATTACCATTTTCGTTACCACGCATTATATGGACGAAGCCGAATACTGCAACCGAATTTCTATGATGGTGGACGGAGTAATAAAAGCATTGGACACACCTGCCAATTTAAAGCAACAATATTCAGCTAACTCAATGGACGATGTATTTTATGAGTTGGCAAGAGGAGCAAAACGAAAATCAGATTAAAGATGAAACAGTTTTTATCATTTGTAAGAAAAGAATTTTATCACGTATTCCGTGATAGCAAAACGCTGTTAATGCTATTCGGCTTGCCTATAGTGCAGATTGTGCTGTTTGGTTTTGCACTCACAAACGAAATCAAAAATTCCAAAATAGTTATTTGCGATTATGCAAAAGATGAAGCCACACAACAAATCATCAACAAGATAGAAGCAAGCAGGAATTTTGAAATTCAGAAAGCATTAATGAGCCACAAACAGATTGAAGAAGCCTTTAAGGAAGGAAACACAAAATTGGCAATTATTTTTCCTACCAATTTCAATAAAGACTTATTGCACTTAAATCAGGCACAAGTTCAGATTATTGCCGATGCTTCCGACCCCAACACTGCCAACACATTAACCAATTACGCAACCAATATCATTATGGATTATCAGCAGGAGTTGATGAAAAACAATGCAATGCCATTCCGTATAATTCCCGAACTGCGGATGTTGTACAATCCCGAATTGAAAGGAGCAACCAACTTTGTGCCAGGCGTAATGGCATTGGTGCTAATGCTGATTTGTGTGATGATGACTTCCGTTTCCATAGTTCGGGAAAAAGAAACAGGCACAATGGAAGTGCTGTTAGTTTCACCTTTCAATCCCTTTTTGGTTATCATTTCAAAAGCCATTCCGTATTTGTTTTTGTCGTTAATCAATCTTACGATAATTCTTGTATTAAGCATTACGCTTTTGGATATGCCTATAAATGGCAGCGTTTTACTACTATTCGCAACAAGCACCTTGTTGATTATTTGCGCTTTGTCTTTGGGCTTATTGATTTCAAACGTAACACAGTCGCAGCAAGCAGCAATGCTTATTTCAATGATGGGTATGTTAGTACCTACAATGTTATTTACAGGCTTTATGTTCCCTATCGAAAATATGCCTGTTCCGTTGCAGGTCATTTGTAACCTCATTCCTTCAAAATGGTATTACACCATTGTAAAATCAATAATGATAAAAGGGCTTGGATTTAGTGCTATATGGAAAGAAATATTGGTGCTTTTCGGAATGACTTGTTTTTTATTGGTAGTGAGCTTCAAAAAATTTAAAACCCGATTGGTATGAGAACGCTAAAATTTTTATTGCAAAAAGAGTTCAAACAAATCTTTCGTAATAAAGCGTTGTTGCCGTTGATTTTTGTTGTGCCGATAGTTCAGTTGCTCATACTTCCGTTGGCAGCCGATTACGAAGTAAAGAACATCAACATTTCAATCGTTGACCACGACCATTCTACTTATTCGCAACAACTGATTTCAAAAATTACCGCTTCGGGATATTTCCAATTGGCAGATTACGGAAACTCATTTCAAAGTGCATTTAATCAGATTGAAAAAGATAAATCCGATTTGATTTTGGAAATACCGCAGGGATTTGAAAAGAACTTAGTTCGTGAAAATGAGCAAAAATTATTTATTGCTGTTAATGCAATCAATGGCGTAAAAGCAGGTTTGGGCGGTGCTTATCTCGCACAGATTATTTCGGCATACAATAATGATATTCGCTTGCAATGGGTACAACCCGATAAGTATAATACTGCACCTGTTATTACCGTTGCTTCATCAAATTGGTTCAATCCATTTATGAACTATCGTTTTTTTATGGTTCCGGGCATTTTGGTTGTGTTGGTAACAATGGTAGGGGCTTATATGTGTGCATTGAACATTGTAAAAGAAAAAGAAGTCGGCACTATTGAACAAATCAACGTTACACCGATTAAGAAATATCAGTTTGTATTAGGCAAGCTCATTCCGTTTTGGGCAATCGGAATGTTCATTTTTAGTATCGGCTTGTTCATTGTAGCACGTTTTGTTTACGGCATTGTTCCTGTCGGAAGTTTGCTTTTGTTGTATGGTTATTTGTCAATTTATCTGATTGCTTTATTGGGTTTGGGATTACTCATTTCCACATTTGCCGAAACACAACAGCAGGCAATGTCGGTAGCCTTTTTCTTCATTATGATTTTTATGCTGATGAGTGGCTTGTTCACTCCGCTTGACGGAATGCCTCAATGGGCTTACATCATAGCAAAGAGTATTCCTGTAACTTATTTTATTGAGGTAGTACGAATGATAATTTTGAAAGGAAGCGGTTTTTCCGACATCAAATATCATTTTATTATTATGATTGGATTTGCTGTTTTATTGAACGGCTTGGCGATTTGGAATTATAAAAAGACGAGTTAGGGAGTTTTTTGTCGCAAATATTTACTAAATTTGCGACAAGATTAAAGCATAAAAATGTCCAAAAGCGTTGAAATACAAGTATTACACAAGATAAAGCGAAACCCAAGAGGTACGCTTTTCTTTGTGGACAGTTTTGCTACGATTGGCAACACCAAATCCGTGAATAAAGCATTGGAACGCTTGGTAAAATCAGGCGAATTGGAAAGGGTTGCCACAGGTATTTATGTTCGTCCTGTAATTGACGATTACATCGGGAAAGTGTTGCCAAGCATTGAAGAAATTGCCGTTGCCATTGCCAAACGAGATAGAGCTACGATTGTGCCGACAGGCAGTTATGCAATGTATAAATTGGGATTGACTACGCAAGTTCCTTTGAACATCGTTTACTATACCGATACTTCGGCACGAAAAATAAAAATCGGGAAACAGACTATTACATTCAAAAAAGCAAGTTCCAAAAACCTTTCTTTCGTTGGCGAAATCAGCAAATTGGCAATTCAAGCATTGCGAACTATTGGCAAAGACAAAGCAACGGGCGAAGAAATAAAACAGATAAAGAAGATTTTGAAAAACGAAAATCCCAAGCATTTGCAACACGATTTATTATTAGCGCCTGTTTGGATTAGAAAATTGATTACGGCAAATGAATAAGTTTACACATTTAAAAGAATGGTTTCAGTTGCCCGATGAAACCAAAATCAGGTTGTTTGCAGAAACAAGCCGACAAATCGGTTTGCCGTCATCATCAGCCGCAGAAAAAGATTGGTGGGTGGTGCAAACTTTGGCAGTTATCTTTTCAATGGATTGTGCGAACGCTTTAATTTTCAAAGGCGGAACTTCATTGAGCAAAGGTTGGAATTTGATACAACGTTTTTCAGAAGATATTGATTTGGCGTTGGACAGAGAGTTTTTAGGATTTACAGGCGAATTATCCAAGCAAGACATCAAAAAGTTAAGAAGAAAATCGTATCAATTCATCACGGAAGTTTTTACAGAAGAACTGAAAGTCAAGTTTACTGAATTGGGTTTCAAAGAAGTAACGGTAAAATACCGTGAAGTAGAAAATCACGACCAAGACCCTTTGATTATTGAAATTTACTACAATAAACTCACGGAAACGGACACTTATCTGAAACCCGGTGTTTTGGTGGAAGTTGGTTGCCGTTCGTTGAGAGAACCGTTTACGCAAAGAACTTTCGGCACGTTTGTTTCTGAAATTTATACAGACAATCCTTTTACAGACAAACCAATTACCATTCCTGTTGTAAATCCAGAACGGACATTTTTGGAAAAAGTATTTTTGTTGCACGAAGAATTTCAGAAACCGTTTGACAAAATAAGAGTGGAACGTCTTAGCAGACATCTTTACGACATTGAAAAACTAAGCCAAACCGAATACGTAGAAATTGCATTGCAGGACACAGAACTTTACGACACAATCGTAAGACATCGCAGTAAGTTCACAGCTATTTCAGGCATTGACTACGACAGACATAAACCCGAAAACATCAAGTTCATTCCGCCTGACACAATCATAAAAAAGTGGGAAGCAGACTACGAAGAAATGAAAGGCAGTATGATTTATGGACAACCGTTAAACTTTGACGAACTTATAAACCGACTGACTGAATTACAAAAACGAATAAACGCAAGCCAACGCTAAAGCAAGCACATTTGCATTTTTGCCGACACACAAAGCCAAACAGAAAAATGCAAAAGAGCTTTCTTGCCACCGCACGACAGACCGCTAAACGAACAGACAAAACAACGAATGACAAGAAGAACGAGGCATAACAAGGGTTTTGCGTCAGGCGGGCTGACGTGCCTCGTATGAACATTCGTGCTAAATTTGAGCTTTCGGCTTCGTATCAAGGTTAGTGCTAAAAATCCCGCCCGAACGCAAAGCCGCGGCACGTTGGCTGCAATACCAATTCAAAATTTCGTTGCTCCGGGGCGGACTGGTTTTAGTTTTTAAATGCTTTTGTTTTTTAGTTACAGTATTTGGTGGACAGTGACACTTTAAATCATAATCTCAAAATAATCATTTCATTACCAAACTCTTTACTTATGATGTTACAAATTATCATTGCCTCATTTTTATATCTTATAATTTTATGGCTTGCCTTTACAATTGTCTATACCATTTCCATTACTTATGACTTCATTCTACCAAAGATTAAAAATGAAGTCATTGGCTTAGTTGCAATGATAGTACTATCAATTATATCGCTATTGCTGTACGTTTATTTAGGGTTTTATATTATCACAAAAATATCCCATTATTTCAATGAGGAGTTTGGTAAAATTACTTTATTCTTTATAGTACCTATTATTTTGGGATTTTCACTTCTTAAATTCATTTCCAAAGGATTTAGGCAAAAGCAAAAAGAGGAAGAAAAAAACCATTATTCGGATTGGGAAAACAAGAACGACCTGACAAAATCAAATAAATTAGCTCTATTAGTAATGAGAAATAATATATTGATACTTGGAAATATCCTTGTAACTGTGATTAACATCATACTTATACTTACATATTGCTTTGATAATTCTTGGCTGGATTTAGCTATTAATTATATACCCTGATTTATATTTTAAGACTAATTATAGTTTATGACAGATTATACTTATGAAATATTAAAGTTACTTTCTGACAATGATGGCAGCATGGACGTATCGTTAATTATGGACAGTTTAATTAAAGACAAAGAACAACCTGAAGCAGGACAAATACAACAAAAAGCCTATTCAGTTATAGTAGGTATGTGGAGTGCTGAAAAGAAATTTATAAATCAAATACCAGTTTCATTAGGTGCAGAACTTAGCAATAGGTATTACAATCAATCACTACGACACATAGACGATGAAATTTCAATTGACATAACAATAACACAGGAAGGTGTTAACGAATATAGAAGACTTGATAGCATCCATAATCCTCCTCCGCAAGTCATTCCAGAATATCATACACATCAAACTTTTACTACTTATGGACACGGTAGCCCAATCGCAGGACACGACCTGAAAATGGAAGATGTAAAAGTTAATGATACAGTAGACGAAAAGAAAAATTCAAAACCTAAATGGCTGACATTTACTTTTTATTGGGAAGAATTAATTAAGATGGGTTGGAAAGCAATTGTTGCAGCCGCTGTAGTAATTTTATTAACATATTTAGGACTTCGACCATCATCGAATAAAGAATCAAAAGAACCAGAGAGTAAACAGACACCCGTACAAACAGATTCGACAAATAAGAAGGATAGCGTTGTCCGGTAAAACGAGAGTAATGTTTCAATATTCATTATCTGTTCTTTTTTCAGGCTTGCTTTCGGTTGACAAAGACGAGGTACATGCAGCCAACATTGGTATTGCCAATAGTGGGGCTAGACGGAAGTACAATCAGCAGCAGTAAAAAGCCAATCTTCAGTTCAGGCGGGACAAACAACGCTGAACATTTGATCTTAACTTCATAAAAATAATTTCAATCAGCAGTTGTTCCTGGCGGACGGAATTCTAATTCCCCACCATCGGCAATACCTGCCCGTTGTGCGTCATTCATAATGAAAATACTGCTACAAATAATAATCCTGTTGACTTTTACCGTCTGCGCTTTTGGACAAAACCCTAAGGTGACAAAGTATTTTAACTGGTATAAAAAGAACTACATCATTCAAAATCCAAGCTTTGCACATTCTGACACGGAAATATTATTTGTTCGACAATTTTATATTCCTGACGGACATGATGCAGAAGGAAGAGAACTATATGTTGAAAGCCTTATTTCAAAAGCTGACAAAGAAGAGCGTTTTGCAGACCCAGTTGTTTCCAATCTAAACCTTAAAACAAAAAAGTTGACACAAGTAGATTATGGCTGGACACCAACTTTTTCATCAGACGATAAAAAAATTATCTATAGTTATCAGACTGTTCCTATTTCAGGTAAAAGAGTTTTAGCTGAAACTCTTAATGGCAATAAAATAAAGATGTATAATCGGCACTCCAAGCAATATGAAATAATTGCCTCACCCGAACAAACTTTTTTGCTTGACCCGATATTTTTGGACAGCACGACTATTGTTTATAAAATTGGGGATGCAGTAAACGGTGCATATGGTGGCGGCGTAGCATTTAATCAAATCAATATTCTAACAAACAAAAATAAACCGCTCTACACGGCACAGAAAAATCACGGCCTGTTTAATTTAGTGGGTGATATTTATCGAACTAACAATGAAATTTACTATACTGTTTATATCCCCCAAGACAGTGCTTCATGGATGGCAAATAAATATTCACATTTGCTACTAAATTCAAATGGAGTTGTACATGATTTTGGGAAAGGCTCATTTAAAAGTATCGAAGGGAAATTTGGAATAGACGAAGAAGGAGGTTTTACATATTTACATGATGACCATACCCTAAGGACAGACAAAAACATATTAATAAAGTATAAAGACAACAAAATTCTTTATAAAAATGAATTGTCTTTTGAATATAATAAGGCTTCAATGAGCCCGAATGGAAAATATCTTTTGTTTTACAATAGCGACAACGGCATTTTCATAATGGACATAAATACTTTTACTAAAACAAAAATTACGTTGCCAGAGACAGAAGTATATTCAGTTGTGTGGTCAGACAATTCAACCAAATTAGCAATTGTACAAGGACACGAAAAACTACGGGACACTGACTTGATTTCATTGTTTGACGTGAAATGAACGAACGCACAACATTGGTATTGCCAATAGTGGGGCTGGACGGAAGTACAATCAGCAGCAGTAAAAATCCAGGCTTCAGTTCGGGCGGGACGTACAACGTTCAGCTGCAATT
>Ga0209097_10003536_pt1 | contig 11944 bp, 8 predicted proteins | sample AD_UKC052_MetaG_FD_184419 | JGI IMG/M metagenome (GOLD analysis project Ga0209097, IMG submission 184419) | Active sludge microbial communities of municipal wastewater-treating anaerobic digesters from USA - AD_UKC052_MetaG (SPAdes) (version 2) | ecosystem: Engineered > Bioreactor > Anaerobic >... | reverse complement strand
GGTGGCTTCGTCCAGAATGAGAATGGCCGGATCTTTCAGTATGGCACGGGCAATGGAAATGCGTTGCCGCTGACCACCCGATAGTTTCGAACCCCGGTCGCCAATGCGGGTCTCGTACCCATTCTCGCTTTCCATGATGAAGTTATGGGCATTGGCCACTTTGGCGGCCCGTTCCACCTGTTCCTGGGTGGCGGTTTTATTCCCGAAGGCGATGTTGTTGAAGATCGTGTCGTTGAAGAGAATCGTATCCTGGTTCACCATCCCGAACAGATTCCGCAGATCAAAAATCCGAAGGTTGCGGATGTCTTCTCCATCCACCCTGATCACCCCACTTTCCGGATCGTAAAAACGAACCATCAGGTCCACAATGGTGGATTTTCCACCACCAGAAGGACCTACCAATGCCAGCATTTTTCCTTTCTCGGCGGTAAAGGAAATGCTGTTCAGCACGGTGTTCTGTCCGTATGAGAACGACACATTCTCAAACGAAAGGCCCCTTGAAAAAGAAGGCAGTTCTTTGGGCTGGGCAATTTCTTTGATGTCGTTTTCCAGATCCATGATGGAGAAAATCCGGTCGCCCGCCACCAGTCCGCGTTGAAGAGTGGCATAGGCATTGGCCATGGCTTTGGCCGGACTCAGAATCTGAGAGAAAATCACAATGTAGGTGATGAACTGCGAGGCATCGAGCTGCGAGCTTTTATTGATCACCAGATGGCCGCCGTATAAAATGATCCCGATCGCCGAAAGCACACCCAGAATTTCAGAGGACGGTGAAGCCATTTCCCGTTTGTTGAGCCAGTTTTTAATGTAGTTCCGGAAGGCATTGTTGTTGTCATCAAACCGGTCCCGCACAAATTTTTCAGCATTGAAAATCTTGATTACCCTCAAACCAGCCAGGGTTTCTTCGGTAGTTGAAATAAGGTTGCTCATCAGTGCCAGACCATCGCCACTTTTCAGACGGCGACTCACCAGGTTGATCATCAAACCGGCCACTGGCAGATAGAGAATGGTGAAAACCGTCAGCTGAGGTGAAATGGTAAAGAGAAAGGAGAAATAGCCAATGATCAGCAGCGGCTCCCGGAAAACGGCTTCCAGTGAAATGAGAACCGAAAACTCAATGTCCTGCACATCGTTGCTGATGATGGTGATGAGGTTTCCTTTTTTCTGGTTGTTGAGATAAGAGAAATTCAGCTCGGTGTACTTCCGGAAAATATCCTGCCGCAGATTCCGCATCAGGTTCGATCGCATCCGGGTCATCACACGCTGGGAAGTGTACTTAAAGAGATTCGACAGAAAGATGAAAACGAAAATAATCCCGCAGATGAAGATCAGAGCGTATTCCAGTCCTTTGGTCTGGATGAGGCTATACATCTGGTAGTTGAAGAGGGCCACCACGTATTTTACCGACAATTCGGCTTCGGGCATCACCAGCTTTTCCGGCATCTGAACCGTACCGAAAAGGACATTCAGCAAAGGAATCAGAAGCGAGAAATTGAACACCCCAAACATCACAGCCAGTAATGCCTGCACAATGTACTCCGGCAAAAAGCCGCTGTATGGTTTGGAGTAGGAGAGGAGTCGCCAGAATGTTTTCATACGTGGAGGCTATCCGGCTTATTTCCGGATCACGGCATTGATGTCCTTTTCCAGTTTCGAAATGATGGCATTCATGGTGAAATCGATTTTGGAATCGGTGAGTGTTTGCTCTTCGTCCTGCAACACAATCGACATAGCGTAGGCTTTTTTACCGGCCTCAATTTTGTCGCCCTGGTACACATCGAACACCGAAATCGAACGGATCAGTTTTTTGTTGGAGCTGCGGATCAGATTTTCTATGGTCTCGAAGCCTGTTTTCTGGTCAATCACTACTGATAAATCCCGAACCACTTCCGGGAATTTCGACACTTCTTTTACTTTCAGTTTCGGAGCCTTCGCTGCCCGAACCATTTCCCAGTCAATCAGTCCAAACAAAACCGGTTGCTTCACTTCTTTGCGTTTCGCCACATCCGATTTTACCAATCCGGCAAAACCTGCTTTCCGGTTATTCCAATAAAGTGTCTGGCCATAGCCCAGATACGACGGCGCCTCTTCTCTCCACTGGATACCGGTAATTCCAATCCTTGTGAGCAGATTTTCCATGCTCTTTTTCAGGTGGTAATACTGCACTTTCTCGTCACCCGATTCCCAGGAAGAGTCGTTCCAAAGTCCGGTTAAGTACATGCCCAGACCGTATCGCTCGCTGTATTTTCCTTCATGGCGGGAATAAGTTTTGCCGATTTCGAACAACTTGAGATTGTTCTGTTTCCGGTTGATGTTGTAGGCCATGGCTTCCAGTCCCGAGAACAACAAAGTCTGGCGCATTACACCGAGGTCTTCGCTCAATCGGTTCAGAAGCGGAACACTGGCTTCCATGTCAAATTCCGTCATTCCTTCCAGCAGATTCGGGTGCGTGAGTGAATTTGTCACGATTTCCACAAAACCCATATCGGCCAGCAACTGTGAGGCTCGCTGGTTCAGTTTTTCAGGACGGGATTCATCGCGGCTCGAAATGAAATCGGTACGCAGAGCAGAATCAATTTTGATGTTGTCGATGCCATACACCCTCAGAATTTCTTCGGTGATGTCGGCTTCCCGTTCCACATCCACCCGGTAGGCCGGAATCTCGGCTTCGAATTCTTCTTCAAAACCGGGATGACCATATTCATCCAGCGGACGGGTTTTAATATCCAGATTTTCAAGGATCTGGTACACGGTGTCACGGGGAAGTTCTTCGCCAATGAGGCGGTTGATGTTCCGCCACTTCACCGTCAGTTTTTTGTTTTCGATTGGATTCGGATATTGATCGGAATACAGGCACTCGACTTTTCCAGCTCCGGTCGATTCGATCAGAAAGGCAGCTCTTGACAAGGCTTTCACCACCATATTCGGATCGGTGCCCCGCTCAAAACGGAAACTGGAATCCGATTTCAGGCTGTGTTTCTGAGACGATTTCCGAACCGTCGCCGGATTGAAATAAGCACTTTCTAAAAAGACCGATTTGGTTTCCGTCCGTACGCCTGACTCATCGCCACCCATCACGCCGGCAAGGGCGAGAGGTTTTTGAGAATCGGCAATGATGAGGTCGTCTTCGGTCAGTGTTTTTTCAGATTTGTCCAGCATCACCAGTTTTTCACCCGCTTTGGCTCTTCGCACCACAATGGCATTGCCAGCCAGTTTGGCGGCATCGAAGGCATGCATGGGCTGGCCCAGTTCGTGAAGAACAAAATTGGTAATGTCCACCAGATTATTGATCGGATTAAGTCCGATGCTTTTCAGTGCCACCTGCATCCATTCCGGAGAAGTTCCGATGGTGACGTTTTCAATGTACAATCCAGCATATCGCGGACAGCCATCGGTATCCTGTACATCAACTGAAACCGCTCCTTTTTTTGTGAAGGATGCCAGATCCAGAATTTCCGGAAATACGACCGGCCGGTTCAGAATCGCTTTCAGATCCCGGGCTACACCATAATGCGAAGCGGCATCCACACGGTTAGGCGTGAGCCCGATTTCGTATACAATCTCCGCTTCCAGATTGAAATATTTTGCAGCTGGCGTACCATTGGCCAAAGGCGTGTCCAGAATCATAATTCCGGCATGGCTGTGGCCCAGACCAATTTCGTCTTCGGCACAGATCATCCCTTCGGAAAGCTCGCCACGGATTTTCGATTTTTTTATTGTAAACGCATCGCCTTCAGACGGATACAAGGTTGCCCCAACGGTTGCCACCACCACTTTCTGTCCGGCTGCTACGTTGGGAGCACCGCACACAATGTGCAAAGGTTCGGCTCCGCCTACATCGACAGTTGTCTTGCTCAGTTTGTCGGCATCGGGGTGTTTGGCACAGGTGAGCACTTCACCGATCACCAGTCCTGCGAGGTTTCCTTTTATCTTTTCTACGTGCTCAATGGCTTCCACTTCCAGTCCCAGTCCGGTAAGGAGGCCAGAAATCTGGTTTTGATTTTCAGGAAGATGAATGAGTTTTTGTAGCCAGCTATGCGATATTTTCATCAGAAATGCGTCTATTTCGGGGGAATTCCCGCTTTGGATCCTTCCCGGTTCTGTAAAACGGGCCGCAAATTAACAACTTACCAATCGCCTTTGGAATGAAAAAGAGGATTCTCTCTCTACTTTATTTTTTGCTGGTTACCGTTTATTCCATTCAGGCTCAGAAATACACAGCACTCGATTCCCTTCGCGGATCCTATCACGCCAACCGCAGTTGCTACGACCTCAATCAGTATCATCTCAAACTGAAAGTCGATCCGGTTACCCGTTATCTTTCTGGCACCAACCGGATTTTCTGTACCGGATTGTCCGAATCCCGCAGCCTGCAGATCGACCTTGACCCGGCTTTCGATATTCTTTCCATTGAAACCTCAGAAGGAACGGCAAAATGGAAACGGATGGGTACCTCGGTGGTCCTACAGCTTCCGTTTCTGATTCAACCCAATAAAAAATTCTGGCTGGATGTCGTGTACAAAGGTCATCCGCATACAGCAGCCAATCCACCATGGGACGGCGGTTTTGTATGGGAAACCGATGCCGACGGCCTTCCCTGGATTGGTGTTTCCTGTGAAGGCGAAGGGGCCAGTCTCTGGTTTCCGTCCAAAGACCACCCGGCCGATGAACCTGATTCAGTCCTCCTGCAATACGAAGTACCCCGGAATCTGGTGGCCGTCGGTAACGGGCAGTTTCTCGGACGAAAAGCTGTTTCGGATTCAACTTATATGTATTCCTATAAAGTCACCTACCCGATCAATCAGTACAACATCACGTTCAATGCTGCCGCGTATCAGACCTGGATCGATACCATCCGTCTTCCAATTTCGGGTAGGGTGATGAACATGAGTTTTTATGCTTTACGCGAAGATCTGGAACGGGCGAAGAAGCAGTGGGCGCAGGCAAAAACGGTTCTCCGTGTGCTGGGCCGTCAGTTTGGCGATTATCCGTTTCCGAATGATGGTTACAAGTTGGTGCAGACACCCTATCTGGGGATGGAACACCAGTCCTGCATTGCGTATGGTGATAAATTTGACAACAATGCCTTTGGGTTCGATTTCATTGTGATGCACGAAACGGGTCATGAGTGGTGGGGAAATTATACCTCCGCCGATGATCACGCCGACATGTGGATTCATGAATCGTTTTGTACCTACTCAGAAGCGCTGTTTGTGGAGGCTTTGCAGGGAAAAGAAAAGGCCATGGATTACCTGGTTCTACAAAAAAAGAAGATCAAAAATAAGTCGCCGGTTCAGGGAGAACGGGATGTGTATTTTCAGGATTGGAAGGATTCTGACATGTATTACAAAGGATCCTGGATGCTGCACAGTTTACGGTTTGTAATCAACGATGACGTCCTATGGTTTGATTGCCTGAAGTCGATTCGTTCTCAATTCGGGATGAAACCCGTTTCGTCGGTTGAATTACAGAAGCACATGTCTTCTTTTCTGAAAAGGGACCTGGCGTCGTTTTTTCAACAATATCTGAATAAGACCCAATGGCCGGAACTGGAATTCCGAAGAGTATTGAAAGACGGGGAAGGAACGATTGGCTTCCGCTGGAAAACGGATGTGAAGGACTTTCAATACCCGGCCCCGGTATTCATCAATGGTCAGCCTCACCGCATCGAAACCGGAAATCGCTGGACGGAAATCGCCTTACGGGATCCGATCAAAACCGTCGAAGCCGACGAACGGCTGTTTCTTTACCGGTTGAAAGAAGTGAAGTAGAACAAGTTCTCTACCAGAGAAACTTATCCTTATACATCTGGATGCTTTCCCGGATAATCCGGAATGCCTCTCCTTTCGGAAGGAAATTTTCTACCACCACATCTTTATGCTCAAGCTTTTTATAGTCTTCGAAAAAGCGCTGAACCTGATTGATGGTGTGGATTGGAAGCTCGTTGATGTTGTCAATGTGGTTTACTGACATATCGTTGGCAGCAACCGCAATGATTTTATCATCGGCCTCGCCCTGATCAATCATTCGCATCACACCCACCACTTTGGCATCGACCTGGCACAGGTGCGGCAATTCAATGGACGTAATCACCAGGATGTCCAGCGGATCTTTGTCCTCGCAATACGTCCGGGGAATAAATCCATAGTTTGCCGGATAATGAACAGCGGAGAAAAGCACACGATCCAGTTTTAATAGACCGGTGGCTTTATCCAGTTCAAATTTTCCTTTTGAGCCGGACGGTATCTCGATAATGGCATTCACCACTTCCGGAGCTTCGTCGCCGAAATGAACATGGTGCCATGGGTTGAAATTGGTATGTGATTGCGATTGCATAGACATGAATGATTCTTTAATAATAGTAAACGGTATCCTCAGAACGGGACCTGACAACGAAACAAAGACGTACTCTGAGTTGAAAGAATCCGTCGTTTCGTTTTTGGCCGGCTTGTTCCTGGGTGGTAAAATCGTACCGGTTTGTTTTTGTGAATGCCTGTGTGTAACCGGCTTCAAAATGAAAATTGAGTTTGCCGTTGTCGGGTAAGTATAAATATCCCAACCATATACTGGCCGCCGGGCCACTTCTAAGACGGTCATATCCTTTCCTAATTTCGTCGGAAAACTGCGGTGTTTTTTTGCTCAGATCCTGGATATAGGTCCAGCTTCGGAACCAGCTGGCTCCGGCAACGGCTGTGAACCCACCAAGCGTATTCTTTCCAGGCTTTTGCGAAAAACGGAAGGTTCGGCCAAAACGTACGGCAGGTAAAGAAACTGCCCGTTGAAATACTTTGAAAACCGCATCACTGCCATTGGTTCCAATCACATTTCCGTCTTCAGTCCGTAGGTTTGGGATGGGGTCTGTTTTAACACCGTTGCCAAAAAAATACCCGCCTTCCAGTCCGAAGAGCCATTTCTTTTTTGTCTGGTACTGAATTCCACCTCCAATTTCACCAAAGGTTCCATAATCAGCAGCAAGATCACCGCCGGGTATCGCCAAAGATGCAAAGCCGTTGAACATCAGGCACCGTTGCCCAGTCTCTTCCTTTGGTTTCTTTTCCTGGGCACGGAGGGGAAACCAGAAAAAGCAGATAAGCAAAATGGCTCCGGAATATGTCCGGACAGCATATAAAAAGGTATTTTTGAAACCATTCATCGGGACATCAAAGAACATACTTATCCAACATTTATCCATCTTTCTCCAACATTATTTTGGATGCGGCCCCAGACCTTTGTTTTTTTGGCCCTGAATTCGTAAAGATATTTTTTAATCGTACTCAATGAAGATCGCTGTAGTTGGAACCGGATATGTAGGTCTTGTGACCGGAACCTGTTTCGCAGAAACGGGAAACACGGTAACCTGTGTGGATAACAATCTGGAAAAAGTAGCCAGCCTCCGTAACGGAGTCATTCCAATTTTTGAACCAGGTCTGGATGTGTTGTTCGACCGGAATATTGCCCAGGGAAGACTAAAGTTTACCCACGACCTGAAAGAAGGAATTCAGGATGCATCGATCATTTTCCTTGCTTTGCCAACACCTCCGGGAGAAGATGGCTCTGCCGATTTAAGTTACATTCTGGGAGTGGCCAGAGATTTGGGACCACTCCTTCACCAATATACGGTCATAATCGACAAATCTACTGTACCTGTTGGAACAGCTGAACTGGTTACACAGCGTGTAGCCGAAGGAGCGAAATTCGAATTCGATGTCGTGTCCAATCCTGAATTCCTTCGCGAAGGTGTGGCGGTTGAAGATTTTATGAAGCCTGATCGTGTGGTGATTGGTACCCGGTCTGAAAAAGCAAAGAAAATTTTGGAGCGTCTGTATTCGCCACTTGTTCGTCAGGGCAATCCGGTGATGTTTATGGATGAGCGTTCTGCTGAGTTGACCAAATATGCAGCCAATGCGTTTCTCGCCACCAAGATTACATTCATGAATGAAATCGCCAATCTCTGCGAAAGAGTGGGCGCCAACGTGGATGAAGTCCGCAGAGGGATTGGTTCTGACAGCCGGATCGGTAAGCGTTTTCTGTTTGCCGGTATAGGTTATGGCGGTAGCTGCTTCCCTAAAGATGTGCAGGCGCTGGCCAAAACTTCTTCTGATAATGACTACGATTTCCGGATTCTGAAATCAGTTATGCAAGTAAACCAGAATCAGAAAACAAAAATGATTCCGGCCATCAAAGCGCATTTTAACGGAGACCTGAAGGGCAAGCGAATCGCCATATGGGGACTCGCTTTCAAACCATACACAGATGATATCCGGGAAGCACCGGCACTTGAAAACATCAAAACTTTGCTCGCTGAAGGAGTTTCTATAAAAGCATATGATCCGGAAGCACAGGAAAATGTAAAGCGGATTCTGGGAGACCAGATTACGTTTGGAACCGATTTGTACGATACCATCACCGATGCAGATGCCCTGCTGGTGGTAACCGAATGGCCGGAATTCCGAACACCGGAGTTCGATAAAATCAGTTCGTTGCTGAAAAATAAAGTGATCTTTGACGGACGCAATGTATTCGAGCCGGATCAGATGCAAGAGTTGGGATTTGACTACTATTCCATTGGCCGTCAGCCGGTTTTATCATCTGCGAAATAAGAAACAATGAAGAGAGTACTAATTACAGGTGGGGCAGGATTTCTTGGTTCTCACCTTTGTGACCGCTTTTTGAAAGAAGGTTTCCATGTGATCGCGATGGACAACCTCATCACCGGAAATCTGGCAAACATTGAGCACCTATTCCATTTAAAGGAGTTTGAGTTTTATCACCATGATGTTTCGAAATTCGTTCATGTTCCAGGTGAGTTGGACTACATCCTTCATTTTGCATCACCGGCCTCTCCCATTGATTATCTGAAATTGCCAATCCAGACCTTGAAAGTGGGTTCTTTGGGCACACACAATCTTCTTGGTCTGGCCAAATCGAAAAAAGCCCGTTTTCTCATTGCCTCTACATCCGAAGTCTATGGTGATCCTTTGGTTCACCCACAAAACGAGGATTACTGGGGTAATGTAAACCCGATTGGTCCGCGTGGTGTGTACGACGAGGCCAAGCGTTTTCAGGAGGCCATCACGATGGCCTATCATACCTATCATGGTCTGGAAACACGAATTGTCCGGATTTTCAATACCTATGGTCCCCGTATGAGACTTGATGACGGCCGTGTATTGCCTGCATTCATCGGACAGGCACTGAGAGGGGAAGACCTTACTGCATTTGGGGATGGTTCCCAAACACGCTCTTTCTGTTACGTGTCTGACCTGGTGGAAGGAATTTACCGTCTGTTACTGAGTGATTATCCGAATCCGGTGAACATTGGAAATCCAGGTGAAATCACGATCAATCAGTTTGCTGAAGAGATCATTGCGCTCACAGGGGCAAAGACTAAAATCATTTACAAGCCTCTTCCGAAAGATGATCCGAAACAACGGCAACCAGATATTACCCGTGCCCGTGAAATTCTGAACTGGGAACCAAAAGTGAACCGGGCAGAAGGTCTGAAGATGACACTTGATTATTTCAAGGCAGTGTTAGCAAAATAACGTCAGTCATTTTCCAGATTTGTCAGAATGAACCTGCTTCAGTTAAAGGATCTTCTGCTGGAATCAGGTCTGGCTTCCGAACTCGCCCTGGTCCTGGGTGTTATTCTGATCAGTTTCTGGAGTGGTTTTGCTGCAAAATCTTCTTTTGGCATTTCATTCTGGATTGCGCTGTTCGCCATTGGCGCTTACTTTTTTCTTTCCGACTATACGCCGTTGGAGGGAAGTTTCTATTCTCTTCGATTTTATTTCTGGAGTGGATACCTTAAAAAGTATTTTGGTGTAGCAGCCTCTGTTGCACTCTTTGGTTTTCTCGAATGGAGAAACGAGCGTGGCGTTCAGGCCCGAACAGAACTTCTTGTTTTGTTGCTGCTGAGTCAGTTATCACTTTCGATCCTCATTCAGGCAAAATCTCTATGGCTGATGTTTATGGCGGCAGAAGGCTTTTCGTTTTGTGCCTATGCTTTCGCCAGACCTACAGGAAAAGACAAATCAGCGAACGAATCTGTCCTGAAATATTTTGCTTCCGGCTCGCTGGTATCCGCCATTGGCTTATTTGGCCTAACATGGATTCTGGGTTTTCAGGGTACCATCATCGAGCCAGGAAATGATTTCCTTGTTTCAGTAGCCTTTTTTCCTGTTGCCGGAGCGGTGTTCTATCTGTCATTTTTGTTGTTCAAGCTGGGAGGATTTCCGTTTCACTTTTGGGTACAGGGTGTGTATGAAAATGCCCCGACGCCATTTGCCGGTTTTATTGCATCAGCACCTAAGGTTGCGGCAGCATTTGCTTTGCTAAATGTGGTGGCTGAGATTGAACCAAACCTCACATTTCCATTGGTTGTATTGGCTTTGATTGGAAGCGTTTTTGGGAATCTGGCAGCTCTCCGGTCGGGAACTATCAAAAATCTGCTCGCATTTTCCGCAGTTGGGCAGGCTGGTTTTCTTCTGATTCCGGCCATCTTTTCGAAACAGATTTCAGGAGCTGAAAGTCAGCTTCTCGTATTTGGAATTGGATATGCTGTGGTGGTCCAGGCGGCATTCAGTGCGGTTCAGTATTTTGAAAATCATCTGAAGGATGGTCTTTCTGTCTCGGACTTTTCCGGCCAGTTTCAATCGCATCCTTTGCCATCAGTCCTATTTATTATTCTGGTGATATCCTTGATCGGCTTGCCCCCAACCATAGGCTTCAGTGGAAAGCTGCTCATTTTTGCAGGGATCCTGAAAGGTTCCAATCTGTTCTCCGAATCTGTTCTGTTTCTTTTGTTTGGAATGGGTCTGGGCACTACTTTTATCTCATTCGGCTATTATTACCGGATTCCTTATTTCCTTATTTTCCGGAACCGGGTGATTGAAGACCATACCCTCCGGAATTCTTCAGCTTCCCTCTTGTGGCTGGTTCTGGCTACATTATTTGTCTTTCTGGCATTTTTTAGTCCGTCCACATTTTTTCCGTTCCCATAGAAGATCGTTCTGAACCATCATGAACCGGAAGATATTGCTGGTGGATAATTTCGATTCCTTCACATTTAATGTGAAAGATTACCTGGAGCAATGTGGTGTCTCTGTGACCGTTACTGCCAGACCAGAAGTGAAAATCGCTGACTACGAATTGTATGACGGTGTCGTGTTTTCACCCGGGCCTGGAAATCCTGCCACCATGCCGGAATTGTGTGAACTGGTTCGATCTGCCATCATTTCTAAACCAACATTAGGAATATGCCTTGGATTTCAGGCCATCGCTTTTTGTCTTGGATCCACCATCAGGAAAGGCATCCCTCACCACGGGAAATTATCGGAAGTGAGGAAAATTCAGGATGGTGCGTTTATCAACAGTTTGCCAGATCGATTTGAAGTGGTTCGTTATCACTCACTTGTGGTTTCAGATCTTGTTCCTCCTTTGAAGATTTTACTAGAGACAGACGATCAGGAAATTATGGCATTTGAGCATTTCAGCCGGCCAGTTTGCGGTGTTCAGTTTCATCCGGAAGCCTACCTTTCGGAACACGGACTGACATTTTTTCAAAACTGGCTCAATTTGTGTGAGTAATTCATCTTATCAGGAGGCTTCTTTTTTACAAAGTATCCCGAATAATGGCGTAATTGGCGCCCAGACAAAACCCACAAGGGAAAAGTGAACTATACAGTACGAACAAAAGGAGAATACAAATATCTCGATGAAGGGAAAGGTGAAGTTCTGATGATGCTTCATGGCCTTTTTGGAGCTCTAAGCAATTGGGAACCAACCATTTCAGCATTGCAGGATCACTACCGGGTTGTCGTTCCGGTCCTTCCGATCTACGAGATGTCGATTTTGTCAGCTTCCATTGACGGGCTGAGAAAATATGTGGAAGGATTTGTGAAGGCAATGGGATTCTCCGAGTTTCATCTGGTTGGGAACTCGT
>Ga0209097_10003534_pt1 | contig 11952 bp, 11 predicted proteins | sample AD_UKC052_MetaG_FD_184419 | JGI IMG/M metagenome (GOLD analysis project Ga0209097, IMG submission 184419) | Active sludge microbial communities of municipal wastewater-treating anaerobic digesters from USA - AD_UKC052_MetaG (SPAdes) (version 2) | ecosystem: Engineered > Bioreactor > Anaerobic >... | reverse complement strand
TGGGCACATCAACGCCAACCCGAGCAGGCCCTGTCATGAGCAAACTGAGTACCCAGACCGTTCTGTCCGTCCGTCACTGGAACGAATCCCTCTTCAGCTTCAAGGTCACCCGCGACGCCGGCCTGCGTTTCGAAAACGGCCAGTTCGTGATGATCGGCCTGGAGGTGGAAGGTCGCCCCCTGACCCGCGCCTACAGCATCGCCAGCCCCAACTATGAAGAGCACCTGGAGTTCTTCAGCATCAAGGTGCCCAACGGCCCCCTGACCTCCCGCCTGCAGCACCTGCAGCCCGGTGACCCCATCGTGGTGAGCAAGAAGCCCACCGGCACCCTGGTGCTCCACGATCTGCTGCCCGGCCGCAACCTCTACCTGTTCTCCACCGGCACCGGCCTGGCCCCCTTCATGAGCGTGATCCAGGACCCGGAAACCTACGAGCGCTTCGACAAGGTGGTGTTGCTCCACGGCGTGCGCTATGTGTCCGAGCTGGCCTACAGCGAGTTCATCGAAGACTACCTGCCCCAGAACGAGTTCTTCGGCGAGGAGGTCCGCGACAAGCTGGTGTATTACCCCACGGTGACCCGCGAGGAGTTCCGCAACCAGGGCCGCGTCACCGACCTGATCACCACCGGCAAGTTCTTCGAGGACACCGGCCTGCCGCCCCTCGACCCGGCCCTGGACCGGGCCATGATCTGCGGCAGCCCGGCCATGCTCGACGACTGCTGCAAGATGCTCGACGCCCGCGGCTTCAAGATCTCCCCGCACATCGGCGCCCCCGGCGACTATGTGATCGAGCGCGCCTTCGTCGAGAAGTAGGACGACGCCGGTCTCAGGGCGGGAGGCGGCAGCGGGCCGCGCGGCAGATCAGCTCACAAGCGCCCCCGCGCTTCGGCCAGACGGGCCACCATCTTGCGCACCGCCGCCATCTGCGGCCCGTTGCGGGTGGCGTAATCAAGGGACGCATAGCCCCACCAGTCCCAGCACCCCTTCGGGTTGTACACCCAGCGCAGGGAGCCCGCAGCGGCCCCGCTGCGGGCCACCGTCTGGGGATAGAGCACCACCAGCCGGTTGCTCTCCGCCCAGGCGTTGTAGCCGGCCCCCTCCACGAAGCGGCGCCCCACCTGGTCTTCACCCTGGCGGCAGCCATGGAAGGCCACATGCACCTGGCACCCCCCGGAGCGGCAGGCTGCCGGAATATAGGCGAAGCCCTGCTCCGCCATGCTGATGTCCACGGGCCGGCCGGCAATGAAGGGCCGCTGGTCGAAGGTCACCAAAGACTCGGGGCGCCCCGTGGACTTGGGCTTCAGGGGCCCGAGCAGGTGGCCGAGCAGTTCCCCCGGCGCATCGAAGTCACCGCAGCGGTTGATGAAGGGCGGCTCGGAAGTGTCGCAGGCATTGGGCCGCGTATCGGACACCGAGATCATGGCGTGGCCCGCATCCGGCAGGGGCACCAGCCGGATCGAACCGGCCGGCATCCACTGACGATAGAAAGCCACCAGCGCATCCACCACGGGGCGTTCCACCGTGTGGTCCGCGCTGCCCGTCAGCACCCACACCTTGTCGTCCGCAAGGCCAGCGGGCGGGTCGATCAGATCCAGGCGGGCACGGGACTCCATGCGCGGCTTGATGGCGTCGGGTGTCGGTGGCAGCGCCCAGCTCTTGGGGGCCATGCAGTTGTTGAGGGCGCGCCAGGTGCTGCCCTCGGCGCAGTCGTAGGGGCCTGCCGCAAGCACGCCGGCACCCTTGACCAGGCTGGAAAAGGCCACCTGGAACTGCACCGCCATATAGCCGCCCGAGGAGATCCCCGACACGGTGACGGCATCACCCCTAGCCCCCATGGCCGGTAGCGGGGGAGCCGCATGGGCCGAGAGCGCGCATCCAACCAGGAGCAGCGCCGCGCAGGAAATTCGTTTCATGCTCATACTCCAATCAGCTGTCGGATCACGCCGCCACCGGCCACCAGCCCCAGGGCGCCAAAGGCCAGCGCCCCCACCGTGAAGCCCCGGGCACGCCTGGCCGGATCGGCGGCGTAGGCCAGGGCGTAGGCGATACGGCCCAGCCACCACACCACACCCAGGCCCGCGGCCAGGGCATCGCTCACATAGGCGGCGGCAATCCACAGGCAGGGCAGCGTCATCACGGCCCATTCCAGGGTGTTCATCTGCACCCGGTAAAGCCGCTCGAACACTGGATGGCCTGTCACGGCAGGTGCCTGGACGCCATACTTGTGGCGCCCCTTGCCCACGGCAAACGTGGTTCCGAACATCAGCAGGACAATCAGCAGGGTGACCCCTGCCGTCAATGGCGAAGAAGACAGCATGTCAGCGAACGTGTTGATGTTTTGAAGCTCCATAGCTTACCGGCCATTTGTGCATTGCACATAAAATCCATCCTCCTCCCGCCCCCGCCGCGCCCATGCCTACTCATCCCGCCCGCGCCCTCCTCCACCTCCTCGCCCCCTACCGCCAGCGGGTGATCATTGCCGCCATTGCCCTGGTGCTGGCAGCAGGCGCCATGCTGGCGGTGGGCCAGGGCCTGCGCACGGTGATCGACAAGGGCTTCTCGGCAGGTGACCCGGCCTGGCTGGATCGCAGTCTGGCCGCCATGTTCGGCGTCATCGTGCTGCTCGCCGTGGCCACCTATCTGCGCTTCTACAACGTGTCCTGGCTGGGAGAGCGGGTCACGGCGGACATCCGGCGGCGGGTCTTCGACCATCTGCTGTCCCTGCCCCCGGCCTGGTTCGAGGCCGGCCGCACCGGTGAAGTGATCTCCCGCCTCACCTCCGACACCACCCAGATCGAAAACGTGGTGGGCTCCAGCCTGTCCATCGCCCTGCGCAACGCCCTGTTGCTGATGGGCGGGCTGGTGATGCTGTTCACCACCAGCATCAAGCTCACCCTGCTGACCCTCGCCGGTGTGCCCCTGGTTGTCACGCCCATCGTGGTGTTCGGGCGCAAGGTGCGCCGCCTGGCCCGGGAGAGCCAGGACCGGGTGGCCGAGCTGGGCAACCGCATCGACGAGACCATCCACGAGATCCGCATCGTCCAGGCCTATGGCCACGAGGACGCCGACCGGCAGGACTTCGGCCGGCGGGTGGAGGACAGCTTCGCCACCGCCCGCCAGCGCGTCGCCAGCCGGGCCAAGCTGGTGGCCGCGGTGCTGCTGCTGGTGTTTGGCGCCATCGCCTTCATCCTGTGGGTAGGCGGGCATGACGTGCTGGCCGGGCGCCTGAGCGCCGGGGAGCTGTCCGCCTTCGTCTTCTATGCCGCCATCGTGGCCGGCAGCATCGGCGCCCTGTCCGAGGTGTGGGGGGAACTGCAGCGGGCGGCGGGTGCCACCGAGAGGCTGATGGAGATCCTCGCCACCGCACCGGCCATCCAGGCACCGGCCCGGCCTCGCCCCTTCCCGACCCCGGCACGGGGGGCGATCGCCATCAACGGCGTGCGCTTCCACTACCCGTCGCGGCCCGACACCCCGGCCCTCAACGACTTCAGCCTGGCGGTGCAGCCCGGCGAGACGGTGGCCCTGGTGGGCCCCTCCGGGTCGGGCAAGAGCACCGTGTTCCAACTGCTGCTGCGCTTCTATGACCCGGAGACCGGCCAGCTCGCCATCGACGGCGTGCCCCTGGCCGAGGCCGACCCGCTGGCCCTGCGCCGCCACATCGCGCTGGTCTCCCAGGAGGCGGTGATCTTTGCCGCCAGCGTGGCCGACAACGTCAGCTACGCCCGCCCCGAGGCCAGCTTCGACGAAGTGCAGGCCGCCTGCCGCGCCGCCTTCGCCGACGAGTTCATCGCGGGCCTGCCCCAGGGCTACGACACCGACCTGGGCGAGCGTGGCGTGCGCCTGTCCGGCGGTCAGCGCCAGCGCATCGCCATCGCCCAGGCCATCCTCGCCGACCGGCCGGTGCTGCTCCTCGACGAAGCCACCTCGGCCCTCGACGCGGAGAGCGAGCGCATGGTCCAGCAGGCCCTCGATGGCCTGATGCGCCAGCGCACCACGGTGGTCATCGCCCACCGCCTTGCCACCGTGCAGAAAGCCGACCGGATCGTGGTGATGGACGGGGGGCGCATCGTCCAGCAAGGCAGTCATGCCGACCTGATTGCCGCCGATGGACTTTACGCACGCCTGGCCCGCCTGCAATTTGTCGCCTGAAGACTTTGGGCAGCGCTGGCCGCTGTGCCCTGTGCCGGGTGCGAGACGCGCTTTCAGATGACGATTCCGGGGACAACTCGGGTAAAGTCACGCCTTCGATTTTTGCATTACTGGAACCCCTCCCCCATGGCCCAATACGTCATGTCCATGCTCCGCGTGAGCAAGGTCGTCCCCCCCAAGCGGCAGATCATCAAGGACATCTCCCTGTCCTTCTTCCCCGGCGCCAAGATCGGCCTGCTCGGCTTGAACGGCGCCGGCAAGTCCACCGTGCTGAAGATCATGGCCGGCGTCGAGAAGGAATACGACGGCGAAGTCCAGTGGCAACCCAACATGTCCATCGGCTACCTGGCCCAGGAGCCCAAGCTCGACCCTGACAAGACTGTCCGCGAGGAGGTCGAATCCGGCCTTGGCGAGGTGATGGAGGCCAAGCAGAAGCTGGAGGAGGTCTACGCCGCCTACGCCGAACCCGACGCCGACTTCGACAAGCTGGCCGAACTCCAGGCCAAGTACGAGAACATCATCGCCACCAGCGGCGCCGACGTGGAAACCCAGCTCGAGATCGCCGCCGACGCCCTGCGGCTGCCCCCCTGGGATGCCAAGGTCGGCCCCCTGTCCGGTGGTGAGAAGCGCCGCGTGGCCCTGTGCAAGCTCTTGCTGTCCCGCCCCGACATGCTGCTGCTCGACGAACCCACCAACCACCTGGATGCCGAGTCGGTGGAATGGCTGGAACAGTTCCTGGTGCGCTTCCCGGGCACCGTGGTGGCCGTCACCCACGACCGCTACTTCCTCGACAACGCTGCGGAATGGATTCTCGAACTCGACCGGGGTCACGGCATTCCCTGGAAGGGCAACTACTCTAGCTGGCTGGAGCAGAAGGAGGCCCGCCTGGAGCAGGAGTCCAAACAGGAAGGCGCCCGCATCAAGGCCATGAAGCAGGAGCTGGAATGGGTGCGCTCCAACCCCAAGGCCCGTCAAGCCAAGAGCAAGGCGCGTATCGCCCGCTACGAGGAAATGTCCTCGGTGGAATACCAGAAGCGCAATGAAACCCAGGAGATCTTCATCCCCGTGGGCGAGCGCCTCGGCGACAAGGTCATCGAGTTCACCGACGTGTCCAAGGGCTTTGGCGACAAGTTGCTGATGGACAAGGTGAACTTCAGCATCCCGGCGGGCGCCATCGTCGGCATCATCGGCCCCAACGGCGCCGGTAAATCCACCCTGTTCAAGATGATCACCGGCCAGGACACGCCTGATGCCGGCAACGTGGTGATCGGTCCCACGGTCAAGATCGCCTACGTGGACCAGTCCCGCGATTGCCTGGATGGCTCCAAGACGGTGTTCGACGAGCTGGCCGGCGGTGCCGACATCCTGACCATCGGCAAGTTCGAGATGCCCAGCCGGGCCTATATCGGCCGCTTCAACTTCAAGGGCGGCGACCAGCAGAAGCTGGTGGGCAACCTGTCGGGTGGCGAACGCGGCCGCCTGCATCTGGCCAAGACGCTGATGAGCGGCGGCAATGTGCTGCTCCTTGATGAACCGTCAAACGATCTGGACGTGGAAACCCTGCGTGCCCTTGAAGATGCCCTGCTGGAATTTGCCGGCTGTGCGCTGATCATCTCCCACGATCGCTGGTTTCTCGACCGGATCTGCACCCACATCCTGGCGGCCGAAGGCGAGTCCCAATGGACCTTCTTCGCCGGCAACTACCAGGAGTACGAGGAAGACAAGCGCAAGCGTCTGGGCGAGGAAGGTGCCAAGCCCAAGCGTATCCGCTACAAGCCGATCAGCCGCTGATTGGCTGGGTCACCGGCCTGCAGCACTCCGCAGGCCAGCAAAAAGCCCCGGTTTCGACCGGGGCTTTTTGCATGGTGGGCGGCAACAGCCGCCCGGGGGATAGCGGCGACTCCGCTCAGAAGGCGTGCAGCAAGGACAGCCCGATCACCTGGGTGGTCTGCTCCGGCTTCACATACACCCGCGTACCGTCGGCATACACCCAGTTGCTCCAGGTGTAGTCGTCCATCTTGCGCATGTCGTAGATGTAGTCGAGACGCACGCGGGTGGCCTTGCTCACCGGGTACATGCCGAACAGCTTGAGGGTGTTCTGGGTGTACTTGGTGTCGGGCAGGATGCCCATGGCACTGGCCACTGGGGCCGTGGTGGTGCAGGCGGCGTTGGTGCAGGTGGTGGCCGGCATCTTGCTCAGTTCCTGCTTGTTCACGTCCTGGTAGATCAGCAGCTGGGCGCCCACGTCCACCCGGCTGATCCGGCCATTGAGGCCGAGGCCGAACTGGTCGGAGTCCTGCTTGAGGTTGGCATCCCACTGCACCAGGGTGCCGGTGCGGAAGGTATTGACCGTGCAGTTGCTGTTGTTGCCGGTGGTGCACACCGCGCCCTGGGCGTACTGGCGGGTCTCACCGTTCTGCTTGGTATACCAGGCGTTGAGCTTCCACACGTCGCTGATGGCGTAGCTGCCATCCACCGAGAAGATCTGCCCCTGCCCCTTGTCGAGGCCGTAGGTGCTCTTGTTGTAGTCCTCGAAGTAGGCCTCGTAGGCAAACTGGATATTCAGGTTTTCGGTGGCAGCCAGATCGAGCATGCCGCGGACACGATCCCGGTTGCGGTCGGCCAGGTACACCGGAAGGATGGGCGGCGTGGTGCCATGGTTCCATTCCGAGCCCTTGCGCTCGGCGTGGGAGAAACTCAGGGTGCCGTTGAGGGACTCGCCCATGCTGCGGGAAACCGCGATGCGCGAGGTCAGCTCGGACACATCGTGACGCTCCCATTCCTTGCTGCTCTTGTTGGTGTAATCGAACCCGCCGGTCAGGTTGAAGCCTGCGCCGAGCCGGTAATTGGCCTCGAGCTTGCCCCAGTTGGCCGTGTGGGATTCGGGGTTGTTGTAATAGTTGGTCGTTACACCACTGCTGGTGGTCGTCCCGAAGAGGCGCACGGGCGTCTTGTCCTGGCGGTCTTCATAGCGCCACGAGGCAAGCAGCTTCAGATCCCGGGTCACGCGGGACGTGATGGCGGAATAGACCTCGGTGTTCTGGACCTTGGCGTTCAGGTTGCCGCCGATCCCGGCCAGGGTGGGCTGGCCCACCAGGAAGGCGTCATCCTGCCGCCCCTCGGACCAGGCCACCTTCAGGTTGGCGCGAGTGTCCTTGGAGAAGTTGTAGGCGCCCGTCACGTAGAACTGCTGGACGGAGTTGTCCGGCGCCAGGGCGATGGGTGACAGACTTGCCGTCACCAGTGCGGTATTGGTGCCGGGCACCACCGTGAGGGCGTTCTGCTTGGTTCCCAGGAAGCTGCCGTAGTAGCCCGCAACCAGCTGGTACTTCTCGGTGGTGTACTCCACCGTGGCTTCCAGCTGCTTGTGGTTCTGGTTGATGGGCTCGGGTGCAAACAGGAAGGCGCTGTAGATGTTGGCCGGCGTGGCCCCGCTGCCGGTCACCCCGCGCACGCCGCTGAGGCGGGTGCCCGACTTGTCCTCGTTCTTGACGGTGAAGCCGAGCTTGAGCCCCGGCATCAGGAACTTGCTGGCCGCCAGGGTGGTGATTTCCCTCTCGGTCTTGAGGGTGACGTCGTACAGGTTGGCGTTGTTGGCCGCGGCCGCGGTGTTGGCGATGTTGGGCTGGACGATGCGCGTGCTGCCCACGCCGCTCACTGCCGTGCTCACCTGATAGGGGCTGTAGCGGGGAATCTGATCGTAGTCGAGGCTGATCGCCCAGTCGCCCTGCTTCTCGTAGGAGATGCCCATCTCCTGGGTGCGCAGGCCCAGATTGCGGGCGTTGATGCGGAACCACTCGGCATCCTTGCGGCGCACGTACTCGAGATCGGCATTGGCATTGATGCCGGCATTGTTCACCCCGTCGTACTGCCGATACAGGGGGTTGATCTTGTCCGTGTAGGGCAGGTTGATGGCGGCTTCGGCCGTGTTGGGCGAGGTCAGCTCGGAGATCTCGTCGTCAGCCCAGCTAGAAGCGGCCGGAAAGGCCGCCGCCAGCGCAATGGCAAGGATGGTCGGCCTGAAAATGGATTGCGTGCTCATGATCCCTCTCCTCGATCAGCGGAAGAAGCGGAAGGGTCCGCTGGACGTCGCATTGCTCGGGCTGTTGCTGCCATGCACATTGGTGTGGCAGTTGGCGCAGCCACGGGCCTGGGCATAGCCCGGACCGATGTTGCTGCTGACGGCGTTGGGCATGTTGGCGCGGATGCCCGGCACGTTGCCCGGGTGGGCGGCATCGGCATGGCACTGCTGGCAGAGGAAGGGCTGGCGGGCCTTGAGCATGGCTTCAGCCGTGGTGCCGTGGGGGTTGTGGCAGTTGCCGCAATCCTCGACGACCGGCTGGTGGTTATGCACGAAGGGGCCGCGCTTTTCGGCATGGCAGGTGTAGCAGGTGGCGTTGGTGGTGTCCTTGACCAGCATCTTCGGCCCGGCGGAGCCATGGGCGTTGTGGCAGTCGGAGCAGGTCATCTTGCCTTCGGGGATGGGGTGATGCGAGGGCTTGCTGGTTTCGGCGCGCTGCTGCTTGTGGCAGGTGTAGCAGACCTCGGCCTGGGCACGCTTGTCCCGCACCTTGTCCTTGGCCACGTGCACCTGGTGGCAGGAGGTGCAGCCCACATCGCGGTTGGCGTGGGCGCTGGTGTTCCAGTTCATGTGCTTGCCACCCTGGTGACAGGCGGTACAGGCAGTGCTCTTTTCCTCGGCCGTCAGCCGGGAGGTCTTGCTGAAGTTGCGGTCGGTGGCCGGACGATCCTTGAGCTTCTGCGGGTTATAGGTGTGCAGATCGCTCTCACCGTGACAATTGGTACAGCTGGGCGTGCGACCGTCGGCCAGCGTGCCGTGCTTGGTCTTGCCGATGTGCAGAACCTTGGGTTCGTCGGCTTCATCATGGCAACTGGTGCACTTGGCGTCGCCTTTCAGGACCAGGTCCTTTGCCGGGGGCTTTGCGGCGGCGCTTGCCGTTGCATCGGCCGCATGTGCCGCGGGCGCTGCGGCGAGGGCCCCGAGCACGAGGCACGAGGCAAACAGTTGTCGCAAGACTTTCATTTCTTTCTCCCTGATCCTGCTATCGGTTACCGCGGGCCCCGGCAAGTCGGGACCCGTCCTTCTGTCGCTATTTGGCGAGGGACAGGATCCAGTCCGTCAGATTCTTGATGGCGTCCTTGTCCTTGGTCTTGAGCACCTTGTGTTCCTCCTCCTTGCCGTCCTCGAACTTGACCATCTCGGCGCTGGTGAGGTGGTGAAGCAGCTTGGCTTCGGCATTCGATTTCCCTTTCAATGACTTGGAAATCTCGATGAGGGACTTGGCCTCCTTCTTCTTGTCCAGGGCATGACACTTGAGACAGCCCTCCTTCTTGGCCAGGGCCTGGGCCGCCTCGGCGTCGAACGCCAGGGCCTGGGCAGACATGAACAGGCCGGTGCCGCAAAGGCCGGCAACAACAAGGGTGTGCAAGGTGGATCGCATCTCAACTCTCCTTGAGGATGGTTTATAGGTTTGGGAAATCGGGACCGGTGGCTCAATGCTCGTACCAACCGGTGAACATCATCTTGAACAGGCTCGAGACCTTGGGGCCCATGGTCCCGAGGTAGATATGGCTGACCATGAACAGCAGGATCACCGCCGCGCCCAGGTAATGCACCAGCGCCACCGGCAGCAGGCCGTCGAGACCGAACAGGGTGGCCGGCGCAAACTGGGGATAGAGGAAGATCAGGCCGCTGACGATGACCACGGGCATCACCAGATACATGATCGACCAGTAGGTAACCGCCTGCAGGGCGTTGAAATTGACCTCCGGGGTCGGCGGAAAGGGCTCCGGCTCACCCTTGAAGATGCCCGAACCATAGAACTGCATCTGGCACAGGCAGCGCTGGATGATGCCGGGCGGCTTGGGCACGTATTGCCACCAGTTGCCGGTGACGATGTTGCCGATCACGAATCCGGCATAGAGCACCGCCAGGCAGACACCGGCAATGTTGTGGATGCGCGCCGCCAGGGAGAACTCCACCAGAGGCAGGCCGGGATCGGAAAAATGCAGGCTGATGCCGGTGATCGACAGCACGATGATCGCCAGGGCATTGCTCCAGTGCCACAGGCGGATCCACAGGGGCAGCATGAATACGCGATTAGTCATGGTTCTTTCTCCGGCGCAGACGGGTCGTGATGATGCGGACGATGCCGTGGCCGATGACGCCCAGCACGGTGGCGATGAACAGGGCGATCAGCGCCTTGTCGAGGGTCGGGTTGCGGGTTGCACCGACCACATAGGAACTGCTCAGCATCACGCTGTTGAGAAAGCCGTACTTGTTCTGCTCCTCGGTCTGCAGGTGGCGATAGAGACGTGCGTTGAGGGAGGAGTTGGCGCTGTGGCAGGTGGCACACTTCTTCTCCGCCTTGTCCTTGTTCTGGATCTCGTGGGACAGGGAGAGCTTGTCTTCGGTGGGCGTGTGACATTCGACGCAGCGCACCGCCTTCCAGTGCAGGCGGGTGTTGGGCAGCCAGTCGTGGATGTCGTCGATGGGCGGACGCTTTTTCTTGTCCGGTGCCATCTTGGCAAAGGCCAGATCGGAATCGTGGCAGTCGAGGCAGATCTTGTTGTCCTGGGCCACGATCTTGTGGGGATCGCGCAGCTTGCTTGCCAGGGCCATGGTGTGGGCGTCATGGCAGGTCTTGCAGGTGAAGGTGTCGCTCAGGTTCTCGGCGTGCACCGACTTGTCGAACTGGCGCTCGATGCGCATGGCCTTGCGGGCATGGCAGTCCTGGCATTCGGCCATTTCGTCCTTGGCGTCGGCGGCGTGGGGATGTTCGGCATAGCCGTCGCCGTGACACTTGGTACAGGCCATCTGACCATGATCGGATGCCGTGAAGGTATCCAGATGCACCAGGTAACTGCGCAGTTTCTTGAGATCCATGCCCTCCTTGGGTGGCTTCTTGAGCCCCGCCTCCGAATGGCAAGTCAGGCACTCGGCATTGGCGGAACGGATCTTCACGAGCTCTTCAGGGGTGGGAGGGGGATCGTCACCGAAAGCCAGCGGTGCGGCCAGCAAGGCCAGCAGCGCCACGGCTCCACGTATTTTATTTCCGAGTTTCCCAAACACTTGAATTCCCCTGTTGGCAGTCAGGGGAAATTATCGGCCTCTCCCATTTCAACAGGACAAATCGCTGCACCTAATTGCCTGTGGTTTGACTGAGATCAAGGCTGCGGAAGCTTCTTCAGCCGAAATCAGGGAACCCGGACCGGGAAAGCCAATTCATCAGAAATTGCTTATAAATAGAGAATTAGAAATTACTAATTAATAGAACGCTAATTCTCTTACCCCCGCCACGAGAGGAAAATCGATCATTCGCGTATTTCCACGTCTTGCAACAGCGCAATTCGGTATTGCCCTCGGCAATCACGTTCCGCCGAAATATCGCACCGTCGGGAGTCCTGCGGTATTTGGCCAGGGCTCCATGACCAGCGGGTGGCGTACCCGTGCGGAGAGATCATCGGCGGTGAGCAGCAGCCCTATCCGGGCGGCCGAAGGTGAGTCCCAATGGACCTTCTTCGCCGGCAACTACCAGGAGTACGAGGAAGACAAGCGCAAGCGTCTGGGCGAGGAAGGTGCCAAGCCCAGGCCCATCCGCCACTGATTGGCACACCTGCCAAAGAATAGCCCCGGCCGAAACCGGGGTCCTTCACCTGATCGCGTCCCGGCGCACTCCTCAGGCCGCGTGCCACAGCACCGCCACGAAGTGACAGCCCGTACCGGCCATCACAAAGAGGTGCCAGATGAAATGCCCGAAGCGGATGCGCGCATCCGTCAGGT
>Ga0209097_10003524_pt1 | contig 11969 bp, 11 predicted proteins | sample AD_UKC052_MetaG_FD_184419 | JGI IMG/M metagenome (GOLD analysis project Ga0209097, IMG submission 184419) | Active sludge microbial communities of municipal wastewater-treating anaerobic digesters from USA - AD_UKC052_MetaG (SPAdes) (version 2) | ecosystem: Engineered > Bioreactor > Anaerobic >... | reverse complement strand
TTACAATAAAGCCCGGCGCCGTCATGCTGCCTGGAATAATTCCCAGTACATCTTTACCGGCAGGTGTTGCTCCTTTACGGTGCACTATCACCTCTTGTCCTTCATACATTTCTTTCCAGGCAAAGTTGTGGTGGTTCTCTACCATTGCCAATGGTTTTTCCCCAATGGCCTTCGCAATTTTTGCATGAATAGTATGGTGACAGGCACTTGCATAGTCACCTGCCAGGTTCATCGCCAGCCAGTACTCCAAACCTTCTGCTGTATCAAGGCCCAGCCAGGCCAAATGTTTGGCTTCCTTTGGCAATACAGTTTTCTGCATGGCAATTTGTGTGTAGTGGTTGGCAATATTGGCACCCAGGCCCCGGCTGCCGCTGTGCGTTAGTAAACCAACATAATTACCCACCGGTACTTTAATGGGGTTGGCAGCATCTGTAATTTCTACTTTTCCAAACTCTACAAAATGGTTGCCACTACCGGAAGAGCCTAACTGTTTTAAGGCCTTGTGCTGCAGCGGTTGCAGGAAACTGATCTCTTTAAACTCCTTTCTTTCTAAAACTTCATGGTCCATTTTATCCGTAAATTCCCTTCCTGCGCCAAACAGTGTATTCGCCACCAGCTCTCTTTGAAAATAAGCCTCTCTTTTTTTTAATTCTTCCGGTTCAATGGAAAAAATGCTCAGGCACATCCTGCAGCCAATATCCACGCCTACTGCATAAGGAATGATGGCGTTGTTGGTGGCCAGCACGCCACCGATGGGTAAGCCGTAACCCTGGTGTGCATCGGGCATTAGCGCACCCGCCACGGACACTGGTAATTTAGCAGCCGTTTGCATTTGCAATAAAGCACCTTCTTCAATGTGTTTGGCTCCGAAGACATTGTAGAGGATGCCCGTTTCGTTTAGTGAGAAGGCCTTCCCAAACCCCTCTAAAGGAGGGGCTTCAGACTCTGACACTTTGAGAAGCTTTTCAGAAATTGCAGAGAGGGTTTCGTGTGTTTTGTAATTTTCAGGCGCTGTTAATACATCTTTTAATATCTGCAGTGCAGCTTCTTCCGTGTAATGTTTAAAGTGTGTACACATAGTATGCATGGCCACACTTACTACCGGCCCTTCTTCGTAGCCTATAGCACGAATTTGTTTCCCGGTCAATTTTAATTTGCTCATTGTATTCTTATTGTTGCTGTCACACAACCAGTTTTTTCCTGCTCAATGTTCCAGCTGTTGTTGTTTATTATTTTTAATGTAACGGGATTTTCAATCCCATTTCTTTCATTGCCAGCAATGCTTCTGCATTACCGATGGCATCATTTAACGGGTTATGATCGTGTGTGGTTTTACGCAATAAGCGTTTCCATTCATTGTTCAGCCCTGCATCCATTTTCATTCCGCAATACAGATCACCAATGCGCCTTGCCGAAAAGCCAAATGGGTTTTTACCTAGATAAGTATGAAAATACCAGTTGATCCATTGCCAGTCGAAGGCCGGGTTATCGCTGATGAATATGGGGCGGCTTTTTGAGTGCTCACCCAGCCATTCCGCAAAATTCTCCATCACTGTTTTTGGATCATCGAAGGTTTCATGTTCCGCCCTTGTGAAACCGCTGATGGCCAGTGCCTGCGGATCATACAAGGTTGAAATAGGTTTTACCTTTCCATAAAATGTTTTACTTAAAGATGGTTCTGCTACTACGGCACCAAAGCAAACCATAGAATATTGGTGTGGGATGGGGCCGTCTGATTCTACATCTACTACTATGTAACTCATGGTTGTTGTTTTAAAAATTAATTGATTTTTTCCACGAATTACACTAATTGCCACGAATGCAATTCATGATTATATTTTTTAGATGCCAGCATTAGTTCTTATGGCGTCATCGTTGTGTCACTCACTTGTACTTGAAGATTCTTTATTGGGCTTTTCCCGCCAACTATGTAAACAAAACCTGCATTGCTTCGCACTTGGTGTTCTTGCAATCCTTTTACAATTTGGACATAAATTTAATTTCAATTCATGTTTTTGTTCATTCCAAACTCTTGTTACAACCAAAGTTTTAAAATTGTCATAGCCATTTTCAAGTAATTTTAGGACGGCTTCATCTTTCGATAATTGCTGTTCCTGATTTTGATGCTTGTGAAACCCAATTCGGTTGCCATGTGCAAGTCTTTCAACGGCACGGTTATGCCTCCATGCTGTTTGTTCATCCTCAGTCATGTGGCAACAATAATTCCAAATGTAATCCGCCAACTCTGGGTATAATTCTTTATTCTCCATAATACTGCTCCCTCATTTTAACTAATAATTCATTTACATATTCCAAATTCGGCAGGTCTTGCAAATCAGATTGCTGGTACAATAAAGGCAATTCATCTTTTAATGCCGTTGCCCTTTCCACCATTTCTTCATACTCAAACTTCCCTTCCTTTATTGCCAGCAAAAAATCCCTGTCTTTCCGGAATACATTTACTTTCCCTTCCATTGCTATTTCCTTTGCAACAAGCAATAGCCGGAATACATGCATCATGTTTTTTGCATCATACTTCTTGCCATGCTGCATGGTCCTGTTATAACGTTCATCGTTCCTTTTGCCCACCCAATCCCAATACTCCAGGTACTGCTTGCAATAAGCTGAGTAGCCGTCCTTATTAAAATACAACATGGCAACTGGCTGCTCCCCTTTTGGGATGCTGCTCAAGCACACATCATTGGCACATTCTTTTTTTATAATGCCCGCATAAGAATGCACCTCAGAATAATACAAGTTGTAACAATCCCTGAGATGTGTGATTGCTGCCAGCCCTGCTTTTTCCAGCGCCATTTTACTTGATTCAAAATATGCCTTCACTGGTTTTGCATAATGGTCTTCATACACAAAACAAAATTCCAGTACCGATTTCCTTTCTTTATCCATCGGCTGCATGATCTTCTTTTCCAGGCCGAATGCCTTTTTTACTTGTGTAAATGCATAGTTGGCAAATGTTTGCTCACATAGTTTTGATATAAACAGTTCCGGTTGCAGCAGATCCATTACAGGATGTTTCAGCAACAGCTTCTCATTAGGCGTACAAAGCAACTCCAGCAAATTAGGGTTATTCTTTGCCAGCAACTCTACATAGCGTTTCAGTTCATAATACACAATGTCATTTGTTTCGTTGTTCACCTGTGCAGTATATTCTAAACCATAGAACAGATCTTTCGGCAACACAAACACACCTTTTATATCTGTATCAGATGCAGCTGTATCAAGACCATAGGCTTTACTGCCTGCCACTGCTTCCAATACCAGCCAGCCATTATTTTTTATATGTTCAATTGTCAGTTGCATACAGCATTTTTAAAAAGAATTCATTCAGATCAGCTATGTCCTTTTTGTTTGCCTCCAGTTTATCCTTACCTGCTTCAGCTTTTTCAAACCAGGCAACTATCCATTCATGCACATTTGTATCTTTTGGATGCTGGTATTTTTCTCCCACCGTTGCTTTAAGTGCTATCAGTTCATTTATTTTTAGCTTTTGTTCATCTGTTGCATACTGCATCAAACCAAATATGTCCATCGGCAACACCTGTTTATCTTCCAGTATCCAGTTGCAGCTGAGCAGCGAACGAACCAAATAGAAAAGGCTTTTTAGTTTGTACTCATCTTTATCCTTCAATTCTTCCCAAAACTTTTTTGCCAGCGAATGGTGATGATAAAATACAGCGATCGGCGAATAATAGCTTTCTATCATTTTCTTGAAATCGTCTTTAAAGCCCGGCACTGAATAATATTCTATCGGCGACTGAAATCTTTCGATCAGCGGTGCATTTGATTTCTTCAGAAGCGTTAAGCATTTTCTCAGATCCCAGCCGGTTATATCCAGGTCGCCATCCATTATTTCTATGGTATCCTTTCGTTGGCTTAAATTCAAATACCAATCTCTTTCGTGCATGTACACAAAACGTATATCGTAATCACTATCCGGCGAGGGGAAACCCCAGGCACGACTGCCTGTTTCGCAAGCGTAGAGGATTTTTATTTTCTTCTTTTGCTCTATATTGGTTAATATGGTTTGTATGTTTTGCATCACTCAGCTTTGTTTTTTGTATTCAATTTTTGTTTTCTGGATCTGCATTAAATGTCTCCTGGCGTGTTCCGCAAGAAAATAAATGTAATGATATACATCAATCTTGCCCAGGCCATTAACAGTCATCATTGTTTTATAAAGCACCCCTTCGCCATGTTGCATTTGTTCCAAATATTGCAAACATTCGTTTAACTGGTTCTTAATTCTTTCTCTAACCAATGACAAGTCTTCTTTTCCTGTTGGCTCCATATGCCGCGGCCTGTTCCACTCAAAGGATCCATGCTCACCAATTGCTTTCAGTTTATCCCAATCCAGGTCATAGTTGATCAACAGGTTTGCAAAATCATTCACTTTCGAAAGCTCCATTGCTTTTCTTGTTCCTTTTTTAATCAAGATCAAAAGGAAATAATTTGTCAATGAAATATGCTCCAATACTTCTCTTATAGTCCAGCCGAGTTGAGGCTTGTATTCCAGTAAACTATCACCTGCATCAAAACATGTATCTACTTCGTTAAAAGTGTTTTTGAGTTCAGCTTCTATTTTATTAATTATAATTTTCAACATGCTATTCATTTTCTATATCAATTCTTGCTCAATAAAATTATTTAAGTACAAGTGTGCGACGCCACCGCCGCCCAATCCTCTTCCTAAAGCTAAGTACAAAATTGTCTGAACCAGGATCTAAAAGGGTTGAAAAGATTAAAATGATTTCAATCCATGCCATCCAGTTAATCCTTCAATATCCCCGTTCTGACAAACTCAAAAAATCCAACAGGGCAACAAACGAAAAGAGTATATGCTGCTCTACCACTGAGCTACATACCCGTCCCGTATCAAGAGTGCGGATATGGTGGGGCTCGAACCCACGTCCCGCCGAATCGGAATCGAAGTAACTCTTATCTACGGCACCTGCTGAATATTTTATACAGGGCAACAAACCGGAAAGGCACTTATTCATTTGCTTAACCATTCATCCACACCTGCCTTACTGCAGACGACCGGATTCGAACCGGTATACAATGATCAACGAAGTAAGCCTTGTCTACGGCACCTGTACTATTTTAAAGATCAGTGGTAACAACCGCTAAGTGGCTTTGGGTTTTCTGTAAACGAAGTAACACTTTGCTACGACACACTGGGTACTATAGTCAATTAAAAATGAGGGCGATAAACCGAACAGTCTGCTTATATCCCTGAGCTATCCCGATTTTTTATTGGGAGCAGGAGTTGAACCTGCGGCCTTCACATAATTAGTGTAACGCTCTAACCGAAGTAAGACTGTGCTACGGCACCTCAAAAAAATATGAATGAGCAACAAACAAACAGGGAACATTTGACGGGATTCGAACCCACTCATTTCCGCTTTGCAGCAGAATATTCTCCCAATTGAATTACGAAGTAACCCTGCTTTACGGCATCATTCAAAAAACTATGAAAGGGTAACAAACTTAAAGAGTCGCAATCCGGTGAATGATTTATCAACCGGAAAGTTGGATTCGAACCAATTTAACCGACGAAGTATCTCTTTTTACGACACCTTTCAATATTGTAAAAGGGCAACAAACGCCAGTGAGAAAAAGCATGAGCTACACAACATTGCTATTGAGGCCGGATTTGAACCAGCTACCTTCCTGGCTATTCGCCGGGACGCTCTACCGAAGTATCACTGCACTACGACACCTTTTAATTTTTTTAATCAAAGAACTTTATAAAAGGTGGCTGCCCTTTGGCTCTGCCACCTTATTGTTTAAAGGGTTATTGCATTGATCAGCTTTACCGCATTGCTGCCTTCTTCAATGGCATTCAGCACATTGAATATTTTATCGCTCCAGCCTGCTACCAGGTACACATCGTCACGCTGCACATTCAATGGCGTATTACCATAGCCTGCCAGGTCAAACAAATACAGTTTTGCATTGGGCGCCATTTTTTTATAACGCTTCCATACTGTATCCATGCTTTCGCCTCCATTGTAAGTGTTCCACAACTGGCAGTCAGTAAATACCATTACTTTATCCACCACCTGGTTGCGCTGCAACAGGTCTTTTATCACCAGGTGACCGTTGGTGCTGTAACCCACTTCTCCTTCCCTACGGTGAAACTCCAGCACATTGGCCAGTAGGTTCCTGTTTGGAACGTTGATCACTTTCCAGGTATCACCAAACATACCAGTGATGGCATTGGCGCAACGGTTTTTCAACAGCATGGCCAGCATCAAACCGATATCATAGTTCTGCACTTTGCTTTTAGCACTGATGGCTTTTTGCATACTACCACTAACGTCGGCGGCTATCACCACTTTGGTGTTATCATCATAACCGGCTATGTTGGCAGCGCTGTACAATACGGCCTGTTCCAATGCATCCAGCACATTACCTACCCGGCCATTGTTCAGCTCTTTCAGCTCACGGTAAGCGGCCAGGAAACGGAAAGGCAATTGCTTGCTGTTAGCCACTGCTTTTTCATTGGCGATGTACGCACATACTTTTTCCAGCGCTTCTCTACTTACTTCTGCTTCCAGGATGTTACGCAGGTTACGCATGGTAGCCATATAGCCAACTTTGTTACTGAAGATCAGTTCTTCCCATTTTGCCTTTACCGCTGCTTTTTTCAATTCAGCAGTATCATATTTCTGCTGACCCAAAGCACTCAACTCAGTTTCCCATGTGTAAGCGACCTGCAGTTCATCTTTTACTATTTTATTAAACAATGCCTGCTGTGCTTCATCTTTTGCTTTAGGGTGCACCAGGAACAAAGCATCTTTCAATTTTACCGCAGCATCCCGGTTGTATTTTGCAAACTGGTATTCATCAAACTTGTTGAATGCCGCTGCTAAACCCTTCTGCAACTGCTTGCTCAGCTTATTCAGTTTTTTTACTTCTGTACGTTCGTTGGCGATAGCATAGTAAGCCAGCAATTCTGTTATTTCATCTGCACGCTGTACCAAACGGTTGGTCAATTTGCCAACCACATCATTACCGCTCTGCTGTTTTGCCAATTCCACAGCCAGCACCAGAGGAATGCTACGCAAATACATTTGCTCACGGGCATAGATGGCCAGCTTTGCCACAAAGGCTGCGTCATTCTTTGCTATCAACTCACGCATACGCTGCATTTTATCAGCCGCTTTTTCGTAAAACTGGTCGCTCAGGCCGGCTGTTGCCACCGCAGTATACAGTTCCAGTTGTGGTGTCAATACAAATGCTTTGGCACCTTCGTAGTTCACTGTTTCTTTTACCTTGCTTCTAAATGCGAAATTGAATTTCATTTTATGCCTCCTTTTGTTTTTCTCTTTTGTTTATTTGTTCTTTAACAATACAAACCTCCAACCCAACTGTGCAATCTTTTTGCACAGTAAAAAATTATTTTAATTATTTTTAAAAAAAGTTTCTACATGCCAGTAAACCGCAACGCCCTTATCCGCTACCGCACCATTGACAAATGCCTGCAAAACCGCCGCCGTAAGTGGACCATTGAAGACCTTATCGAGTGCTGCAGCGAAGCCCTGTACGAATACGAAGGCATCGATAAAGACATCAGCATGCGGACCATCCGGCTCGACCTGAATGCCATGCGGAGCGATAAACTTGGTTACAATGCACCCATCATCGTGACAAACAAAAAATACTACAGCTACGAAGACCCAGGGTATTCCATCGCCAATATTCCGCTCACCACAAAGGACCTGGGTATTCTACAGGAAGTTTCCCATCTTTTACAACAGTTCAAAGGCTTCAGCCATTTTAGTGAAGTGAGTGAAATGGTAAATAAACTGGAAGACAAGATCTACAGCGAACAACACCAGCAAAACCCTGTGATCGATTTTGAAAAGAACGAACTGCTCACTGGTATTGAATGGCTGGATGTTTTATACAAAGCCATCATCAGCCAGACAACCCTGCTGCTATCGTATCAATCCTTCAAGGCCCGCCAGCCCAGTGACATACTCTTTTACCCCTACCTGCTGAAAGAATACCGCAACCGATGGTTTGTACTCGGCATGAAAAAAGAAGGCAAGGAAGTACTAACGCTGGCGCTTGACCGAATTCAATCAATTGACAAAGCAGCGCTACAGAAATTCGTACAGCCAAAGAATTTTGACAGCAGTACATATTTTGCTGACATCATCGGCGTAACAAAAAACCTTGGCAACCGCCCCGGTAAAATCCGCTTTAAAGCCAGTCGTCAACAGGCCCCCTACATCATCACCAAACCCATTCACCCATCCCAGCAACTGGAAGAAAAACTTCCCGACGGCGTTATCTTCAGCATTACCGTTATTCCCAACTTTGAACTCGAAAGAGAACTACTGGGCTTTGGCAACGGACTAAAAGTTTTGTCGCCGGAAAGTTTAGTAAAGCGTTTAAAAAATATTGTTGCTTCCATGCAGGCGGTCTACAATGATTAATTCATCAATTGTTCTCTCCTGAAACCCAGCACTTCCACCTGTTGCGGTCTTGCTGCTGCCTCTCCCGGGTTGGCGATCTCTGCAATGGTCATGGGTTTAGTAATGGTTTCCGTAAAACCCAAATGGTTACTCAGGCTTTGTGCTTTTTCAATACCCAGTTTCCCAAATTCATACTTTGCAATCAATCTCCCTTTGCGCAATAGTGCACTATCCACCAACGTGAGTGCATTGTTGAAAGTGCAGATGATCTGAACATTCAGGAAATCTGCCAACAGACCATCTGAAATATTCAGCAGGTTGGATACTGCTGCATTGCTGCTGATCTTTCTGTCCATGATCACATTTTCTGCATCCTCAATTACTATCACACTGTTTGGATTGTTCACCAGCAACTGAACAAAATCAGGACTGGTAATATCTCCAGCAATGGTAGGTGACACAAACAGAATCCTCTTTTTAATTTTACCAATCAGGTAGCGCAGGTAAGTTGTTTTTCCTGTACCTGGCAAACCATGCAGCAGTACGATCCCCTTGTCTTTTTTCTTACAAAGTCTCTTGCATATCAGCTCATTCACTTCCATAAAATCGTCTTCGTAAAAAAGGCTGAGGTCAAGTGAGGTGCGTTTTACTTCCAGTTCTTTTAACTCCAGTCCGTTTCTTCCACGGCTTATCAGGTTTATCTCCAGTGGTTTCCTGCGCTGCTTTTCTTTGAATTGTTTCATCAATACAGTGCATTCGTTGATGAAGTCTTCCAGCGTTCCATCATGATACATTTCGCAATACCTGTCACCCAGTTCCAGGATGCAGCCATTGGTTAGTATCAGAAAGGTCTCGTCAAAACCAAACTTTTTGTTTGCCTGCTGGTACGTTCTGTATCCATGCACTGACTTTACCAGGTGGCTGTACTTTGAACGGATCGCTTCAAATGCTTTTTCTCCATCAATGCCCCACACATAATTGGCACTCGGAATTTTTCCAAAGCAGTACATATACAGCGATTTACCACATAGAAATCCATTGTCAAAAATGCTGTTGGCATTAATTATTTTTTGTTGGCTGTCCATAATTAAATTTTTTATCTGCTGAAGCTTCTTAAAAAAAGAAGCAAAGCAGCGTTTGAATATTTATAAAACATCTTACTTTGTCTAAGTCTTTAAAGTCCCTCCCTTGGAAAGCCTGTCCCGTTCTTACGGGAGATTTAGGCTGACCTCTACTGCACTACTTTATTTGCACAACTTGAACTTGCAAATGCATCCGGTTTGGCCTTAAACACAAAGCCCATCCCCATGATATAACCCATGGCATCTTTCAACGCATCATTGCTTTTAAAGGAAGGGTTGGTGTTGATGTCTGCATGCACTTCCATATCCACACTATAGCGGCTGAAAATGTTGCACAGTGGGTAAGCCACTTCAATACTTTTCGCCACTTCCACCAACATCCTTTCTTTGATGCTCATTTTTTTTGTAGTGGTTTCGTTGTGTATATACATAAAACCACCTTTCCCTTTCCGGATAAAAACGATTACCGTTGCAAATTCAGTTTCACGACTCTTTACCTGGCTATCCGTACCAATACATACTTTCAGTTCATGACCCATTGCCCTTTCATTGGCAATTACCGCTGCTATTTCTTCTTCGATAGGCCTGCGGATATGTTTTCCGCTAAGGGTCCTCCATTGCTGTTCCATGTTGTTTGTTTTTACGAGCTATATATTCCTGTTTCGACGGGCGGTACCCATCGTTCAAGTATGACGCCCCTTCAGGGCTGGTTTCATTTTTAATGATGTCTAATATTTGAATAAGTGATTTGTTTTTATACTTGAAAACTTCATCGTATTTTTCAAATTCCACCCAGGCACGATACTGAACAAAACCCCGCAGTATTTTACCCTGCCTTTTACGCAGATCATTTTTTTTCAGGTAATCTTCGATCTCACTTAATCTTGATTCAATTACAGTATCCTTTTTACGTACTTTGTCAATTATATTAGGCTTTATTTTTAATACAAACCGCCAGGGTTCCTTAAAAACATACCGTTTTACCAGTTGCCGTTTTTGATTCATTTCGTACACAGGGAAAAAGAATGATTTTTCGGCTTCTGTAAAATTTAATTTTACAAAGTGCCATTCATATGGTTGTAAGATCGCCTGTTGTTTTACTACATAGATCTTTCTTCCACGCTTTCGTTTCTTCCTTTTGAAATCTTTGCGCCAATCGTATTGACAGGTATTGATCTTTTTTAGTATTTCTTCAAAAAAATCAGCATACTTACTTTTAGCAATATCTTCTCTCAATACAAATGACCTTACCCAGCCTTTTTGTACCGGTGGAACCAATGGCTCCCATCCTAAATTTTTCTGCTGCTCCCCTAAACAGCTTTCTTCTTTGTGAAGCTGTATCAGTTGCTTATCGAGGCCCTCGTACTGCATTCTTCTCTTTTGCCTGGCAGTACGCAGGCGGTAGCAGAGAATTTCTTCTCCGTACTGTTCAATAATTTTTGAGTCCATAAAAATGAAATTTTTTGTGATCGGAAACTCCGGTGCCATTGCACCATGATGTTTGTTGCTTTCATTATGAACTGTGATACTTTTTTCATTGTTTCTTTTTTAATTTTTGTGTGGACGAAACAGGATTCGAACCTGTGCAACCGGCTCTTCACACCGGCACTCTTCCTACTGAGTTATTCGTCCATTAAGTTTGACATATACTGACTGATCGCTATTTTCATCATCGAATTAATTCAACATCAAACAATTCTATTTAAACCGCCGGCAGGGTTTTCAACCGCTGCCGGGGTTATGCGGAAACAGAATGATTCGAACATTCATCTAAAGGCTAACAACCAATTGTTCTGCCGTTGAACTATGTTTCCCTTTTGTTTGAACGGGGATTTATAAGATTGAAAGGATTTGATGATTATCTATTTACAATCATTGTAATCTTTTTATCCACCCCAGGTTTAAATATTGTTGGCCCGGTGATCCCGAAAGCTTTCGGGAGAACTCACAACTCTCCCGATTAAAATCGGGATACTCTGAAACCAATTGAGTTACGAACCAGTTTGGTGATGGCTGAAAGACTCGAACTTTCAACCGCTACGGTATCAGCGTAGTACTCTTAACCAATTGAGTTAAGTCATCCTTGTTGCGGCTTTCAGAGTTGAACTGAAATCTCCCACCTTATGAGAGTGGTGTGTTGCCTTTACACCAAACCGCCATTTCCTGTTGACCCAAACAGATTCGAACTGTTAACCTTGAACGTATAATCCCGAAAGCTTTCGGGACGCTCTCACCGTTGAGCTATGGGTCAGCACGCTGGCTTAGAAAGATTCGAACTTTCATCTCTTCATTCGTAGTGAAGTATTCTTATCCATTGAACTATAAGCCATTTTTGTAAGGCTTCCGGACTTGAACCAGATACTGTTTTCTTATGTTTACCTTTCAGAAAGAAAGGAAGAAAACTGTGTTACCATAACACCCAGCCTTATTGGTTGTCTCC
>Ga0209097_10003523_pt1 | contig 11971 bp, 10 predicted proteins | sample AD_UKC052_MetaG_FD_184419 | JGI IMG/M metagenome (GOLD analysis project Ga0209097, IMG submission 184419) | Active sludge microbial communities of municipal wastewater-treating anaerobic digesters from USA - AD_UKC052_MetaG (SPAdes) (version 2) | ecosystem: Engineered > Bioreactor > Anaerobic >... | reverse complement strand
GCCTGCGCTTGGCGCTGCAAGAAGGCCCGCCCGACTTTACGCTGGTCACGCGACTGCTAGATGAAGCCGAGCGCGCCAAAGTTGCTATCGACAAGACGACTCTGAGCTTTGCCCTGACCGGAACCATCGAGCGGCTGTGCGAGTCGCTGCGCCAAAAGCCCGAAGAGCTAAGTACGCTGCGGCAACTAGACGCCGCCATCAAGCTGGCCAGCGCTCCGACCTGGAACGTCAACCTGTGGAAAGCGCAAAACACCGTCTACGAGCTGCTGCAGATCGCGCACCCACGCTTTGCCGCCCGCGCTGCAAAAAAGAGTCTCGCTACCACGGCTCCCACGACCAACGTGGGTCAATCCACCGCTCCTGCCTTACTGGTATCCCCCATCGACAGCATTGCCGACGACACCCCAGCCGCCAAGCTGTGGCTCCGCTTGTTTGCCCAACTGGGCCGACACCTAAAAATCCGGATGCCAGTGCAGGGCGATTGAGCGTTCCTAGAGTGCCTCTGCAAAACCGTAGTGAGGATAGCCAGCCGCAGTGCCTAGCGCGCGGAGCAGGCTTTGGGCTGTGAGCACGCTAGGTGCTGTGGATGGACACCGGAATAGGTTTTGCGGAGGCACTCTTAGAAAGTGTCACAAGGGCGAGCTGACTGCAGCACGACAGGCCTCTTGCATGGCCTTGTCGGCGACAGCGAGCTGCAGATGGAGTGAAGCCGCGATCTGTGCCCCCTGCTGCAGTCGCGTCAGCACATCTGCCGATGCCACCGCCGCTGCGGTCGCCGCCCGCCGACACTTCTGAGCACTGTTGTCGCTGCGCCCCTGCACCTTCACGATGTAAGCGCGAACATCGCTGTCTACGCGCTCTGCACTTGGCGCTTTGGCCGTCTGACAAGCGCACAACAGCACAGCCAAGCTAACGAGAGCCGTCTGCCACATCGAAAGCTCCGCCATCCTGTCCAAGCAAGTCTTTGCACGAACACTGGTTGCCTACTGCGTTGCACTCCACAACAACTTTAGATGGCGCTTTGCCTGCGCAGTCCTTCATGGGCTCCCGAAAACTTCCTTCGACGCGCTCGGCTGGCTGCGGGCTTCCCGAGATCCATCGACAGGCTGAGACCAATACAAACCCAATCAACCACTGCCTATTTTCTCGCATGCGTGGAGTTCCTGCTGTTTCCGTAGAGACCGTCATCGCACTTCATCAATGTTGCAGCTATCCAGAAAGATGAAGGCGTCTTCCATGGCATGCATCCTAGCAGGACCCATTGCAGGTTCGGGGGGCAGCTTTCCCGGAAGTCCTACGCTGCTACTTTCAGGGCAAAGCCCACCTAATTACGCGCACAAAAGCCAGCGCACGCGCTGCATCCAGGTCCGCTTTTTTAATAAATGTATTTTTTTAACAGCGTCGGAAAAGCTGGCGTTTTTGCAGGCATGCGAGCGGCGGATTTTTGATCTGCGACCTATAAATTCGGGCACGCCGAAACGGTTCGGCAGTGAAAAAACCTGTTCGAGGAGGACTCTTAGGATGCGCATTGCCACTTTGACTTACGCAACATCGCTGACTGCTTTGCGACGGGACTTTGCGTACACCATGTACCGCGTCAAGCGGCTTCCCTACCTGAAGTCGTTTGTGCCGCAACTACAGGGGCAGCTTGGTCAAATCGACAGCGCCATGACCACTGAGATCAAGCTGATGGATGCCATCGAGGATGCCCGCGCCGGAGTGGACGATAGCGATGAGCAGCTGGATGACTTGTTAGAAGAAGGAACGGCACAAGCCAAGCTGGTGGTGGGCACGATGCTGACCGATCCGCTGTGGCAGGGAATGTTTGGCAACCGCCGCCCCAGTGAGTGGGCGCGCCTGCGACTGGGTGAAGAGCTAGAACAGCTACGCACCTGGCCCGGCAAGCTAAAGACGGCGCCGACGCCGGGACTGCGCGACTTAGTGCCACGACTAGAGGCTTGCATCGTTCTGTGTGATGCGGCTGCAAGTGCCGAAAAGGACGCACTCAGCACGTATGAGACCTGGCGGCTGGGTCCTCGGGTGGCGCTGATCGACAAGGTGAACGCGTTACGCAAGCAGCTAGCCGGAGAAGCAGAGGCCCATGCGCACACCTCGCACAGCGGTCGCTCACCCGGCCTCGGCATGTTCAAGCTGACGGCCCCCAAGCGGAGCCCTCGGCAGAGCACGGTGGAAGCCTTGCAGTCCGAGATCATCGCCGCCAAAGCCGAAGTCAGCGCGCTAGAAACCCAGCTTGCCGCTGCACAAAAGCAGGCCCAGGAGGAAGCGCAAGCCGAAGCCCAGCGCAGCGCGGAAGCAGCACACCTAGCAGCCCTTGAAAAAACCCGGGCAGAGACCGACCGCCAAATTGCTGAGCTAAAGCACAAGCTAGGGACCAGCAAGAAATAGCTCGCCCGCAGCGCTCATCCACCCCACGCGAGCGGAACCACCGCACGGCTGCCGCTCGCGCCCGCCCGTCTTCCCTGCCCTTATCCGCCCCCCGCCGAATACCCAACAACAACCGCCCTCACCGCCGCTTTTCCTTCCCAAGCTCTGACATCAACGGCCCTTACCTCCGCTTTTCCTTCCCAAACTCTGACATCAACGGCCCTACCTGCCGCTTTTCCTTCCCAAACATTGACAACAACGGCCCCACCTGCCGCTTTCCTTCCCACGGTCTGACAACAACGGCCCCACCTACCGCTTTTCCTTCACAAACTCTGACAACAACGGCCCCACCTGCCGCTTTTCTTTCCCAAGGTCTGACAACAACGGCCCCACCTGCCGCTTTTCCTTCCCAAACTCTGACAACAACGGCCCTCACCGCCGCTTTTCCTTCCCAAACTCTGACAACAACGGCCCTACCTGCCACTTTTCCTTCCCACGGTCTGACAACAACGGCCCTACCTGCCGCTTTTCCTTCCCAAACTCTGACAACAAGCGTTGTTTTCACTTTTTGGATCGTAACGAGGGGCAAAACAACGGGGCCGTGACCTAGCTTGCTGCACACGGATAGCAAACAACGCGACCAGTAGCAGCTTGGTTGCGCAAACGGTCAAAACAACGCCCAGCGCTGTAGCACTTGGTAAACAAAAACCCGCTGCAAAGCTCGCCGCGCCCGTTTGGCCTGCACACAAGGCCGCTGCAAGGGCCGCAGCATCCGCAGCCGGAAAATAAAATGGCGCTGCAAAGCGCCGCCAGCTCGACGCTCGCTTTACAAAAGGCCGCTGCAACCGTTGTTTGTAGGCTCTGCGCAAGTCAAGCAGCCGCTGCAACCGTTGTTTGTAGGCTCTGCGCAAACCAAAAGGTCAAAACAACGGTTGTTTTGGGGATTGGGCGAAAAAAATCGGGACAGCGCTGTGAGAAAGCCCAAACCAGACCGCGCGGGTGCGCATTGCGACAGCCAGCGGCTATTGCTACATTGGCAGCGCATGGACAAAGATCGTCTGAAGCCGCTGATCTTTCGAGTGATGCGCAAGATGGAGGACGGCCTGCCTGCCGTGGGGGGCGCAAGCAACAAGCTGGGTGTGCGACTTGTAGACGCAGCCAGTCCAAGCAAAGCTGCAGACTTGCCGGTCGACTCTAGTGGTCATGTGCAGCCAGGGACCGGCGGGATGTCGGTCAGTCCCAGCTTAAAGCAGCTACCTAGCTTTTTGGTGCCGCGCAACCTTTCGCACATAGTCCACGGCGCAGCCGGACACTCGCACAATCACTGCTGGAAAATGGGCCAGGCAGAGTTTGCCGCGACGATGATCTCTGACGACCTAGACTTGCGACCCGACAGGCCTGGCCATGGCCTAGTGGAACCTGCCCGGATGATGTCAGCAGAAGCCTTCCATGAAGCACTAGCCGATACCCGACGCTTCTGGCTGATTGACGAGAGTGAAAAATGAGCGCTGACGCCAAGCCAAAGAGCCAGCACTACCAGCAGTACGTTGAGCTTCGCTGTCAGCTGCACTTGCTGATTGCAAAGGGGCAGATTGACTCGCCGGAAGCCGATGAGGTTCGCGAGGCCCTCATGGTGCCGTGGCGTCTGTTAAGCGAAGCCGACCTGGACGAGCTGGACTTTATGGCAGAAGACCTACTGTCCTTAGAAGATCAACTAAGCCTTGCGCCGCTGTCCCCGACAGAGCAACCAGGCTGGGGGCAGCAGTTGCAAGCAGCCGCTGCAGCCTCGGACTTTCAAGGTCTGCTGACGCTTCTGCGTCAGCACCAAGACGCGCTCGCGCCCGACCGTGTTGCCTATCTGCGCGCGTGGGCATGGCAGCAGCTGGCGCAGCCACAGCCCGCAGCGCTGTTCCTGCAGGGCGCGGTACAGCTTGGGCTGGCAGGCTGTGTCAAACCGAGTACGCAAGCCGCCGCCGCGCCGCTGCTAACCCCGCAGGCAACAGCCGCCATCCCAGCCGAGCCCAGTCTTGGGTCAGCAAAAACCCAGCCGACAAAGGAAGCCGCGCCGAAGAGCGCGTCCTTCTTTATGCCTCCCAAGCTCCCCCTTCGCCCCCCCGTCCAGAAAGCCGCCTGATGACCGAAGAAGCTGCGACCTCAGCCCACACGCGCAAAGGGCAGATCATTACTTTTTATTCGTATAAAGGCGGCGTTGGCCGGTCGATGGCGGCGGCGAACATCGCCACGGTCTTTGCACAGCGTGGACACCGCGTGCTGCTGTGGGACATGGACTTAGAAGCGCCGGGTCTGCACCGCTACATGCTAAATCCAGACACCAAGCTGGGCGCGCGGCGTTATTGGCCCCAGACCCGGCAGCGAGGTTCCATCGACCTGTTTGAAAAGCTGCATAATGAGCTCATCACCCTGGGCCAGACCGCAAGCCCAGCGCTGACGCAAGAAGCGGTCGGCGAGGCCATTGCCACCATCATCGGCAAGCTCCTGGACGACCCGCAGTACCAGTACCGGGTCCGCCTGATGAATCCAAGCTCGCCCATTTTGTCTGCAGAGCTGTCGTTTATTGCGGCGGGACAGCTGCAGGCCGACTACTCGCAGCAGGTGCTGGACTTTGACTGGGTAGCGCTTTACGACATCGACGCACGCATCTTTCCACTGCTGCGGGAAGAGCTGCTAAAGCGTTATGACTATGTAGTAATTGACTCACGTACGGGCATTAGTGACGTGGGGAGCATTTGTACCGCGCTTTTGCCGGACAAGCTGGTGCTGGCGTTTTTGACCAACCAGCAGTCCCTGCAAGGCGCGCTGCAAATGGGACGCCAGGCGTTAGCCCGGCGGGCACAGATGGAACCAAGCGGACCGCTAGAGGTCTTTCCGCTGTTGTCGCGTGTTGACTTTGGCGAAGACGAACTAAGGCAGCGCTGGGTTCGCAAAGCACAGCATGATTTTGCAAGACTTTTGCCACAGACAGAGTCCGGCACCACAGCCAACTTAGACCTTTATTTTGATTCCATCATCTGCCCGCACAATAGCTATTACGCGTACGACGAACAGATTGCCGCCGAGCGCGAACGCAGCACCAGCGCTGGCACGCTGGCTGCGGCCTACAGCCATCTGGCCGATAGCTTGGACTGCGCCACACTGCTAGAAGCCCAAAAGCAGCTGGCCAAGCCGCAGTTAGATCGACTGGATGCAGAGCTGCAGGCTACCCAAGTAGGCGAAGTAAGCAATCTAAGCCTCTTAGTTCGAAAAATGCAATTCCTAACCCGATTCGGAGAGTACCAAGCGATAAACGCAGTTTTCGAGATGTTTCAAAATAGCTATAGTAACTATAAACCTGATTCTTTTTCTAATTTAAGACAGAAGAAGAACGACCGTGACGTTCTTGAACAGTTATATGAATGCGCAGCATATATTAAAATTAATTGTCTACTGGAACTAAAAGAATACGAAGAGCTGCTAAAGGTCGCTGCGCCTTATGAAAGCAGATGGATGGACGACGCAGGCATTGCAGGCTCGTTACCTGTAACTTTTGATCTCCAGTTTAATCGCGCAATCGCCCTACTAAAAACGAAGGCTGTTGCGCAAGCACTCCAGCTTGCTGTAGCGCTTGAAGACTGGGCCCAGCAGAGCACCGACCCAGGTATCAGATCCTTTCTGACTGCTACTCGCAGGTTCCAAGTCCGATCGCTGCAGGGCTTGGGACGAAAGGCAGAAGCGGAAGCCATTTCGGCCCAGCTAGCTGCCGAAACACCGCCCGAGACTTTTTATTAAAGTGCCGGGCCTACCCGCCTGTCCGCTTCCGCCTCGGCTCCTCTGGCCGCCGCACTGACGCCGCTCCAGTCGGTCTAGACCGCTCCCTGCAGCAACAGATTCTTGATACAAAAGCCCCAGCGGCACAGCGATGTGCGCGACGCCTTGGCCCACCAGATTTAGGCGCTGCTTACGCGACATGCTGCAAACCAAACAGCCGCTCCGCGCCTGCCTCTGACCGGCATTCATAAAGCAAACGCACGCTCCGCGCCTAGCTTTGCAGGCATGCACAACGCCAAGTCACGATCCGCGCGCAGCTTCGCAAGCTGACCCAAACCAACAAGCCGATCCGCGCCTGCATGCGGCCCCACTACGCATGCGGCTCTGTAGTTCCCATCCAGAATCTACTCCGCTCCTGCGGCTGCGGCTGGCTTTGGTCCCGCTGCTGCAGTCGGAACACCGCTTGCTACTTACGCCAAGTACACCCCACCCCACGTTGCTTGACCCCGCGCTGCAGGCTTGCTGCAGAGCCTCTAGGGAGTAGATCGATGAGTCCACTTACGTTTGCGGCTCCCGATGTCCTACACACTTTGGTCGCGGCCACAGCAGAGGAGCTGGACAGCGCCGACTTTGGCATCGTCAAGATGGACAGCAGCGGCAAGGTGGTCCTTTACAACACGTTTGAATCCAAGCTGGCGGGACTGGCGAAAAACAAGGTGATTGGCAGGCGCTTTTTTGCCGATGTCGCCATCTGCGCCAACAACCACCTGGTCGCAGACCGATATGAAGAGGAGGCCGAGCTAGATGCCACCATCGACTACGTATTTGCCTTTGAGATGCGCCGGACGCAGGTACAGCTGCGACTCCTAAAGTCGGCTGACTGCGCGTACCGGTTTCTCCTGGTCAAGAGGAGATAGCCATGTCTACTGAGCAAAACATTTCGGAGCGGTACGAAGCGCTGCTGCAGTTTCTGTACATGTGCCCCGTCGGCATTGTCCGGCTCACACTGAACGGGAACATCGAGCAGATAAATCCCAAGGCCACGATGCTGCTGATGCAGATCTCGGCCAAGGACGATGCGACGAATCTTTTTTCTACGCTGTCCCAGTTTGCTCCTGAGTTAAGGAATGTAGTCAGCGCGTTTGCAGAGCCACACGGCACAATTGTCGAGAACTACACAATCGATGTCCGGCATGGCGTAGCGCGCAAAAATACGCCCCCGCTGGTGCTGGCGCTGACGCTAATCAAGGTTGACGCGGCGACGCTGATGGCAGTGCTTACCGACATCAGCAAACTGGCCGAGCAAGAGCAGATGATAAGGTCTAAGGAAGCGCGGCTGCGCGCGATCTTTGATGGTGTCCGTGACTACGCCATCTACACGCTGGACCCACAAGGCAACATCGAGACCTGGAACCAGTCCGCGCAGCGTGTGGAAGGTTATCGTCCCGAGGAAGTGCTGGGGCAGCCATTTGGCATGGACTACCCGCTGGATGCGCAGGACCCGGCGCGCAGTGGCTATCAGCTGCGCCTCGCACAGCAGTACGGCTGGTACGAAGACGAGGGCTGGCGCGTACGTCGGGACGGCTCCCGCTTTTGGGCCAACAGCATTGTCTCTGTACTTGGGCGCAGCGACAGTCAGACAGTGGATGGCTACTCGGTCATTACGCGCGACATCACCGAGCGCAAGCGAACAGAAGACGAGCTGCGACGGCTGGCGAGCACCGACTTTCTAACCGGCGCACTAAACCGTCGGCGCTTTTTTGAAGAAGCGCAGCGTCACGTCATGCGCGCCACTCGCGCCAGTGTTCCGTTTAGCTTGGTCCTGGTCGATGCCGACCACTTTAAGCGCATCAATGATACGTACGGGCATAGCTTTGGGGATGTGGTCTTAAAGGAACTGGTAAACAGCTGCCAAGGGAGCCTGCGCACAGAGGACTTGGTGGCTCGGTATGGCGGTGAAGAGTTTGTGATTCTGCTGCCGGGCGTTACGCAGCAGCGCGCCCTCATCGTGGCCGAGCGCATTCGGGCGGCAGTCGAAAAGAGCATCCTGGTCGTGGATGGGCGGGAAATTCGGTACACCATCAGCCTGGGCGTCGCGCAGTTTGCGGACAGCGTGGAAGCGACACTGCGGCAGGCGGACAGAGCGCTCTATCTGGCCAAAGCGGGCGGCAGAAACTGCGTGGTCGCAAGCTAGTTTTCTCGCAAGCGCGTGCTCTCGCGCAGACATCCCATTAATGAAGGAAGAAGCGGTCTGCAGCGAAAGCTACTGGCTCGCTTGGATTGGGCGCTGTCCGCCAAACGGGGTGCCTCAGTTGCGCGCACAGCCAACGCTTCTGCGCGCGCATGCACTTAATGGACAGCGATTAAGGATTGGCTCCGAATCGGTTCGGATTCGGAAGCCCCATTCGCTGACGGAGGCATCCGGGGTCGGCGAAACCCCACCACAGCCCGCAGCAGCCAAATACCCACCACCGACAAACGATAGATGTGAAGCCCGGCCCAGCGACTTTGGGTGTACAATCATGTAGTCAGCAGCATGTTTGGGTAGTTCGTTCGGGGAGTAGCGCCTGCGCAGCGACCAAGCCACCCCTTCCGGATCCAAAGGAACTCATGCGACAGCAATCGATTGGTCCACACGTGCTGGAGTTCATTGACGAGGACGTCCTTGCTTTCCGCCAGCGGGGGTTAGTGGTCGCCGTGGAAGCCGCCGAGTTGGTGCAGCTCATGCATTTACGCCAGCCGGAGCATCCCGGGACAACCCTGCTGGTGGACTACACCCAGTCGTCATCTGTGGAAGCCGCGGCCCGCAAGCTCATCATCGATGGCGCCAAGCAGCAGCCCTATCCAGTGGTGTTTCTGGGCACCAGCTTCCCGATGCGCGTGCTGATGATGCTGATGCTAAACGCGGCGCGACTGGGCGGCGTCACCTACCCTTTCTACTTTGCCAAGACCGAAGACGAGGCGCAGACCTGGGCACGACGCGAAGCCAGCCTGTGGGCCCAGCGCAGCGCCCCCGCCAGCAAGACCGGCTGACCCCGAGCGCTAGATGGCTCCTCGCCGCTTCCGCCTCGGCTCCTCGGGCCGCCGCGCTGATGCTGCATCCAGCCGGTCATGAACCGCCCCCAGCAGTAGCTTCTTGTGCAAAAGCCCCAGCAGCACATCAATGTGCGCGACGCCCTGCCCGATGAGGTTCAAGCGCTGCTCACGTGGCATATCGCGCAGCGCGGGATTATCAAACTGCTCGACTTCGCGAACGACCAAGGCGCGCAGGACTTCGACGTAGCGGTTTAGGTCGGCGATGGCAAAGCCCAGGTGGTCATTAAAGCCAGAGCTGCGCAGGGCACCGACGACCTCGGCGATGCGCGCGTCACGCTCGGCGTACACCACGGCGCCGTCGACCTTGATGGGCGTAAGCAGGCCGCACTTCTCTAGCTCTGCGATGTCAGAGGCGGGCAGGCCGGTGCGCTCGGACAGGCGGACCTGGGGAGTGGGCGGCTGCGCGTGGGTGGGGTCGATGACACCATCTAGGCGCTCGCGGGCAAGCAGGCGCAGCTCGATCTCGGTCAGCGTGGCACCCGGTCCCGCCTCGGTCAGCAGCGACGCAATCTCACGCAAAGACAGGCGAAAGCGGTTGCGTAGCTCACGCACAAGCTCTAGCCGGGTGACAAACGCTGCGTCGTAGCGACCGACGGTGCGACCCGCCGTGCGCGGACGCGGCAGCAGCTCTTCGCGAATGTAGAACTTAATGGTGGCGATGGGCACGCCGGTACGCTCAGCCACTTCCGAGACGGTCAGCTCGCTAGGCTCGCGGTGCGGGCTGTCGGGTATAAGCGCGCGCGAAGACTTGGCTGCTGCAGGTGTTGGCAACACCGCAAGCTCGCGCACCGGCCTAGACCGGCTTGGCTCACTGGGCTTGGACCGGGACCTGGCTGTTTTTGGCGTTCTAGCCGTGGGACGTGTCATCAAAGTTCCTTGTAGCGAGCCTGCAGGAATGCGCCGGTCTACACCGCCGCGCCGCTGTTACCTTAGTAGTTCCCGGTGGATGACGGCGACGAAAAATCACCCACCGCGCGCGCAGCAAGGACGCGGGGAAGACGGATTGACAACGCACTGCGGCAATTGGATAGTTTAGGTATCTGACTAGATAGTAGTGGTATCTAATTTTCAGCGAAACGCTCCGCTTGCGCAGCCGCAGGCCCCTTCGCTGAACCAACAGCAAGTCCACAAGAGTACGTCTACGGACCCGCTTTGGAACTGATGCCGCAAGCCGCCGGTGCTCTCAGCGCGCCGGCAGACCACGGAAGGAACCAGCACCATGGCCCACAAGCAGAACCAATACCTGGCAGACGTCCGCGACATCAACTTCGTCCTTTTTGAGCAGTTCGGCCTTGGCGAGATCCTTGCGCACCCGCACTTTGCCAGCAGCTTCGACACCGAGTCGGCCAAGATGGTCCTCGGCGAAGCCTACAAGTTTGCGTGTGAAGTGGCGGGACCGCTGAACGCGGTCGGCGACTCAGAAGGCTGTCGCTTGGAAGATGGCAAGGTGAAGACCCCAACCGGGTTTGCCGAGGCATGGAAGCAGGTCTACGACCAGGGCCTAAAGCAAACGGCGCTAAACCCTGAGTTTGGCGGCATGGGCGCGCCAACGCTGCTGACCATCGCAGTCGAAGAGTTCCTGTGCGGCTCTAACGCCGCTTTCAATATGTATCCGGGCCTGGCGATGGGCGCGGCGGAAGTCGTCGAGCAGTTTGGGACGCACGAGCAAAAAGAGCTGTACCTGCGCCGCATGTTCAACGGCGTCTGGGGCGGCACGATGTGTCTGACGGAGCCACACGCGGGCTCGGACGTCGGCTCGGCACGCACCAAGGCCATCAAGCAAGCGGATGGCAGCTTCCTGATCTCGGGCACTAAGGTGTTTATCTCGGGCGGCGATCACGACATGGCCGAGAACATCGTCCACTTGGTGCTGGCTCGCGTGGAAGGCGCGCCCGCAGGTACCAAGGGTCTGTCGCTGTTCATCGTGCCCAAGTTTCGCGTGGCTGCGGACGGCACGCTTGGTGACAACAACGATGTCGCGGTCGGCAGCATCGAGCACAAGATGGGCATCAAGGGCTCTGCAACCTGCGTCATGAACTTCGGCGAGAACGGCCAGTGCATCGGCCAGCTAGTCGGCGGCGCAGCCAGCGAGAACCAAGGCATGAAGCAGATGTTCATGCTGATGAACGCAGCGCGCATCGCAGTCGGCATCCAGGGCTGTGCGATTGCTTCGTCGGCGTATCTAAATGCGCTGCGCTACTCGCGCGAGCGTCGCCAGGGTAGCTCGGTGAAGCAGTTTAAGGACCCCACCGCGCCGCGCGTGCCGATCATCGAGCACCCAGATGTCCGCCGTATGCTGCTGGACATGAAGGCCCGCGTCGAGGGTATCCGCGCCCTTATCGCCAAGCTGGCCAGCCATCAGGACCGCTCGGTGATGGCCAAGATCAGCGGCGAAGGCAACTACAACTACCACTACGGCCAGGTCGAGCTGCTTACGCCCATCGTCAAGTCCTACGCTTCGGATCAGGCGTTCCGCATCTGCGAGACGGCGATTCAGACGCTGGGCGGCGCGGGCTACATCTCGGACTACGGCATCGAGCAGTACTGCCGCGACGCCAAGATCTTCTCGATCTATGAAGGTACAAACCACATCCAAGCAATGGACTTGGTCGGGCGCAAGCTGGGCATGGGCGGTGGCGCCAACCTGCAGGCCTACTTTAGCGACGTGGCGGCGTTTATCGCCAAGCACAAAGACGACGCAGAGCTTGGCGCCTGTCTAACCGTG
>Ga0209097_10003521_pt1 | contig 11973 bp, 11 predicted proteins | sample AD_UKC052_MetaG_FD_184419 | JGI IMG/M metagenome (GOLD analysis project Ga0209097, IMG submission 184419) | Active sludge microbial communities of municipal wastewater-treating anaerobic digesters from USA - AD_UKC052_MetaG (SPAdes) (version 2) | ecosystem: Engineered > Bioreactor > Anaerobic >... | reverse complement strand
CAGTGAATCTGCTCCTGCGGCCGCTCTGGCTGCGAAGGCCGAAGCTGAAAAAGTAACTGCAGATGCCAAGGTAAAAGCGGCGGCTGAGTCCAAGGCCCGTGCTGATGAAGAAGTGGCCCGCGCAGCTGACCTGGGTGACCGCCGCCGTAAAGCCGAGGCCGAGGCTGCCGCCATTCGTTTGATGATGTCCGCACCGGCCAAAAAAGCGCCGGTACCTAAGAAGCCTGAAGAGGTCAAGCCGACCGCTGGCGCTGACGGCAAAGCTGGCATGAAAGGCACCTTACACAAGCCGGCCGCTGGAACCGTGGCTGCAAAGCCTGCCAAGTCGGGTCCAGCCGGGGCTCCAGGAGCTGGCGCTCCTGGCTCAGGCAAAGAAGTCAAGTCCGCCAAGTTGTCCAGCAGCTGGGCAGGCGACCCCGCCAAGAAAAAGGCCATTCCAACCCGTGGTGACACGGGTGCAGGTGCAGGTCGTGCCAGCAACTGGCGTGGCGGCCCACGCGGGCGCCGTGGCAGCAATGATCGGGATCGCGAAGACCACACCCAAGCAGCGCCGGTGGAAGCCCGCGTACTGGAAGTGCATGTACCTGAAACCATCACCGTGGCCGAACTGGCGCACAAGATGGCTGTCAAGGCATCGGAAGTGATCAAGCACCTGATGAAGTTGGGCCAGATGGTTACCATCAACCAGCCGCTGGACCAGGACACCGCCATGATCCTGGTGGAAGAGATGGGCCACAAGGCCATCGTGGCTTCGCTGGATGATCCGGAAGCCTTCACGGTTGATGAGGTGTCACAACAGGAAGCTGAGTCATTGCCGCGTGCGCCAGTCGTCACCGTCATGGGCCACGTCGATCACGGCAAAACGTCTTTGCTGGACTACATTCGCCGCGCCAAAGTGGCTTCAGGCGAAGCCGGTGGTATCACGCAGCATATAGGTGCCTATCACGTGGAGACCCCGCGCGGCATGGTGTCGTTCCTCGATACCCCGGGTCACGAGGCGTTCTCCGCCATGCGTGCCCGTGGTGCCAACGCAACCGACATCGTGATTCTGGTGGTTGCAGCCGACGATGGCGTCATGCCGCAGACGAAAGAAGCCATCAAGCACGCCAAGGCGGCTGGAGTTCCAATCGTCGTTGCCGTCAACAAGATCGACAAACCTGATGCCAACCCCGAGCGCGTTAAGAACGAGTTGGTGGTGGAAGAGGTCATACCGGAAGAGTTTGGTGGTAACTCCCCTTTCGTCTCTGTGTCCGCCAAGACCGGCCAGGGCATCGACGAGTTGCTCGAGCAGGTGTTGTTGCAGGCAGAAGTGCTCGAACTCAAGGCGCCGGTTGATGCCATGGCCAAGGGCCTGGTGATCGAAGCGCGTCTGGACAAGGGCCGTGGCCCCGTGGCGACCATTCTGGTGCAGTCCGGTACGCTCAAGACCGGTGACGTGGTCTTGGCTGGCCAGACCTACGGTCGCGTGCGCGCCATGCTGGACGAAAACGGCAAGGCCATCAAGACCGCTGGACCATCCATTCCAGTGGAAATTCAGGGTCTGACCGAAGTGCCCCAGGCAGGTGATGAGTTCATGGTGCTGGCCGACGAGCGCCGTGCCCGTGAAATTGCCACTTACCGTGCTGGCAAGTTCCGTAATACGAAGCTGGCCAAGCAGCAGGCATCCAAGCTGGAGAACATGTTCACCGACATGACCGCTGGCGAGGTGAAGCTGGTACCCATCATCGTCAAGGCCGACGTGCAGGGTTCTCAGGAAGCGTTGGCCCAGTCTCTGCTCAAGCTCTCGACCGACGAGGTCAAAGTGCAACTGGTTTACGCTGCTGTGGGTGCCATTAGTGAATCCGACGTCAATCTGGCGATTGCTGCCAAAGCCGTCATCATCGGGTTCAACACCCGTGCTGATGCTGGCGCGCGCAAGCTGGCCGAGAACAACGGTGTGGACATCCGCTACTACGACATCATTTATGACGCCGTGGATGAGCTCAAGCTCGCCATGTCGGGTATGTTGACGCCAGACAAAAAGGAAGAAGTCATCGGTACTGCGGAGATTCGTCAGGTGTTCAAGGTTTCCAAGATTGGCTCCATTGCCGGTTGTATGGTTACCGCGGGCGTCGTGCGTCGCACAGCACGTCTGCGCCTGCTGCGCGACAACATGGTCATCTTCACAGGTGAACTCGACTCGCTCAAGCGCTTCAAGGATGATGCGAAGGAGGTCAAGGAAAGCTTCGAGTGCGGCCTGAACATCAAGAACTACAACGACATCCAAGAGGGTGACGTGCTGGAGTTCTTCGAGATTCGCGAAGTGGCCCGTACGCTGTAACCTCCTGCCAACATGGCCACGAAAAAGTCCACCACCCCCAACCGCAGCTTCAAGGTTGCCGATCAGATCCAGCGTGATCTGACGGAGTTGATCGCCCGCGAGTTGAAAGATCCGCGCGTGGGGATGGTGACGATTCAAGCAGTGGAAGTGACGCCGGACTATGCCCATGCCAAGGTGTTTTTCAGCCTGCTGGTCGGCGATTCCAAGGCCTGCGAAGAAGGTTTGAACCAGGCTGCAGGCTTCTTGCGTGCCGGCCTGTTTAAGCGCCTGCATATCCACACCGTGCCCACCTTGCACTTTATTTTCGACCGCACCACAGAGCGCGCGGCAGACATGAATGCGCTGATTGCGCGGGCCGTGTCGTCCCGCGCCAAAGAGGACTGACCCGATGAATGCGCCTCGAGCACGGGTTGCCAGGCGCCCCGTGCACGGGGTGCTGTTGCTGGACAAACCATTGGGCTGGTCCAGCAATGACGCTTTGCAAAAAGTGAAGTGGCTGCTGCGCGCGGAAAAAGCAGGTCACACCGGTACGCTGGACCCGCTCGCAACGGGTGTGTTGCCGTTATGTTTTGGTGCGGCCACGAAGTTCAGTCAGCTTCAACTGGATGCCGATAAAACCTACGAGGCCGTTGCGCGGTTGGGCATCAAAACCAGCACCGGAGACGCTGAAGGCGAAGTGATCGCCCAAAGGGCGGTGAAACTTACACAAGGAGATCTGGAAAAAGTGGAAGCCCGGTTTACGGGGCGCATTTCGCAGATGCCGCCGATGCACAGTGCATTGAAGAAAGATGGCAAGGCCTTGTACGAATACGCGCGGGCAGGCATTGAAGTAGAGCGGGAGGCAAGGGAAGTAACGATTCGTGAGTTAAAAGTAACACTAGCCCCGGAAAACAGTGCGCAAGTTGCTATTAAAATGATAGTGAAATGCAGCAAGGGAACGTACATCCGCACGCTGGGAGAAGACATCGGTGAGGCGCTAGGTTGCGGCGCGCACCTGTCGGCTCTGCGTCGTACGGAAACCGGTGGCTTTTTGCAAGCGCAATGCGTGACGCTGGAGGCACTTGAGGCCATGAGTGATGACGAGCGCCAGGCGCGTGTGATGCCGGTGGAGTCGCTCCTACAAGGACACGTCGCCGTCACGCTGGACGAAGACAATGCAGGGCGCTTTCTGAGCGGTCTGCGGCGCCGAGGAAACTGGCCCGATGCTGCGCAGGTAGCAGTCTATGGCCCGAAAACTGCATTGCTGGGCACAGCCCATATCAAAGCGGGTGAGTTAATTCCTGGACGTTTGCTAAGCCCGATGGAGGTTCAGCAAGCCAGCATACAGCACACATTGACAGCGCCACCGGTCGAACGGCAGGCAGAGACAGAACAGATTTAAGAGAAAGTGAACCATGAGTACGAAACAAATTCGCAATATCGCCATCATCGCCCACGTTGACCACGGCAAGACCACCATGGTGGATCAGTTGCTGCGCCAGTCCGGCACCTTTGCCGAACACGAAAAGGTTGTGGACACCGTGATGGACAACAATGCCATCGAAAAAGAACGTGGCATTACCATTCTGGCCAAAAACTGCGCCGTGACCTGGAAAGGCACCCACATCAACATCGTTGATACCCCGGGCCACGCCGACTTCGGAGGCGAAGTGGAACGTGCCCTGAGCATGGTTGATGGCGTGGTGCTGCTGATCGATGCGCAAGAGGGCCCAATGCCCCAGACCCGCTTCGTGACCAAAAAGGCGCTGGCCCTGGGCCTCAAGCCCATTCTGGTGGTCAACAAGGTAGACAAGCCAGGTTCGCGCCCCGACTACGTGGTCAACGCGGCATTTGATTTGTTCGACAAGCTTGGCGCCACCGATGAACAGCTGGACTTCCCCGTGGTGTATGCCTCTGGCATTAACGGCTGGTCGTCCATGGTAGAGGGCGGACAGGGCGAACAGTGGGGTCCCGACATGTCGGCCTTGTTCGACACCATCCTCAGCCACGTGCCTGCCCAGAAAGGCGACCCGGCCGCACCACTGCAACTTCAAATTTCTGCACTCGACTTTTCGACCTTCGTCGGTCGCATCGGCGTGGGCCGCATCAGCCAGGGCACGATCAAACCCATGATGGATGTGGTCGTGATGGAAGGTGTGGACGGCAAACCCGTCAAGGGCCGTGTCAACCAGGTATTGACGTTTCAGGGGCTGGAGCGCGTGCAGGCTACGGAAGCTGGCCCTGGCGAAATCGTGCTGATCAACGGCCTGACGGACATCGGCATTGGCGTGACCATCACCGACCCGATGAATCCGGCACCGCTGCCTATGCTCAAGGTTGATGAGCCGACCCTGACCATGAATTTTTGCGTCAACACAAGTCCATTGGCCGGTCGTGAAGGCAAGTTCGTCACCAGCCGCCAGATCTGGGACCGCCTGCAAAAAGAGCTACAACACAACGTGGCCCTGCGCGTGAAGGAAACCGACGAAGAAGGCATCTTCGAAGTCATGGGGCGCGGCGAATTGCATCTGACCATCCTGCTGGAAAATATGCGCCGCGAAGGCTATGAGCTGGCTGTCAGCAAGCCACGCGTCGTGATGAAAGACGTGAATGGCGAAAAGCACGAGCCTATCGAGCTGGTGACCGTTGACATTGAAGACCAGCACCAGGGTGGCGTGATGCAGGCTCTGGGTGAGCGCAAAGGCGAACTCAGCAGTATGGAGCCGGACGGGCGTGGCCGTGTGCGCCTGGAATACCGCATTCCGGCACGTGGTTTGATTGGTTTCACCAACGAGTTCCTGAATCTGACGCGCGGCTCGGGCCTGATCTCCAACATCTTCGACAGCTACGAGCCGCACAAGGGTGACATTGGCGGCCGTAAGAACGGTGTGCTGATCTCCATGGACGCGGGCGAAATCTTCACCTACGCCCTGGGCAAGCTGGACGACCGTGGCCGCATGTTTGTGCGCGCCAACGATCCGGTGTACGAAGGCATGATTGTCGGCATCCACAGCCGTGACAACGACCTTGTGGTGAATGCCACGCGTACCAAGCAGCTGACCAACTTCCGTGTGTCTGGCAAGGAAGATGCGATCAAAATTACGCCACCGATCGAGTTGACGCTGGAATATGGCGTTGAATTCATCGAGGACGATGAGCTGGTCGAAATCACACCCAAGTCGGTTCGCCTTCGCAAGCGCCATCTGACGGAAAGTGAGCGCAAGAAGGCTGGTCGCGGGTTTCTGTAAAGGTCACTCGTGGTAGCGTTAGTCGAGGTGTTGGCGGAGGTCCGGGGGCAGGTAGGGTGCATCACCCTAAACCGGCCCCGGGCGCTGAACGCACTCTCGCTGCCGATGATCCGAGCCATCACCGCCAGTCTTCTGACCTGGCGGGAAGATTCGCGCATTCAGGCCATTGCCATTCGGGGCATGGGCAAAACCGGGCCTTTTGGCGTGTTTTGCGCGGGTGGTGACATCCGGTTTTTCCACCAGGCTGTTGGCATTGGCAATCCTGAGCTAGAAGACTTCTTCACCGAAGAGTACGCCCTCAATCACCTCATCCACAACTACCCGAAACCCACCATTGCCTTCATGGACGGTGTTGTGATGGGTGGTGGTATGGGCCTGAGCCAGGGTGCGCGCGTGAGGGTGGTGACGGAGCACACTCAGATGGCGATGCCAGAAACGCATATTGGCTTGTTTCCTGACGTTGGTGGTGGCTACTTTTTGAGCCGTTGTCCGGGTCGGGTTGGCGAATGGCTGGCGCTAAGTGGGGCGCAAATCGGTGCTGGCGATGCCGTGCAGTTTGGTCTGGCTGATGTCCGCATGGCAGTAGGCAATCTACCCCAAGCCTGGGACGCCCTCGGCGAACTGACGTTTGGTGATGGCAGCACCCTGGAACAATGGGTTGCTACACATTCGATAGCTGGTTGTGCATACCCCACGAGGGCTACAGGCCAAATTAACCACTATTTTTCATTGAGTTCGGTCCCGGAAATGATTCTGGCGCTGGAAGCCGATGCCGATGAGTGGGCACAACAAACCGCGGCACTCCTGCGCAAAGCGTCGCCGTTGATGCTGCATGTCACGCTGGAACAGATACGCCGTTCACGCTCCATGAGTCTGGCTGACGATCTGCGCATGGAGCGGGACATGGTGCGCCGCTGCTTCACGCTGCGGCCTGGACCGGCCAGTGAAACGATGGAGGGCATTCGTTCATTGGCCGTGGACAAGGACCGCAACCCGCGCTGGAACCCGGCACGCATGGAAGACGTGACGCCGGAGATGGTGGAGCTGTTCTTTCAAAGCCCGTGGCCGGCGCATGCCCACCCGTTGCGCGATCTGGCCTGACGCCACTACAGCTGCCGGTACACCGATTCAGCCAGCTTCATGAGCTGGTCGCGCGGCACAGAGCCGGTGATGGCGTAACCAAACCCTTGATCTACCCAGTAAAAGCTGGGTACTGGCCCATCCGGGTTGAAACTGAATGCGGTTTCCCGGCTGTCGAGGCCCTTCACTGAAGCGCCTAGCGAACCCAGATACAGCGTCACTCGCGTGCCCTGTGCGTTCTGAAACATGAATTGCGCCCGCGCACCCTGTTCGCCCGGTAACAGGCGGCCACCCACCAGCTCGAACCCCTCGCTACTCAATTTGGGTATCTTCAATGGCCTGCCAGTGCGTTTGGAGAGCCATTGCGCCAGATGCTCCTGTTCGGCGGAAGTCACTTCGACCGGATGTTTAACTTCCGGGGCATAGACGGCATAGGCAAAACCAGCCTGCCGCACAAAGTCTGTTTGGGCTGCCGACGCGCTGCGTTGGCCTGAACCGCTCCAGGCCGTGTGCGAAAACCAGCCAACACCAAAGGCCAGCATGACACCTGCCGCCATGCCGCCCCAGCGCCACCACTGATTGACGTCCTGCTGTTTCGTTGCCACACGATGGGCGGCAACCATCATCTGGTCCGGCACGGGTACGTCCAGCATGGCGCGGTGCAGATCACGAAGCGCGGCCTTCTGCTGCCGCCAAACAGCCACCCTGGCTTGTGCATCAGGGTCCTGAGCAAGCCGCTTTTCAAATGCTGGCCGGTCAACAGGCAGCAGTTGATCGTCCACCAGTGCGTGGAGTTCATCATCGCTCAGTGGTCGGGGGGTTTTGCGGTCCTTGTTGTTCATCGTCGGTTACTTCATGCGGCGCAGGGGCGTCACAGTGCTCGCCATGGCCATTGACTGGCCGGTAGCAACTGGTGGTGCGTCGAGCAACAACTGCAAGCGGGCTCGTGCCCGCGACAGACGTGACATGACCGTGCCCACAGGCGTGCCTGTCACTCGGGCAATGTCTTCGTAATGCATGTCTTCCATGCTGGCCAGCAGCAGCACTTCCCGTTGCTCCTCGGGCAACTGCAGCAGGCAGCGCTGTAGGTCAATCGACAGGTCCTGACCCGCGTCAGGCGCTGCCAGCTCGTTGGGCACATCGTCCAGGTCAACCTGGACTCCGGATTGACGCTGCCGGGCCAACCGGCGAACGTCGTTGGCAAACTGGTTGTGCATCAAAGTGAACATCCAGGCCCGCAAATCGCTGTCGGGCGCCCACAGGCGCCATTTCGAACACGCGCGCTCAAGCGTGTCCTGCACCAAGTCATCCGCCACCCAGGCGTTACCGGTCAGCGCCCGCGCATAACGCCGCAAACCGGGTATCTGGGCGATGATCCTGACGTGATCCACGTTTGTTGGCGACTGTACCGGGCCCTGATCAGTCTGATATCAGGGTTTGATAACGTGCCAGACGTTCTGGACACCATCCCCGGTTTTGTCGCCGGCCTTGGTGTCCTTAATCCAGTAATACAGCGGCTTGCCCTTCATGGCCCACTGCTTTTTGCCATCGTCACGGGTCACGATGGAATAGTCGCCGCTGGCCTTGTCGGTTTCTGCCGCCGTCATGGGTGGCCAGTTCACGGCACAGGGGCCGTTGCAAACGGATTTGCCACTGCCCTGGACGTCGCGATCAAAGGTATACAAGGTCATCCCGTTGGCGCCGACCAGCACGCCATCGGTCGTTTGGGCGGGGGTATTCGCTGTCATGGAAGCGCAGCCGCCGAGCAACGCAGCAGTCAAAGTAGTAATAGCGATGAATTTCATGGTTTTCTCCGATAGGGGGCATGCAGAAGAGGCCTGCAAGGGGATAAACACCGCAGAGGGTCCGATTATTCCCCCATTGAAGAATTTATTTCTGTCGGCTCTTCATGGCCCGGTCCACCTCACGCTTGCCTTCGCGGTCCTTGATGGTGTCGCGCTTGTCGTGCTCGGCCTTACCCTTGGCCAGCGCAATTTCACATTTCACTTTACCGGCCTTCCAGTGCAGGTTGATCGGCACCAGCGTATAGCCCTTTTGCTCAACCTTGCCCATCAGGCGCCGAATCTCTTCCTTGTGCATCAGCAGCTTTTTCGTCCGCACCTTGTCCGGGCTGATGTGTGTGGATGCTGTGCCCAGCGGGTTGACCTGCAGCCCGATCAGGAACAACTCGCCATTGCGGATAACCACATAGCCATCCGTCAGCTGCACCTTGCCCTCTCTCAGAGATTTGACTTCCCACCCTTCCAGCACCAGACCGGCCTCAAAACGTTCTTCAAAGAAGTAGTTGTAGGCAGCCTTTTTGTTGTCGGCAATGCGGGTCGCCTTTTGTGCGCCCTTCAGGGTAGTGGGATCAGATTTTTTGGCCATAGGGAACAGATGGGGTTGTCAGTCATGCGTACAAGGCTTGTCTACAATCCCGCGCAGCCCCCTATTCTATGAAAACAGTCAAGAAGTCCGTCCTGATCTGGTACAGCCCGCAGGAAATGTATGGCCTGGTCACCGACGTACCGGCTTATCCGCAGTTTCTGCCCTGGTGTGATCATTCCAGCATTCTGGACTCTGATGATGCGGGCATGACGGCCGAGGTGGGCATATCGTTTAGCGGCATTCGCCAGACCTTCACCACCCGCAACCAGCATGTGCTGGACCGGCAGGTGGCCATCACGCTGGTAAATGGCCCCTTTTCCCGGCTGGATGGGCAATGGGATTTCGTACCCATCGGCGACGGTTCGCAGCGGGCCTGCCGAGTGGAGTTGACTCTGAACTATGGGTTCGACAATGCTACTTTGGGTAAGCTGGTTGGCCCGGTGTTCGACAAAATTGCTTCCAGCATGGTTGATGCGTTCGTTAAACGGGCCGAGCAGGTCTATGGGGCGTGAGATGGATATTCAGGTTCTGGTGGTCTATTCGCCGATCGCGCGGGTCGTTCACGAAGTCACCGTAGCAGTTGAAAATGGAGCGACAGTTGCACAAGCCGTGCATCTCAGTGGTTTACCGGCAAAGTTTCCTGAATTGGACCTGTCGCGATCCATCGTAGGGATCTGGGGGCGCAAGGTAGGGCCCAGTCAGCGATTGCGCGATCGAGACCGCATTGAAATCTACCGAGAGTTGCAGGTGGACCCCAAAGTCGCCAGACGCGAACGCTTCGTTAAACAGGGCGCGAGAACAACCGGATTGTTTGCGAAAAAGCGGCAGGGTGCCAAAGCCGGGTATTAAGGCAAAGGCTTTTCAGAAAGAAGCTTATTTGCAGTCCGAATCAATCACCGCCTGAATCCGCTTGACTTCGGCGGCACGGGCGGCATCATCCATGACTTCGCGCTCACCAGCTGCATTAGTTCTGGCAACCCGCACTCCAGAGTCAAACGTGGTTTTGGCCTGTTTGGCACGGGCACAATTCTCGATCTTGGCCTTCACGGCCTTCTCTTCCTCGGCTTTGCGTTTTGCGGCATCGGCGTCGGCAACCTGTTTCTTTTTGGCTTCCAGTTCCTTGTCAGCCGATGAGATTTTGGGTGCGCTGGCGCCTGTTGCCGGGCTGGACGCAACTGACGAGGCCGCTTCGGTCGTGCCATCGCCGACCATGGGCAGCGCTGCAGCCTTGAACTGGTTGCCCGGCTGTTTCAAGATGTTTTTTTGCGGCACATCCGGTGGTGGCGAGCGATCACTGAATACCTTGCGGCCATCCTTGTCGATCCACTGCCATTGGGCAAACGCCGCGGCCGAAAAAACGCAGGCGAGGGTCAAAATAGACAGACGGAAGAATTGGAGTGACTTCATGAAGGGCAGTTTAGCGCGGACACCAAGGATTTCACTTAACGCGCCTTCCGTTCAACCCGTTTACGTGGCCGTTTGTCGGCGGCTGTTGCGAGGTAGCCACCAACGACGCGGGTACAATCGGTTTTTTGGAGCTTTGACATGCGCCTTCTCGGCAAAGCGCTCACCTTCGACGATGTGTTGTTGGTGCCAGCGTTCTCCCAAGTCCTTCCCAAGGACACTTCCCTTTCGACTCGTTTCTCCCGCAACATCGCCCTGAACCTGCCCCTGGTGTCTGCCGCCATGGACACCGTCACCGAAGCCCGCCTAGCGATTGCCATTGCGCAGGAGGGCGGTATCGGAATCGTTCACAAGAACCTCACGGCACAAGAGCAGGCCGCCCAGGTGGCCCGTGTCAAGCGCTATGAGTCTGGTGTGCTGCGCGACCCGGTGGTTATTACCCCCAGCCATACGGTGCGCCAGGTCATTGATCTGTCAGAGCTGTTGGGCGTGTCAGGTTTCCCGGTGTGCGATGGCGGCAAGGTCGTTGGCATTGTGACCGGGCGTGATTTGAGGTTTGAAACCCGCTATGACATCCCGGTGAGCCAGATCATGACCCCGCGCGACAAGCTGGTCACGGTGCCAGACGGCACCACGCTGCTTGAAGCGAAGGCACTTCTGAACAAATTCAAGCTAGAGCGCCTGCTGGTCGTCAACGACGCGTTTGAGCTCAAGGGCCTGATCACCGTTAAGGACATTACCAAGCAAACCAGTTTCCCCAATGCGGCACGTGATGCCTATGGCAAGTTGCGGGTAGGTGCTGCTGTCGGCGTCGGTGAAGGCACTGAAGAGCGTGTCGAAGCACTGGTGCGCGCGGGTGTGGATGCCATCGTGGTAGACACCGCCCATGGTCATAGCCAGGGCGTTATCGAGCGCGTGCGCTGGGTCAAGAAGAACTATCCCCAGGTGGATGTGATCGGCGGCAACATTGCCACCGGTGCAGCAGCGCTTGCTTTGGTTGAAGCGGGTGCGGATGGCGTTAAGGTGGGCATTGGCCCCGGCAGCATCTGTACTACCCGCATCGTAGCAGGTGTGGGGGTGCCTCAAATAATGGCGATTGACAGCGTTGCAACCGCCCTCAAAGGCACGGGTGTCCCCCTGATTGGCGATGGTGGCATTCGTTACAGCGGTGACATTGCCAAAGCCATTGCCGCCGGGGCAAGCACTGTGATGATGGGCGGCATGTTTGCGGGTACCGAAGAGGCGCCTGGCGAAGTCATCCTGTTCCAGGGGCGCAGCTACAAAAGTTACCGTGGCATGGGGTCGATTGGCGCCATGCAACAGGGCAGCGCCGACCGGTATTTCCAGGAATCCACTACCGGCAACCCCAACGCCGACAAGCTGGTGCCCGAGGGCATTGAAGGCCGTGTGCCGTACAAGGGCTCGATGGTCTCCATCGTGTTCCAGATGGCTGGCGGCGTGCGGGCCAGCATGGGCTATTGCGGATGTGCCACGATTGCCGATATGCAGAACAAGGCTGAGTTCGTGGAGATCACCGCCGCTGGCATCCGCGAA
>Ga0209097_10003514_pt1 | contig 11995 bp, 9 predicted proteins | sample AD_UKC052_MetaG_FD_184419 | JGI IMG/M metagenome (GOLD analysis project Ga0209097, IMG submission 184419) | Active sludge microbial communities of municipal wastewater-treating anaerobic digesters from USA - AD_UKC052_MetaG (SPAdes) (version 2) | ecosystem: Engineered > Bioreactor > Anaerobic >... | reverse complement strand
GATGGCGAACGCGATGATCGAACCGATCTGCAGGCCCATGATCGTCATCACCGGCACCAACGTGTTTTTGAGCGCGTGGCCGAAGTGAACGGCTTGATTGGTCAGGCCGCGAGCGCGTGCAAATTTGATGTAGTCGGTGCGAAGCACCTCGAGCATCTCACTGCGTACGAGACGCATGATTAGCGTCATGGTCCCGAGGGATAAAGTAATCGACGGCAGCACCAACGAACGCAGTCCGCTGGTGGTGAGAAACCCCGTGCTCCACCAACCCAATTGCACCACATCGCCGCGCGAATACGACGGTAGCCATTGCAACAAAACCGCGAAAATCAAAATCAACAGAATGCCGATGAGAAACGTCGGAAGACTCACCCCGATAAGAGACACCGTGAGCAGCGCTTGCGAAAATACTCCTTTTGGTCGGAGCGCGGTGTACACGCCCATCAACACACCGCCGACAAGCGCAATGATGCTCGCTACAAATGCCAATTCCAAGGTCGCAGGCAATCGCTCTTTAATCAGCGTAGAGACAGGCCGCGCCTGACGCAGCGACAAACCAAATTCGCCTTTCGCTGCATTGCCCACGAACACGGCAAACTGGTAGTAAAGGGGTTTGTCGAGACCAAGGCTTGCGCGCAGCTCAATCTTCTGCTCTGGTGTGGCATCCTGCCCCAACATCAAATTGACTGGGTCACCAACGTAGCGAAACAACGAGAACGCCACAGCCGCCACGGCGAGCATGACGAGCGCTGCCTGAAACAATCTTCGAAGTACAAATGCAAGCATTACATCGGCGGCCAAGCCGCATCACGTGAAGCCGCAATAGTACCCGTCTTTACGCGAGTCTTACGCGCTCGATTTCGCCCGCGCGGCTTGCGTTGCATAAAGACAAACGGCAGTCGCGACCGACACGTTCAAGCTCTCGACAGCGCCAACCATTGGAATGGCGACGAGGGCATCACAGCGCTCGCGCGTGAGGCGGCGCAGGCCTTTGCCCTCGTTGCCTAACACCCATGCAAGCGGCCCGGTCAGGGTCGTGTTGAACAGCGTTGCGTCGGTCTCCATCTCGGCGCCCAACACCCACACGCCAGCCTGCTGCAACGTTTCGATGCACTGCACCAAATTGCTCACATGGCAAATCGGTGTGGTCTCCGTTGCGCCACTGGCCGCTTTGAGCGCCACCGCTGAGAGCGGCGCAGAGCCGTGCTTCGGCAGAATCACCGCATCCGCACCAAACGCGTCGGCGCTGCGAATGCATGCGCCCAGATTGTGCGGGTCTTGAATTTGGTCCAGCAACAAAAAGAGTGGCGGCACCGACTTTTTCAGGCTGCGTGCGAGCACAGTATCAAAGTCAGCGCCGGTCGTGCCGTCGGCAGACGTTTCAACGAGCGCGACAACGCCTTGATGCTCGTCCGATTGCGTGAGCGCGGCGAGGCGACCCGAATCGACCGCTTGGATTTCGATGTCAAGCGAATCTGCCAACGCTTTTAACCGCGCCAATCGCTCGTCTTGTCGAGATGTCGAAACAAAGATCTCGACGACAGTTTCGGGCCGACGCTCCAAGCGCGCGTTGACGGCGTGAAAGCCCATGATCCGTGCGAGCTTCATCGCGGCTGAAAGAATTTTTTAGTCATGGCATAATTATGGGCTACGCAGCAGCAATTGCTTCGTAGTGTTGTTGAAACAGATGCAAATGTTTGGTTTCAGCGCAAAGTGCCGGTGTAGCTCAGTTGGTAGAGCAGCGCATTCGTAATGCGAAGGTCGGGTGTTCGATTCATCTCACCGGCACCAATCGCGCCCATAGAAGCGATTGGGTCATTTTCAAGATAGGCCAACGTGCCGTCCTCCTGCCGGTTATGGACGCAACACGCGTTCGGCAATGGCACGTTTATCGCGAACAGCAATCCGTGAGCGCGGCGAGCTGGGCAATCGTGAGCGCGGATGCGCGAACGATCCGACGCGTGCACGAAACTCGCGACTTCGGCCAGGCGGCTTGCCTGCTTTCCACTTCGTGCAATTTCATTCCACAAACGGCCGCGTTTCGTTAGACTCTGCGCTTTCCCGGTTCCAACAGTTCGCCCACGCATATGCCTTCTCGCGCCTCCACACTCGCCGAATCTGCTCAAACGCCCGGCCGCCGGACTAAAGCGACGGCCAGTTCCGCAGCCTCCGCCAGCGGCGGCGTGCAAAGCCTCACCCGCGGCCTCACGCTGCTCGAAAAGCTCGCCGAATCAGAAGGCGGCATCACGCTCACCGAAATTTCCAGCCGCGTGAACTTGCCGCCGTCGACCGCGCATCGTTTGCTCAATACGCTTGCGGACATGGGTTTCGTCACGCAGGCCAAGGATTCCGGGCTTTGGTACGTGGGTTTGAAAACATACCGCGTCGGTTGTGCTTTCGTATCAAACCGCGACTTTGTGGGCGAGAGCCATGCGTATTTGCGCAAACTCATGGAAGCCTCCGGCGAAACGTCAAACCTTTCGATCCTCGATGGCACCTACGCGTGTTTCATCGCGCAAGTGCAATGCCACGAAGTCATGCGCATGCTGGTGCGCCTAGGCTCGCGCATTCCCGCGCACGCCAGCGGTTCCGGCAAAGCCATGCTCTCGGCATTGCCGGAGGACGAACTTGCCATCGTATTGCGCAATTCGAACCTCGTGCAGCTGACCTCGAAAACGATCACCGATCCGGACAAACTGCGCGCGCAGTTCGCCGCGATTCGCGCGCGTGGCTACAGCTACGACGACGAGGAAAACGCGATGGGGCTGCGTTGCGTCGCAGCGCCGATTTACGACGAATTCGCCGAGCCCATCGGCGCGATTTCCCTTGCGGGCCCAATCGCACGGCTAACAGATGAGCGCATTCTGAAACTCGGTCCGCTCGTCGCCCACACTGGCCGCGAGATCACCGAAAAACTGGGCGGAGTGGTTCCGGTTTCGGTCTAACGCGCCGTCCGCCGTTGACGCCGTGAAACTGATTCTGCTGCCCGGCATGGATGGCACGGGGCGGTTGTTTGAACGGCTGCTCGCAGTGCAGCCGTCGGAGATTTCTCCGCTTGTGATTTCGTATGAATCCGCGCCCGCGCAGGACTACGATTCGCTCTGCACTTTCGTTTCGGAACTGCTGCCGAGTTTGCTCCAAGCGCGCGAGCCGTTTGTGTTGCTCGGTGAGTCATTTTCGGGACCGATCGCGGTGCGCGTGGGCGCGCTTGCACCAGACTGTGTTGGCGTTGTTCTTGTCGCATCGTTTGTGCGCTGCCCAATGCGGGTTCCGCGTTGGGCCACGCGTATTGCTGGACCGCTTCGATACCTGAGCGCGCCGAGCGCGGCGGCTCGCGCGTTTCTCCTCAACGGACACGACGACGTAACGCTCGCCAATGAGTTGTCAGCGACGCTGAAACGCGTGCCGCCCGCCATCATCGCTGCTCGGCTCGCCGCCGTCATCTCGGTCGACGTGCGCGACGCGCTGACGCAAGTCGGTGTTCCGGTGCTGGACATCCGCGCGGAGCGCGATCGCCTCGTCGGCGCGCGAGCCGCGAAAGACATCGCGCTTTACGGCGACGAGGTAACGACGCTGGAGATCGAAGCGCCGCACATGGTCTTGCAAACCAGTCCACTCGAATGTGCCCGCGCGATTGTTAGGTTCATCGCATCCGTGAAACCGACCACGTAGTTCGCTAACAGCTTTCATGCGCTAGCGACAAGCGGGTGGGCGTTTCAGGTCATTTAGCCTGTATGTCAACATACGGCAAAAAACGCGCACAACGACCGCCCATAAGTCGTTCGCACATGAAAGCTGTATCTGCAATTCAAACCCAGTTTTCGCGCGTCACTCAAGGAACGTGGCCACCTGCTCCCAAGGTTTTCGCGCGATGTTGGGCACGGTTGCGCCTTCGGCGGGGTAGCCGACGACAAGGATCAAGTACGGCGTTTCGTGCTCGGGCCGCATTAGGATTTGATTCAAGAACTTCATCGGCGCGGGCGTGTGTGTGAGGGCGACGAGCCCGGCGTGATGCACGGCGGTGATCAGCATGCCCATCGCGATGCCCACGCTCTCCGGCGTGTAGTAATGCTTTATTCGCTCGCCCTGCTCATCGATGCCATACCGCTGACCGAACACCACGATGAGCCACGGCGCGGTTTCGAGAAATGGCTTGTGTTGGTCGGTGCCCAGATGCGAGAGCGCATCGAGCCACTCTTCGCCCGCGCGACGGTTCACGTAGAACTCATGCTCCTCGGCCTCGGCGGCGACGCGAATTTCGCGCTTAATGTCAGGGTTCGACACCGCCACAAAATGCCACGGCTGCTGGTTCGCGCCGGACGGCGCGGTGCACGCGGCGCGAATGAAATTTTCAATGATGTCCCGAGGCACCGGCCGATCCGAAAAGTCCCGCACGGTGCGCCGCAATTGCATACGCCCCGCAAACTTAGTCGCTCGCGCTTGCATTTCTTCGACCGGGCGTTCTTGGAAGTTTGGGAGCGGGATTTGGGGGTTGGCGTTCATGTGGAAATGAGGTAGCGCGTAACGAACTTTCGGTATCAATTGACAATACCAGAACGACCGGAATGCAAGCGTTATGCGACGCCAGCTACATTGTCGAAATCGTGGCAAAGGAATCGTGAAATGAAACTTTGGCGTGGATGGATTGTTTACGCGCTTACAGCGCTACTGGCAGCCGCAACGATTGCAGCATGGCTGGTCGTGCAGCCAACGTGGACTCGCGCGGGCGCGAGCGCTGCGCCGCCCGCCTTGCCGGCAGCGCTTCGCAAACACGTTCATCGCCTCGCGGTTGATTTCGCGCCGCGGGTGCACACGAATTTGACGCAGCTAAACAATGCTTCGGCGTATATCGAAGCTGAGTTACGAAGCACGACGGCGACGGTGTCCGTGCAAAGCTACACCGTGACCGGTCGCGGCTTCCAAAACTTGATCGCGCAGTTTGGCCCAGACACTGAGGACGTGATCGTCGTCGGAGCGCACTACGACGTCGCGGACATTCAGCCCGGTGCCGACGACAACGCAAGCGGCGTGGCTGGGTTGATTGAACTCGCGAAAGCGTTGTCGAACGCGAAACTCAAACAGCGCGTTGAACTCGTCGCGTACACGCTAGAAGAGCCACCGTACTTTCGGACGGCGAACATGGGCAGCGCGGTTCACGCTAAATCGTTGAAGGCGAACGGCAAACGCGTATCGCTCATGCTTAGCCTAGAGTGCATCGGGTACTTTAGCGACGAACCGTACAGCCAGCAACTACTCACGCCGCTCATGAAGGCGGTGTACCCCACGACGGGCAATTTCATCGCGCTCGTTGGCAATTACGCCGAGGGCGATTTGTCGCGCCGCGTGAAGCGTTCCATGCAACAGGCCACCTCGTTGCCGGTGTATTCGATCAATGCGCCGTCCGTTTTGCAAGGCATCGATTTCTCGGATCACCTGAGCTATTGGAACGAGGGCTTCGTCGGCATGATGGTCACCGACACCGCGTTTTTCCGCAACGAGGCGTATCACACCGAAGACGACACGCCAGATCGCCTGGACTACAAGCGGATGGCGGAGGTGGTCGTCGCGGTGACCCAAACCATTCTTAGCGAGGCGAGGCGCTGAGACGCACGAGACTCAATCGGTGCGGATTAGCGCTGCCGCGAGCCGCGGCGCCGAACGACCGAGAACGAAGTCACCATCAGCAACAGGCTCAATAACGCCAGCGCCGTTCCGTTCAAGGCGGGGATCGCGACAGGCATACACGTCACTGAAATGTCCGTGATGGCACCGCTTCCGACCGTGCCGGAACCATTGTTTACCGCACAGGTTGCGCCAGCGGGCTGCGACTGAACAGTCACAGCGTACGTCGCACCCGTTTGCAACGGAGAGGGGAACGTGAACGCACCCGCTGCGGGCGATGTGAGGGTCTGCGCGCCACTGTTGAGTGACAGAACCAGCCCGGCCAATGGTGCTGGACTGGTAATCGTTCCACCCACCGTGTAACCCACGACTTCGACACGTGCGGCCCACCCGGCCTGCGCCACCGAAGAGTCCGAACAGAACGCGAAGGTCAAAGCACTTCCGGTCGACACGACAATTCCTGGTCCAGCGTTGTTCGGGGCGACGCTTCCCTCAAAGCCCTGAGGCGCGCAAGAAACGACGCCTGCCGAGGTGATGCCCGACGGAATTATTGACGCCGAGGTGGTCGCGCCGTCGTAAACGTAGAGGCGATCTGCCCACGAGGCCTCTGTAGTAAACGATGAGAAGGTGACACGAATACGTTGTCCCGGCGCAGCGTTAAACGTCACGACGCTGTTCGCTGCAACCGCACTATTTGAGTAATTGCCCGACGCGCCGCCATTGTCGTAGTAGTTGAAATAGGCGGTGCCGGCTCCTGAGTTCAACGTATAGCTGGCGCTGCCGGTGTTGAAGGGATGAGTCACCGACGATTGGCCGAACGCCACTGACGCACACAAAAATGCCGCAGCGGCGGCCATGACCTGATTACGAAAACTCATATACCCTTCCATGCGCATGACGTCGTCATGCAAGATCAACCTTGATTAACCACTATATCAAAATGGCCATAAAAATACAAGATTCAGCGCGTCGATAGAGCATGTGCCGCCTCCTAAAGCCAGTGGTTTGACATTCACGCTACCGGAAACGTCCCCGGCAAAAGTATCCGCTTATCCACGCCATTGATATTCGTGTGCCCACAAAACGCCATCGTGACGTCGAGTTCTTTGTGGATGATTTGTAGGGCTTTGGTGACCCCTGCTTCACCCATTGCGCCGAGGCCGTAGACCATCGCGCGGCCGATGTAGGTGCCTTTTGCGCCCAGTGACCAGGCTTTGAGCACGTCTTGGCCGGAGCGGATGCCGCCGTCCATGTGTACTTCGATTTTGTCCCCGACGGCGGCGACGATGGCGGGTAGCGCGCGGATGGAGGTTTCTGCTCCGTCGAGCTGGCGGCCGCCGTGGTTCGAGACGACGATGGCGTCGGCGCCGCTTTTCACGGCGAGTTCGGCGTCTTCAACGTCTTGGATGCCTTTCAGAATTAGCTTGCCGCCCCAGCGCTCTTTGACCCATTCGATGTCGGGCCACGAGACGCGTGGGTCGAACTGCTCGTTGGTCCACGAGGCGAGCGATTTCATGTCGCTCACTTCTTTGACGTGGCCGACAAGATTGCCGAACGTGTGGCGACGCGTACCGGCCATGCCGAGGCACCAGCGCGGTTTGGTCATGAGGTTGATGATGTTGGCGATCGTGGGTTTCGGGGGCGCGGTGAGGCCGTTTTTGAGGTCCTTGTGGCGCTGGCCAATAACTTGCAAGTCGAGCGTGAGCACGAGTGCGCTGCAACGTGCGGCTTTGGCGCGATCAATCATGCGCACCATGGCGTCGCGGTCGCGCATCATGTAGAGCTGGAACCAGAAAGGAGCTTGCGTGTTTTTCGCGATGTCTTCGATGGAGCAGATGCTCATCGTGGAAAGCGTGAACGGGATGCCGAATTTCTCGGCCGCTTTCGCCGCGAGGATTTCACCGTCGGCGTGTTGCATGCCGGTCAAGCCGACAGGCGCAATCGCGACGGGCATGGCGACGTCTTGGCCGACCATTTTCGTTTTCGTCGTGCGGTTTTCCATGTTGACGGCGACGCGCTGGCGAAACTTGATCGACTGGAAATCCGCTTCATTGCCACGATAGGTGCTCTCGGTCCATGATCCGGAATCGGCGTAGTCGTAGAACATGCGCGGCACTCGTTTTTCGGCGAGAACGCGAAGGTCTTCGATGGTGGTGATGACGGTCATGGGATCTCCTTGTGGGGGCGCTAACGTGGGCGAACTTTGGTCGGCACGGCGGCGGGTGAATTTTCAGATTGAATCGTATCGGGATTCGACGCGCTTGAGTGAATCGTGTGCGCGAAAAAAATTCATGTGGCGCTGGCGGCGGATTCAAGCGAAGCGCATTCGCGGCGCAGCCACTGCGCAAACTCGAGCGCGAGACTGCTGGCCTGATGCACGGTTAGGCTGTAGCCGTCTTGCGGCGCGGAGCGCACAGCGAACAGGTCTACAAGCTCGCCGCGCGCAATCCAGCGTGCGGCGAGGCTCATGCGCGCGAGCGCGACGCCCTGCTCGCTGGCGGCGGCTTCGAGCGACAGGCCAAGATCAACAAATTTCACACCGCGCGTAGGCTCGGCGGCTTCGATTCCCGCCGCTGCAAACCAAGGGCGCCACGGCTCCAACGGACAGCGGATGAGCGGCACGGGGTTTTCTTTGTTAGTGGTTAACGTGCTGGAAACCAAATCCGCGGGCCGCTTTATCTTGAGTCGTCGCACGAGCGCCGGGGCGGCGACAGCGAAAACTGGCTCAAACAGCAATGGCTCCGCGCCTCCAATCGGGCCGAAATTGACGGCGATGTCAGCGTCGGGAACAGCGAGATCGAGATACGGAATTGCGACGACGATTTCAATCTCAGCGTCTGGCCATGCGTCGGTGAACGCTTTGAGGCGTGGCACCAGCACTTCGCGCGCGAAGGTGGGCGGCGCGAGCACCCGAAGGCGAGCCACCGATTGCACGGCGCGCTGGTGCAGGCCGATGGCGGCGAGCTGGTTGAGCGCGGCGCGAACTTGTTCGGCGTATTCCTTGCCGGCGGCGGTGAGCGTTAGGTAGCGGCCGGTGCGGTCGAAGAGCGGGGTACCCAGCAAGTGCTCAAGCGCGGAAACGCGTTTGCTCACGGCGCTTGCGGTGATCGAGAGCTCGACGGCCACCTTGTCGAATGCGCCGAGTCGCGTGGCCGCTTCAAATGCGCGAAGCGCGTCAATGGGCGGGAAACGAGTGTCGGTGCGTGCCATGCTGGAACTTTAGCAGTTGCGTTCGGGCAGCGGCAATGGCACATGCCCGTGGCGAGGCGTTTTCGGATGAACTAACTTAAGTGTGATCCGACGGTGTGGCTACAGCTTTTTCGCTCTACCGACGGCCAGACGGCCGTTACGAGCACAATATTGGCCAAGTCGACAAATAGAGAAAAAGCGCCAAGAAGACCGTCTGGCGGTCGTTCGTGCACTATAGCTGTTAATCGGCTGCCACGATCGAGCGAGCGCAGCCGAAGCGAACGACCAGGAAACTAGCCCTGTAACGCGCGGACGCAAAGCGCCATGATGGCACTCGGGAACGCACCCAGCGCGAGGATTGCCAGAGCATTCACGGACACCAATGCAGTTGCGGCACCACCGGGCAACGCGACGTCAGCGGCGGTTGGTTCAGAGAAGTACATCGCGCGAACGACCCGCAAGTAATAGAACGCACCGACGAGCGAGGCCATGACTGCAATCACGGCGATCCATGTGTAACCCGCGTTGACGATCGCCTCGATCACCGAAAGCTTGGCCCAGAACCCTACCGTTGGAGGAATGCCAGCAAGCGAGAACATGGCGAGCAACATCAGGAATGCAAACCACGGCGAGCGGGTGTTAAGGCCTTTGAGGTCTTCAATGTTGTCGAACTCAATGCCACGCCCGGACAGCAACACGAGAATGCCGAACGACACGAGACCCGTGATCGCGTACGCCAACGCGTAGAAGAGCGCAGCGGCATAGCCGTCCTTACCGCCCGCGACGAAGCCGAGCAACAGGAAACCCATATTGGCGATGGCGGAGTACGCCAGCATGCGCTTGATATTTGTCTGCGCTACGGCGATCAAGTTGCCCAGCACGACGGAGAGCGTGGCAATCACAGCGAGAATCAGCGATGCATCTGCATGCGCTGGAACGAGCGCGTTTCCAAACAAGCGATAGGCCAAAGCGAAAGCCGCGATTTTTGGCGCAGTGCCAAGGAACAACGTAACGGCAGTGGGTGCGCCGGTGTAGACGTCCGGAACCCACATGTGGAATGGCACGACGCCCAGCTTGAAGGCGACGCCGGCCGCAATAAAGATCAGGCCGAGTGCAATCGCCATTTTGTTCGGTGCGGCGATGGCCTTGGCGATGCCGTCGAAGCTGATACTGCCGGTGGCGCCGTAGATGATCGACATACCAAACAGCAACAATCCGGACGCCAACGCGCCGAGCACGAAATACTTCATCGCAGCTTCGGTCGCTATGCGGTCATCACGCTTGAGTGCGACGAGCGCGTACATCGATAAGCTCAGCAGCTCCAAGCCAAGGTAGGCGGTCAACATGCTCGCGGCGCTGGCGATCACCATCATGCCGAGCGTGCCGAACAACGTGAGCGCGACGTACTCGCCGTTGTCGAGGCCGTGTTTTTTCAAGTAAGTCCACGAATAGGCGAGCGCGACCGCGGCGGCCAGCAACATGGCTATTTTGAGAACGGTAGCGATGCCGTCCGCAACGAATAAGCCCGAGAACGCAGACTGAGTAGCCACACCGCCAACTGGTGTAAATGGCACGAATACGTAGAGCGCTGTCCACAGCAACGCGCCGATGCCGCAGGCGTAGGTGAACCACTTTTGACCAGGGCGAACGAACAAGTCCGCAATCAGAATAAGCCCTGCCAAGCAGAGCAACACGATTTCGGGGAGAACGAGCAGGATGTCTTTCATTTTCTTTTTCTCGCTCGACTACAGTTTGCTGTGTGATACGTGCAGCAGAAGCGCATCAACACTCTTGTGCATCACTTCGGTGAACGGTGCCGGATAGAGTCCCATGCCAAGCACGCAGGCCGCGACCAGCATCAGCATCCAGAATTCGCGCGGCGAAACGTCCTTCATTTCTGCGACATGGTCGTTACCGATGTCGCCGAAAATCACGCGCTTGTACATCCACAAGGTGTAGGCTGCGCCGAGGATGAGTGCGAGCCCAGCGCAAGCTGCTGTCCAGAACATGCCTTGCTTGACGGCGGCGAGCGTAACCGTGAATTCGCCGATGAAACCGGACGTGCCCGGTAGACCCGCATTGGCCATACCGAAAAGCATCATGAGTGCCGCAAACTTGGGCATCACGTTGGCCACGCCACCGTAGTCGGCGATGTTACGGCTATGCAGTCGGTCGTACATCACGCCTATGCACAAGAACATCGCGGCAGACACAAAGCCGTGCGAAATCATTTGCATGAGCCCACCCTCGATGCCTAGCGCGCTGCCTTGTCGGCCGACGAAGAGGAAAAAGCCGAGCGTAACGAAACCCATATGCGAGATCGACGAATACGCGACTAGCTTCTTCATGTCGGTCTGAATGAGCGCGACGAAACCGATGTACACGATCGCGATGAGGGAAATCGTGACAATAAACGGCGCGAGCAGAATCGACGCGTCGGGGACGATGGGCAGGATGAAGCGCAAGAAGCCATACGCCCCCAGCTTCAACGTGATTGCCGCGAGGATAACGGAGCCGCCGGTAGGTGCCTCGACGTGCGCGTCAGGTAACCAAGTGTGCACTGGCCACATTGGAACCTTGACGGCAAAAGCCAAGAAGAACGCAACGAACAACAAAATTTGTGGCGTTTTCGCCAGTGGAACTTTGTGGAAATCGGCGATGCTGAAGCTGCCGCCAGTGGCCTTGTAAAGGTAGATCAACGCTACCAACATTAAGAGCGAACCGAGCAATGTATACAAGAAGAACTTGATCGCGGCGTAGAGTCGATTCGGGCCACCCCAAATGCCAATGATCAAGTACATCGGAATGAGCATCGCTTCGAAGAACACGTAGAACAACATCGCGTCGGCGGCAGCAAAGGCACCGTTGATGAGGCCCGACATGATGAGGAACGCTGCGAAGTACTGGGCAGGTTGCTTCTCGATGACAACCCAACCAGCGATCACGACAAGAATCGTGGTGAAGCTGTTGAGCAGCACGAACCACATTGAAATACCGTCTACGCCAAGGTAGTAACCAATCTTGTAGCGCTCGATCCACGGTACATTCTCAACGAACTGCAACGCGGCCGACGACGGATCGAAGCCCGTATAGAGCGGGATCGTCACGAGGAAGCCAGCCACGGCCGCGATCAGCGCAATCCAGCGCGTCAGGTTTGAGTTCTTGTCGCGACCGGTTGTCATCA
>Ga0209097_10003513_pt1 | contig 11999 bp, 10 predicted proteins | sample AD_UKC052_MetaG_FD_184419 | JGI IMG/M metagenome (GOLD analysis project Ga0209097, IMG submission 184419) | Active sludge microbial communities of municipal wastewater-treating anaerobic digesters from USA - AD_UKC052_MetaG (SPAdes) (version 2) | ecosystem: Engineered > Bioreactor > Anaerobic >... | reverse complement strand
ATCATGGTGATCGGCGCGAACCCCACTGATGCGCACCCCGTCACCGGCGCCAAGATCAAGCAGCAGATCATGAAGGGGAAGACCCTCATCGTGATCGACCCGCGCCGCACCGAGCTCGCCCGCTACGCGAAGTACCACCTGCAGTTGAAGCCGGGCACCAACGTGGCCCTGCTCAACATGATGATGCACTACATCGTGAAGGAGGGCTGGGTGAAGAAGGAGTTCATCGACAAGCGCACCGAAGGCTGGGAGGACTTCAAGCAGGAAGTGCTGGGTGTGGACATCGCTGCCATGGAGCGCGAGACGGGAGTAAGTCGCGACCTCGTGCGCGAAGCCGCCAAGGCCTACGCGACCAGTCCCGCCGCGATGAGCTTCCACGGTCTGGGCGTTACCGAGCACTACCAGGGTACGTTCACCGTGATGCAGATCGCCGACCTGGCGATGATGACCGGCAACATCGGTCGCCGCGGCGTGGGCGTGAACCCGCTACGCGGACAGAACAATGTGCAAGGCGCGGCCGACATGGGCTGCCAACCGCACCAAGGCGCCGGCTACTTCGCGGTGGACGAACCCGCGAACATCAGCCTGTACGAGAACTTCTACGGCGTGGAGCTGCCGCACGTGGCCGGCAAGAAGATCCCGCAGATGTATGATGCCATGCTCGATGGCACGCTAAAAGCGTTCTGGGTGGCCGGTGAGGACATGGGCCAAACGGATCCCAACACGCTGCACGTGCGCAAGGCCCTCGCCGAGCTCGAACTTTTCGTGGTGCAGGAGCTCTTCATGACGGAGACGGCCAAGATGGCCCACGTGGTCTTGCCCGCCGCCAGCTTCCTGGAGAAGAGCGGCACCTTCACCAACGGCGAGCGCCGCATCCAGCGCGTGAACGCCGCCGTGGAACCCATCCCCGGCACCAAGAGCGACGGCCAGATCACCTGCGACATCATGGAGCGCTACGCGCAGAAGACCGGCAGGAAGAGCGGCAACGAGAAGACCACCTACCACCCCGAGTGGGTGCTGCGCGAGATCAGCGGCATCGTGCCCTTCTTCAAGGGCGTGAAGTGGGAGGAGCTCGGCACCAACGGCAAACAATGGCCTGTGGCCGCTGACGGCACCGACACCCAGATCCTGCACACCGACACCTTCAAGCGCGGGCTCGGCAAGTTCATCTTCAATCCGTGGGTGAAAAGCCCTGAGGTGCGCGACAACGAGAAGGACTACCCCTACATCATCACCACCAACCGCGAGCTGGAGCACTACAACTGCGGCGCCATGACGCGGCGCACCGGCAACGGTGTGATCCTCACCGAGGACGTGCTGATGATCAACCCCGCCGACGCGCAGCAGAACGGCATCGCCGACGGCGACATGGTCTGCGTGGAAAGCCCGCGCGGCAAAGTGGACATCAAGGCGCGCATCACCGACGAGGTGAAGCCCGGCATCCTCAGCAGCACCTTCCACTTCCCGGAGATCATGCTGAACATCATCACGTCAAGTGTGAGTGATAGCCTCGCGATGTGTCCTGAATACAAGGTTGTCACATGTCGGATCAGGAAAGCCAAGAAGGCACACTTGCGGAAGGCGGGGGAAGTGGTAGAGAAAGCCTGATCGCCTTCACCCATACTAGATGAAGTCCTACTTCCTGGAACCCATTTCTTCGCGTGAGGCTGGTGTTTCGGCTCTTTCCAAAATTCTACCGGGCCAGGAGAATCCTTGGATCCTTTGGGCACCGCAAGGAGAGGCCATTGCCTACTTGAATGTCTATTACGGAGATGAGGAAAAGCCGAACAAGTGTTTCATACAGGCCGATGTGAGCGGTAGGCACTTTGATCGCGATGAGGATGTCCTTTCTTTGCTGAGAAGCCTAAAGGAGACAATCGGTGGAGAGATCACATGCGAACCTTAGAAGCGTGCCTACTGAAGGCAGGAGCGACTCACTGGCAATGTGCCCGGAGTACAAGGTGGTGAGCTGTAGGATCAGGAAGGTGAAGAAGACCCACTTAAGGGAAGCGGGTGAAGTGGTGGTGAAGGTGTAGATGTTTTGGGCGTTCCGGCTCGCAAAGCCTCGCCGTCGGGCCATCCGTTCCAAGTCCTCGCCGTTGCTTCGTCGTTCCTCCTCGCAATGCGGCTCCGGGCTTTCCACTCCTGTCCCTAACGCGAATCAGACCGAATAAACAACAGTCCTTCGTAGTGCCAGAATACTGTCACTGATACCTTACCGGTCATGATTGAAGAACTCACAAGCGTACAAGGATTCTTTAGCACACCAACTGTACCCGGTGTTTACTGCTGTGGCACACTGGTGTATTCGCCTACCGAAGGAATTAGATTGGAACTACTTGGGCACTTAGGGGCGAAAGGGTACTACCCCAGAGGAGAACGAAAACTGGATGTCATTCATGGGACATTGGAAAACGGCAAGCTCGTGTCCCTCTTTGACTGTAGAGGGTATGAATCGACTCGTATGCCGGGCTACGGAAAGTCAAAACTCTCGGCAGAACTCCTGGTGTATGGCGTTAAGGCGGACAAGCTGGATGACCTAAAGGTTAGGACAGGAATCTGCCGGTTCGTCAATCAGGAGGATTGGATAGATAGAAGAGGACTTAGAGCCTCAAGTACTAGGGATGATTCCCCGAAGTACAAGGTCACATTCAAGCAACCTAAAGCAATTTCTGTGGTTGACACCACTCAGTTCAAGCTGCTCATTTGGTTCAGCTACTCCATTCCTATCGGAAGCAGGCTGAGGTCGATTGACGAACGCTTCGAAGTCAAATCATACTTCAACTATCAGTACAAACATCCTGTCTCCGTCTCTCAATTCTTAGATGACACCAAAACTCTTGAGCACTTTCTCGGCCTAGTAACAAATCAATCCACGCCATTGAGTTACTCATCAATCACTACGATCGACCATCCCAAGCACCATGATGGATTTCAGCTTTTCTACTATCACCATCCCATTCAGCCTAGCGAAAGGGAACTCTATGATGAGGATTTTCTCTTCACTTTTAAGCAGATGAAGCCACGACTTCCGAGGCTCTACGGCCAGTGGATGGCGTTGCACGAAAAGGTCCGCACTGCACTAGACCTCTACTTTGATCACCTATACGACACAACCCGATACGAAATCAACAAATTCGTTTACTACTCCTTTGCGTTTGAGTCAATACATCGGCGAATGAATAAAGGGTACAAGAAGTACCCCGCGGTCGAGTATGCTAAGCTATGTGACCGGCTGATAGAAGCTACTCCCAAGAAGTACAAAAGGCATGTTGCCTCTTCTGTCCGAAACAGAAATGACTTCAGTCTGAGCGAACGGTATGCGTCAGTGCTCGATGAACTTCGGAGCACTAACAGGTTCTTTGATTCGGAAAAGGTGACCAAATACCTGAAGAAGATTGTCGCATCGCGAAATCACATGGCACATGATGGGACCTTAGGCGATGGCAGCGACAAGTATGTCACAGATGAGAATGTTTGGCAGTACAACATGCTGTTACAACTCATCATAACGTATGCGCTTCTAAGAGAGTCAGGGATATCAAAGCGGAGCTTGACCCAGGCTCTAAATAAACCTCGAATGTTCGGGTTCCTGAGTGGGCGTGATGGCATGTAGCTGGCATCGGATCCAAGAAGTGTCGATACTTGAGCCGTGAATATACCTGCCCCTGTTGTCTCAAGTCTGTGACTTGTCGGTTCTCTTCCCTCCCTGTCAACAACTTCCCTACTAAGCAGATCACCACCTTTGCTCCATCGGCGTTATGTTGCAACAAAGCTGTTGACCAAAAACCCGTCAGGGGCGTATGGAAATGACGAGTGTAGAGATCTGTGCAGGAGCAGGCGGCCAGTCCTTGGGCTTGGAGCGGGCGGGGTGAATGCTCCTCACGCCAAGATCTCGCCCACCCTTCCCCATATCGCCGCCTCGAACGTGGCCGAGTTCGCTTCAGCATCGGGTTCGCGCACATTGCACACCTCAGGGCGGGTCAGTCCACCGGAAAGTCCAACTGCCCAAGCACATCCGCAAGTGGAGTGTTCAGATCCAAAAGGATCGTGCGCAACTGAACCCCGGCCGCAGAGAGCTGCGTGATCTTGGTGTTGAGCCTTCGGTCCTTGGAAAGGAAGTGGCTGATGCGCGGTTCAACATCGGCTTGGGCCAGCAACTTGATGTCGTTGATGACCACCGCCCGTTCCTCATCTTTGCGTTGATCGAGCAAGATCCGGGCGAATTCGCCAGAGCGTTGGGCATGCTGCCAGTTGAAGGGTAGGACGCGCACGTTGCGCAGTGGCAGTTGATCGAACGAGCCCTTAACGCAGAACTCCGAAATGGAGATCGTGCTGAGGTGCATTGGGACTTTGTGGTCCAGCAACCAGCGGAACCAAGCCTTCGTGTTCCCATGCAGCGGATCGTCCGTCTTCAGCAGACGGATGATGAAGCTCGTGTCCAGCAGGACGCCGTCAAACGTCGTATTGCCCACGGACATCGTTGAGGTATTGGTCCGGGTCGATGTCCTTCAGCCAGCCCTTGGCCTTGGCCTGCAACAGTGCCAGGTAGTTGTCCTCGTAGCGTTGGTCGTAGTCGATCAATTCGATCAGCTTCAAGGAGCCGCGTTCGATCTCGCCCGTCTGAACGTTCTGGCGACCGATCGCACGGATGCCCAACTGATGATAAAGGATGTTGTTCTCCAGCGCAGCGAGGAATGACTCTTGCGCTTCAATGGTGAAGATGCCCTGGCCTTCCACCTGCAAGTGGATGTTCGGTTTCTCCTTGCCCCCCGCGTCGGTGACTTTGCCGTACAGGTAGAGCTCCGTTTCCACCACGGTGGCTTCGCTTCGGAAGAATGCTGTTGAACGATCCACCCGTAGTTCCTCACTGGGATTGGTGGAAGTCGTCAGCGTGAAGGAAAAGTCCTTCTCGATGGCCCATTGCTGTATGGTCTCGAAGGCTTTGGCCGTGCGCGGCTCCAGGATATCGAGCGTCCGTTGGGAGTTGACCAGTCCGATCACGGCGCCTAAACTCGCAATGGACTGAACTCCGGTCTGGAAGATGTTGCGAACGGAACCCTCTTCAACCCGGTAGCTGATCACCGGGCGTTCACGACGATCGTTCGGGAACAATAGCACCTCCACCTCGTCCAACAATCCCCGAAGTTCGCGGATGTCGAATGCGGTCGGGTTCAGGTCTTTGTTTCCGCGCTTGCCGTCAATGCGCACTTCGAATGTTGCCAGAGCTTCCACGGTGGAAAATTAATGCTTTAGACGTCGTGGCCTGCGGCCCCCAATGACGCGTGTCTGTACGTCGGAGCCTTCCATCCACTCACCCCACCACCTGCATCGCCTTCAACACCGCTGCGATCGTCCGTTGGGCTCTATCGTCGTGCGGCAGTCCGTCCATGTAGTCGATGGTGTGTACCGCTATGCCATCCACGCGCACGGTAAACCGCATATGGTCATCACGCCAATCGTTCTGCTTGATCTCCACCGGATGACCTGCCGCTTCCAAGATGACGCGATCGGGGTAGCGGTCCTGGTGATAGGGTGGTAGCAGCGTGTTACGCCAGGTGATCGTGCATCCCATGGGGTCCAACGCATGCTTCACCGCGCTTACCAGTTGGTCGAACACGGTTGGGCCATCATCGACCAAGTGGGGCTGCAAGGTGCGCAGGCGCTCCAGGTCGATCCAGGCATCGCCCACAAGCCATGCCGCATGGCGGCGGAACAACGCGGCCGTGGTCCTCAACACACCGTTCATGCCCTTGCTGCCACCCGCGAAGAAGTCCATGTGTTCGTAGGTCCCGTTGCTCTCCAGCACGGCCAGGCTCTCGAAGCCGATGCAGTTGTTGCCATCCTCATAGGCTGCGGGCCTGCCCGCGATGATGCGCCGGATCTCGCAATGGAAGTACCCATCGTCAGCAGAGATCTCCAGTTGTTTGGCCGCCTTTTCGCTTTGATACACCAGGAGGTTAGCACCGTTGTATTCGGAGTTCACCTCGGTCCGGATGAGCGCATAGCCCAGATCGGTGCGCAGGAAGGACAGCTCATGATCGATGGTCCGCTGGGTGGCGTTGGATAGCATCGTGCGAGCAAGTTACGCGGCGAGGAATCAAGCCGCAGGCGCCTGTTCGGGCAAATTCCCACCTGCTACCGCGAGTCCGTGACACTTGGCCCTTCCATCCCCTCACCCCACCTCCCGCAACGTCTTCAACACCGCTGCGATCGCCCGCCGGGCTCGTTCGTCGTGCGGCAGTCAGTCCGTGTAGTACAAGCCGTTCCCGTTGTCATTTGCACATGCAAGTATTGGCTCCTACATTTGCCCCGTGAGCGAGCCGAAGAGCCCCTACTGCAACTGCCTCTATCATGCGGCGAACGCCATGGCGCGCAGCATCTCGCGCCTTGCGGAGGAGGAGTTCGCCAAAGCGGATCTCGTACCCACACAAGCCTTCATCCTCATGAGCGTGATCAACAACCCTGGCATCACCGCCGGCGACATCGCCCGGCAGGTGGAGCTGAGCCCCAGCAACATCACGCGGATGCTGGATAAACTGGAGGCGCGCGACCTGGTGAGCAGGAGCACCGAGGGCAAGTTGAGCCGCGTGTACCCGACCCCGGCATCGCTCCAGGTGGAGCCGCTGATCAAGGCGGCCTGGGGCAGGATGTACGCCCGGTATTCCCAGGTGTTGGGCAAGGATAACGGCGCCGCATTGGCACAGGACCTTACGAAGGCCAGTTCCATGCTGGACCAGCAGATCTGAACTTGGCCTTTGTCATTTGTACATACAAACCTAACACAAGACGAACATGAGCAAAAAAGTAGGCATCCTCGGAACCGGCATGGTGGGCCAGGTGCTAGCCAGTGGTTCCTTGAAGCATGGTCACCAGGTGATGATCGCGACGCGCGACGCAAGCAAGGTGGCGGACTGGTTGGACAAGAATCCTGGCGGCAAAGTGGGCAGCCACAAGGAAGTTGCGAAATGGGCGGACGTCATCGTGTTGGCCACGAAAGGCACAGCGGCCGAGGCGGCGATCCGCCTTTGCGACAGCGCCGACCTCGCGGGCAAGACCGTGATCGACGCCACGAACCCCATCGCGGATGCGCCACCCACGAACGGTGTGCTGCACTACTTCACCACGCTTGAGGAAAGCCTGATGGAGCAATTGCAGAAGGTGAACCCGGAGGCCCACTTCGTCAAAGCCTTCAACAGCGTGGGCAACGCCTTCATGGTGAACCCTGACTTCGGAGGCGTGAAGCCCACGATGTTCATCTGCGGCAACGACGCGAACGCCAAGGCGGAGGTTACCGCGATCCTCGACCAGTTCGGCTGGGAGAGCGAGGACATGGGCGGCGTGGAAAGTGCACGGGCCATCGAGCCCCTGTGCATCCTCTGGTGCATCCCCGGCTTCGCGCGCAACCAGTGGAACCATGCCTTCAAACTCCTGAAGAAGTAAGTAAGGGCCGGAAACTTCCGGCCCCGACAAAACTCAAACAACCCCAGAATACAATGAGCACCTACCTGATCACAGGCGCCACCGGAAACACCGGCAAGCCCGTCGCCCTTGGCCTGTTGGCCGCTGGCCACACCGTTCGCATCGTCAGCCGCAACGCCGCCAAGGCGAAGGAGCTCACCGACAAGGGCGCCATCCTCTTCCAAGGCGCACCCACCGACGTCGCCCTGCTCACCGATGCCCTTACCGGAGTTGACGCGGCCTACTTCCTGGTCGCCGTGGAATGGAGCGCGCCGGACTTCACCGCTGCACAGCGCGAACAGGTGGAGGCTTTTGCCTCCGCAGCGAAGGCTGCCGGCCTGAAGAAGCTTGTTACCCTGAGCAGTCTTGGTGCCAACCTGCCAGAGGGCAATGGCGTGGTCAACGGTCTCTATCACATGGAACAGGCCATGAATTCCATCGAAGGACTCGATGTGCTACACCTGCGTGCGTCCTACTTCATGGAGAACACCCTGGGACAGGTCGGCATTGTCAAGCACATGGGCATCATGGGTACTCCGGTGAAAGCCGACCTGAAGATCCCGATGGTGGCCACGCGCGACATTGGTGCCAAGGCCTTGCAACACCTGCTCGCACTCGACTTCCATGGCAAGAGCGTAGAGAGCGTGCTCGGGCCTCGCGACCTTACCTACACTGAAGCCTCGGCGATCCTGGGTGCTGCGATCGGTAAGCCGGAGATCAACTACGTGGAGTTCCCCTATGAACAAGCGGCCCAAGGCATGATGCAGGCAGGCGCTGGTGCGAGCTTGACCGAGCGTATGATGGAATTCGTGAAATGCATGAACGAGGGCCATGTGCTTGCCGGTGTGCAACGCAATGCGCACAACACAACACCCACGGACATGAAGGACTTCGCCGCCACCTTCAAGGCGGTGTACGAGATGAACTGACCACCTCCGTCTGCGATGAAGAAGGGATCCGCGAGGGTCCCTTTTTCGTAAGCATAGCGGAACATGCTTCAACCCCTGTGTCTCATTGCAGCGCGTTCGCACGCGACTAGCGTGCGAATGAATTCGCTCCGTCAGTTCCACTCACAGCAACTGCGCCTTCGTGATGTTCACGAACCGCCCGCCCTCGTAGCGGTACAGCCCTTCACCCGTGCCCACCCACAAGCGTCCTTGATCATCCTCGAGCATGCAGAAGACCACCCGGATGCCTTCACCATCGGTCGCATCGAAACAGCGCAAGTCGCGGGTGTCGTAGTTGCACAATCCGTTGGCGCGTTCGCCGATCCAGAGGGTGCCGTTCGCATCCTGGTAGAGCGTTCCGATGTTCTCACCATCCCAATCCTCGTGCGTGAAAGCGGTGAACACGTTGCCGTCATAGGAACAGAGGCCACCGAACTGGGTGCCGAACCACATTCGGCCATCACGATCCTCGAGCAGGGTGTTCACGAAGTCATCGCACAGCCCGTCGCTTTTCGCAAGGTGGGTGAGTGTCGATCCCGTGTATCGATACGCGCCACCCTTGGTCGCGAACCAGACCGTACCTGCCCGGTCCTCGACGATCGCGTTCACCAAGTTGGCGTCTTCATGGTACGGATGGGCCGAGAGGTCGGCGGCCGGAAGCGTGAACGGGCTGAAGGTGCGGCCGTCGGACCGGGTGACGCCTTCGTAGGTGCCGAACCACACTTCACCATTGCGATCCACCAATAGGCTCCAGATGTGGTCACTGGCCAGCCCATCCTTGGTGGTATACCGCACGAACATATTCCCGTCGTAGCGCACAGCGCCATCGCGTGTAGCGAACCAGATGTCGCCCATTATATCCTGGGCGATGGCGTTCACCCAATCGCTGCCGAATCCGTTCGACGCGTTGAAGTACTCCAGCGATCGGCCGTCGTATCGCACCACCCCATCCGTGGTGGTGCCGAACCAGAGCGCGCCATCGCGATCCTGGAAGATGCAGCGGATGTACTGGCTGATCTGGTCGGCGCTATCCGTTCTGGAACTGCGCTCATCGGCTCGACGTGCGACACGTCCCTCCCGCGGTGAAGGTTCCGATGGTCCACAGGCCGCCAGGAACAGGAGCAGCAGCGGAACGAGCGGAGCATGTGGGAACCATCGGAGCATGTGGCAAGCTACACGACTTGCTGCCTTGGTTCGCACCACTTGATGTTCGGCTCCATACCATAAGCGAGCCTCACCCCTTCAACGCCGCCGCGATCCCGTCCTTGTACGACGTTGCGCTCAACTGGAAGGCCCGTTCCACCTTGCTGCTGTCGAAGCGGTAGTCGTGCTCGAACTGGTACATCATCTCCATGTTCTCGCGGAGCACGGGTACGAAGAGGCCCATGATACTAAGCATCCAACGGGGCGCCACTTGGATTCCGTATGGCTTGCCGGCGAGTTCACAGGCCAGGCGGACGTAGGCTTCGCCGCTCATGGCCTCCTTGCTGGTGAGGGCGTGCCACACCTGGCCATAGGCGCTGGCGGTGTTGCCGAGTACGGCTACGCTCCGACCGGCATCGGGCGTGTAGGTGAAGGTGTGCGTGGCCTTGGCGTTGCCCACCCATTGCGGGGTCTTGCCGGCCTTCAAGCGCTCGGTGACGGTGGAGTGCGTGAGGCTGAGCGTGGCACCCGGTCCGTAGAAGTCGGCCGCGCGCACGATCATGGCTTGTAGCTCACCGCGCTTCACTTCCTCCATCAAGGTGGTGGCGATGCGTGCACGCACTTCGCCCTTCTTGCTGCATGGTGCATAGGGCGTGTCCTCGGTCATGGGGCCGTCGACCTTTCCGTACGCATAGACGTTGTCGAAGAATACGAGCCTGGTGCCGTGGCGCTTGCAAGCGTCGATGGTGTGGCGCATCACCTTGGGCCATTGCTCCTGCCAGACGGTGGTGTCGTACTTCAGGCCGGCCACGAGGTAGGCGACGTCGCAGCCTTGCACGGCCTTGGCCACCGCTTGCGCATCGAGCAGGTCGGCCGTGACCGTCTCATCGCTCGCGTTCACCTTGCGCGGGTTGCGACCGACCTGCCGGATGGCGTTGGTGTACTGCGGGAGAAGCTGGGAGAGTTCGCGGCCGATGGTTCCGTTAGCGCCGAGGATGCACTGCATGGGGAGGTGGAATGGTGCACGAACCTACTACCGTTCATTCCGATCCACATCGTCCGATCGATGAATGGTCCGATGACCACTTGAGCGGTGAAGCGGTCACTTCTCCTCCTTCGGCCACGCCCGCCAACTGTAGCTCTTCTGGACGATCCTCCACGCGTCTTCATACTTCAGCAACAGGAAATAATCCGTGAAGATGCGCCAACCCGGCACCGTGATCTCGGCCTTCGCCATGGCGGCGTTGCCTTCCACATCGATGGAGATGATGCGGCCCTGTCTCGTATTCTTCTCCCCCGGCTTGATGCCATCGATGTACTTGGCGCCCGACCGGATCCACAGGCTATCGGCATCGTTCACGGTGTAGAGGTTGAAGTCCGGATGGAATGCGCGCCGCACCTGGTCGGGATCGCCGTTGGCCGTGCCGTCGATGTAGTCCATCAAGGTGGCGGTGATCAGCGGGAGTTCGTGTGCAACCTGGCCGGGTTGCGCTACGACGTATAGCGGCAACTGTAGCAGGAGCGCGAAGACGAGGGTATGGTGCATCATGGGTGCTGTGGTCAAGTGACCGTTCGCCCCACAATTACCAGACCGGAACCGCACCTCGAGCGCCGTTCCCTCACCCCTTAGGCCAGCGCGCAGATCAGTTCTTCACGAATCGCGTTTGACGCAGCACTCCTTCCAACCTGGTCCGCAAGATGTAGGTACCCGCTGCCACGGTGGTCACATCCACTACGCCAAGTGATGCCGTGGTCAACTGAGCCACACGTTGGCCAGTGATCGAAAGGACCTCGACCATCGTGCCGCTGGCAACTCCTGTGATGCGGAGCTGGTCGGTCACCGGGTTGGGCCAGATCTGAAGCTCCTGTTCGCGGAGTTCAGGCAAGCTGCTGATGACCTCCACCGTGGATGCTTCGATGTAGATGTTGTCGAAGGCGGAGTAGATCGGAGAGGCGGTCGTAATACCCGTGTTGAGAAGGGTGAAACGTATGGCCACCTGATCGTCCGTGCTTGCGCTCACATCCAAGGACCCCGTGGCCGTGGCCCAATTGAACACGAAACTCCCTGCCCCATTCGGCCCATTGGGAGCGATACCGACGAGCGTATCGGAGGCGAGCACTTCGGTGGTATTGATGCTGAAGACCCCGGCAGGTGCGTCCAGGGCTTCGATCAGGAAGTTCGGCGCGCTCAAGGTGAAGGGACCTCCACAGGTGGTGTTGATGGCGGACATGTCCATGGAGATGTTCACGAAGGGCAACCCAGCTCGGTCGATGAGCAGGGCGAGCTTATCACCGAAATTCGCATTGAGCATGCCCAGGCAATAGTCACCGTGGTCATTGGTGGGATCATCGTAGACGTCGGCCGGTCCATTGATGCTGATGGTCTCGATGGTGCTGGACTGTTGAAAGGCCCCGCTGAACGTTCCCGTGCCGGTCCCCTCCCACAAG
>Ga0209097_10003508_pt1 | contig 12009 bp, 8 predicted proteins | sample AD_UKC052_MetaG_FD_184419 | JGI IMG/M metagenome (GOLD analysis project Ga0209097, IMG submission 184419) | Active sludge microbial communities of municipal wastewater-treating anaerobic digesters from USA - AD_UKC052_MetaG (SPAdes) (version 2) | ecosystem: Engineered > Bioreactor > Anaerobic >... | reverse complement strand
GAGGCCATCATCGCGCTGCCCACCGACATGTTCTACAACACCGGCATCAGCACCTACATCTGGATCGTCAGCAACCGCAAACCCGCCAGCCGCAAAGGCAAGCTACAACTAATCGACGCCAGCGGCTTCTGGCAAAAGATGCGCAAAAGCCTCGGCAGCAAACGCAAAGAGCTGAGCGCCGAACACATCGAAGACATCACCCGCCTGTTCGGCCAATTCGAAGAATCCACCCGCGAGATTGACGGCAGCAACGTGCCGATCAGCCGCATTTTCAAGAACGAGGATTTCGGCTACCGCAACATCACCGTCGAGCGCCCCGAGCGCGATGCCGAAGGCAAGATCGTGCTTGGCACCAAGGGCAGAGGCAAGGGCAAACCGGTTGCCGATGCCTCGCTGCGTGACACCGAAAATGTGCCGCTCAGTGAAGACGTTGAGACCTACTTCAAACGTGAAGTGCTGCCGCACGCACCAGACGCATGGATCGATCACGAGAAAACCAAAGTCGGCTACGAAATCCCGTTCAACCGCCACTTCTATGTGTTCAAGCCGCCGCGTGCGCTGGCCGAGATTGATGCCGAACTGAAACGCTCCACCGACCGCATTCTGACCATGATCAATGGGCTGACAGCATGAGCTTTCCGCGCTACCCGAGCTACAAGGACAGTGGCGTGGCGTGGTTGGGGGCAGTGCCGGGGCATTGGACGGTGAAGCGGCTCCGCTTCGTCGCAGAACTGAATCCGTCCAAATCAGAGATTGGCAATTTTGATCGCGACATCCTCGTGTCTTTCCTGCCGATGGATGCAATCGGCGAAGATGGTTCGCTGCGCCTAGATAGCGAAAGGCCAATTGGCGAACTTGAAAGCGGATACACCTATTTCCGTGATGGTGATGTCACCGTTGCGAAAATCACGCCTTGCTACGAGAACGGCAAAGGCGCGCTAATGCGAGGCTTGGCCAATGGCATCGGCTTTGGAACAACCGAATTGATAGTTGCACGCCCCAAACCCGATGAAATCCTCGGCCCGTATCTTCACTACCTGTTTATTTCACCGGAATTTCGCAATCTGGGCGAATCGCACATGTATGGCGCGGGTGGCCAAAAGCGCGTGCCAGATGCGTTTGTTCGTGACTTTGCCACCGCGTTTCCTCCGACATTCGAACAAACCCAAATCGCCGCCTTCCTCGACCGCGAAACTGCGAGGATTGATGCGTTGGTGGCGGAGCAGCGGCGGCTGATGGAACTGTTGAAAGCGCAGATCACGTCTCTCGTTCTTTCTTCGTTTGACGCCCCAGACACCGTTAAGCTACGTCTCAGCGAAGCTTCGATAATCGTTTCGAGGCCAGTTACTCAGAAAGCAGATGAGAGTTACACCCGAATCGGCATTTTCAATCGAGGCCGCGGTCTTTTTCACAAAGACGCGAGCGAGATGGATGACATGGGCGAGTCCGACTTCTTTTGGGTCGAAGAAGGCGATCTCATCATCAGCGGTCAATTTGCATGGGAGGGTGCCGTTGCCTTGGCGGATAAGGAAGACAAAGGGTGTGTTGTCTCTCATCGATATCCCGTCATTCGCGGCAAATCAGGTGTCGCGCTAACGGAATATCTGTTCGCCCTGTTGTGTACCGAACACGGGGATTTCCTCATGAACGAGAACTCGCGCGGCGCGGCCGGTAGAAATCGACCTCTCAATATTTCGACGCTGATGAAGGAACAAATTCCAGTACCCAACATGGAAGTTCAAAAAGCGGTCGCGCGGGCTGTTCGCACGCACAAAGCCTTGTTTACGGAAATCGCGGACGCCACTGGCCTGCTACAAGAACGCCGCAGCGCGCTAATCTCGGCGGCTGTCACCGGGCAGATTGACATTCGTCACCCCTTCGGAGAAAAGGACGCATGAGCGTAAAAAAACAGCGTCGAGTCGGGAAGATGTGGGCATCTCACCCACAACGGCTAGCTCTGCGCGGAAAGAGATGCTGCGGGGCGCTAGACCTCACTAGTGTGTTGGCTTGTGTGCAAGCCTCCCAAAACGCGTCAACTCATTTTGCAGGGCTTCTTTGTTAAACTGAAAGATCAGTTTCTTAACGGCGCACGGGCGTTTCAGCCATTTCCAATCCCCCATGACGAAGGTTCCATTCATTCAGCCGCGTTTCGTAGGGCCTCGGTTTGAGGCGCACACGCTGCCGCTTTCTGCCGCCAAAGACTTGGTCGCCTACGAGGAGTTGGTACTGGAACTGGCGAAGCACCTTTTCAAAGAAAAGCAGACTGATCGCATGCGCGTGCCGAAGGGGTTTGCCAACGATTTCAGTTTGCATATTGAAAAAATAGATGACGGCAGCGCGATTCCGTCGCTGGTTGCGATGATTGCCAGCGCGCAACTGTTCGTAAGTCTTCCGAGCGAATTCACGGAGGCAAAAGACCTTGTCAATGCGGTGATCGCCACTGAAGCGGATCAGCCATTTCCAGCAAACTTCCCGAAAGATTTCTACAGCTACTTCAACCGCATAGGGCGCTCACTCAAGGAGGGCGAGCAGATTGAATGGACGCCCGCGTCGCCAAGCAGCCGGTCCGTCCTGACTCCAGCGAAGCGAATTCGCCTTGCCCGTGCGCATCGCGAGACCTATGAAGCGGAGGCTGATGTGATTGGCCTTGTCGAAGTATTGGATGCAAAAAAGAAGACTGGTATTTTGCGTGTTCCAGGCAATGAGGCGATTAGCTTTGTCTATGATGATCCTTTCTTTGTCGACCTTAAGGACGCGCTTGGAAATCCAGTTATCCACGCGCGAGTCAAAGGAGTCGGCGTTTTCGACGTAAATGACCGACTGTGTTCGGTCATTGAGATTGAGCAGCTAGAGTGCCTGCCACATTACCCCTTGGTCTCCAAAATCGACGCGTTGACGCTCCTTTCGGATGGCTGGCTCGAAGGGCGCGGCATAGCACCGACTGGCGCTAACCTCGATTGGCTTACTAGCGAAGTAGCAATAAATTTCCCTGAGGAGTTGGCGTATCCGTCGGTTGCACCAATCGAAGACGGGAACGTGAGCTTTGAATGGATTCAGCCGCATGCCAGAGTCGAGCTAGAGGTCAACTTTGCCGAAAAGCAACTTGAGCTTTATGCAACAAATTTATCGACGGCAGCATTCGTCGAGCAGACGTTTACGCACGAGCAATGGGGTGCCGCTTTCGAAAAAATCAGGGGTTTGCTGAAGTCATGAGCGGCGAATGGATAGACACGCATCTCGTGTTCCGACAGGTACATCCCAACCATGTGGACGGTGCAATGCCAAACAGCGTAGCCTTCTCGCCGACGCCCAAAGATGACGACAAACTGTCCGTTGACGACAGCGCACAGGTGACTGCGGAGGGCAGTTGGAAGCACTTTACCGAAAAGCTGGGATTCAAGTCAGTGGGAACTTGGGCAGTGTCAGCGGGGGAGATCCACGGCGCAGGTGATCTTGATTTGCGAAAAGACCCTGTTGTAGATGCGCAAGACGCCACAAAAAGCAACCCGGCTCACTGCGTCATTGACTTTTCCAGACTGACGTCCAAAGGTCAGCGAAAGAAAAAGGCTCAAACTTTAGCGATCAAAGCTTCCGAGCGAGGATGTCAGTTCCTTGCTGCGAAATGATTCGCGTAGCGCGTTAGCGTGAACGCCTAAAAGCGCGCTCCATGAGCCTGCACAAAGAAATCAGCTTCGAGTCCGAAATCTGCGAGCATCTGGCCGACCACGGCTGGCTGTACGCTGAGGGTGATGCGGCGGGCTACGACCGAGCGCGAGCGCTGTATCCGGCGGACGTGTTGGCGTGGGTGCAGACAACGCAGCCAAAGGCATGGGAAACACTGGTCAAGAACCACGGCGCGCAGGCGGAAGAAACGCTGCTGACTCGGCTGCGCGACCAGATCGACCAGCGTGGCACGCTGGATGTGTTGCGCCACGGCATTGAGCTGCTGGGCCTTAAAACTCCGCTCAAGCTCGCCGAGTTCAAACCGGCGCTAGGCATCAACCCGGACATCCTCGCCCGCTACGGCGCGAATCGGCTGCGCGTGGTGCGGCAACTGCGCTATTCGCTGCATAACCAAAACTCTATTGACCTCGGCTTCTTCCTGAACGGCCTGCCGGTCGCAACCGCCGAGCTCAAAACCGACTTCACGCAGAGCATTGGTGATGCGATTGATCAGTACCGATTTGACCGTCACCCGAAGCCGAAGGGCCAGGCCGCCGAGCCGCTGCTGTCGTTCCCGAACGGGGCGCTGGTGCACTTTGCGGTGAGCAATTCCGAAGTGCACATGGTGACGCGGCTCAATGGCCCGGCGACGGTATTCTTGCCGTTCAATTTGGGCAACGAGGGCGCGGCGGGCAACCCGGTGAACAAAGCCAGAGGTCACCGAACGGCATATCTTTGGGAGAAAGTCTGGGAGCGGGAGAGTTGGCTGGAGATTTTGGGGCGCTACCTAATCGCGCGACGCAACAGCAAAAAGCAAATTGAGGCGGTGGTCTTTCCGCGCTATCACCAGCTTGACGTAACTCGCAAGCTGCAAGCGGCGGTGCTGCACGATGGCCCCGGCGGCAAGTATCTGATTCAGCATTCGGCGGGCTCTGGCAAGACCAATTCCATAGCCTGGACGGCGCACTTTTTGGCGGAGTTGCACGGCGGCGCAAGCGGCGTGGACAAGAAGGTGTTTGACACGGTGCTCGTGGTGTCCGACCGGAACGTGATCGACGCGCAGTTGCAGGAGGCTCTGTTTGATTTCCAGCGCACCAGCGGCGTGGTCGCGGTGATCAAGAACACGGAGGGCAGCAAGAGCGCCGCGCTGGCCGAGGCCCTCGACAGCACAAAGAAGATCGTTGTGTGCACCATCCAGACCTTTCCGTTTGCGTTGGCAGCGGTGCGGGAGCTGGCCGCCGCGAAGGGCAAGCGCTTTGCGGTGATCGCCGACGAGGCGCACAGCTCGCAGACGGGCGAAGCGGCGTCCAAACTCAAGGCCGTGCTGAGCCCGGAAGAAATCAAGGAGCTGGGCGACGGTGGCGAGGTGAGCACCGAGGACATTCTGGCGGCGCAGATGGCGAGCCGTGCGGCGGATAGCGACATCACGTTTGTGGCGTTCACCGCGACGCCGAAGAACAAGACGATGGAGCTGTTCGGCACCTGCCCTGACCCGACGCGAAAGCCTGCGCCAGACAATGTGCCCAAGCCGTTTCACGTGTATTCGATGCGGCAGGCGATTGAGGAGAAGTTCATTCTCGATGTACTTCGGAATTACACGCCGTACAGTCTCGCGTTCAAGCTCGCGCACAACGGTCAAGACGTTACGGATAAGGAGGTCGACCGCAGCGCCGCGATGAAGCGCATCATGGGCTGGGTGCGGCTGCATCCGTACAACATCGCACAGAAGATTGAAGTGGTGGTCGAACACTTCCGCGAGTTTGTTGCGCCGCTCTTGAACGGCAAGGCGAAGGCGATGGTGGTGGTCGGCAGCCGGGTTGAGGCCGTGCGCTGGCAGCTGGCCATCGATAAGTACATTAAGAGTCGAGGCTACACGATGGGCACGCTGGTGGCGTTCTCCGGCGAAGTGACCGACAAGGAATCCGGCGCGGATGGCTACACCGAAAACAGCACAGTGCTGAACCCGAACCTGAAAGGCCGCGACATCCGCGAAGCGTTCAAGGGCGACGAGTACCAGATTTTGCTGGTGGCGAACAAGTTTCAGACCGGGTTCGATCAGCCGCTGTTGTGTGGCATGTATGTGGACAAGCGGCTAGCGGGCATTCAGGCGGTGCAGACGTTGTCGCGCCTGAACCGCGCGCACCCCGGCAAGGACACGACCTACGTGCTCGATTTCGTGAATGATCCGGAAGAAGTGCTGACCTCGTTCAAGGTGTATTTCGAGACCGCCGAACTGGAGACGACGACCGATCCGAACCTGGTGTTCAACCTACGCGCGAAACTCGATGCGGCGGGGCACTACGACGACTTTGAAGTAGAGCGCGTGGTCACGGTTGAACTGAACCCTGCGTCAAAACAGGGTGAACTCGTGGCGGCGCTGGAGCCGGTGAGCGACCGCGTATTGAAGCGCTACAAGGCGGCACAGGCGGAGCTGCGTCTCGCGCAGGATCGGAAGGACGCGAAAGCCGCAGACGCAGCAAAAGAGACGATGGATGCGCTGATTTTGTTCAAAGGTGATATGGGCGCTTTTCTGCGGCTCTACACCTTCCTGTCGCAAGTGTTTGACTATGGCAATACGGCAATCGAGAAGCGCGCGATCTTCTACAAACGACTGATGCCGCTGTTGGAATTCGGCCGCGAACGCGAAGGGATTGATCTGTCGAAAGTGGTGCTGACACATCATCACCTAAAAGACTTGGGCGCGCGACCACTGGGTCTCGCCGGCGGTGAGACGCCGAAGCTGGCCCCCATCACGGAGGCCGGCAGCGGCAGCGTGCAGGAACCAGAAAAGGTCTACATGGCGGAGCTGATCGCGAAGCTGAACGACTTGTTTGGCGGCGACACGACCGATCAAGACAAACTGCGCTGGGTGAACGGCACGCTACTCGGCAAAGTGGCCGACTCCGAGAAGCTTCGCGAGCAAGCGCAGAACAACAGCAAGATGCAGTTCGCTAGTTCACCCGATCTGAAACCCGAGCTTGAAAACGCGATCATCGCTTCGTATGACGCGCATTCCAGTCTGAGCAAACAGGCGTTGAATTCGCCTGCGGTTCTGCGCGGACTGCTAGACGTTCTTATCAATCACTCCGGGCTCTACGAGCGCTTACGCGAAGATCGCGCAAGCTGATCACCCCATTGCTGTTGCGTCGGTGTACACGCCTGCGCACCAAGTACCCACCGTAGGAACTACGGTCAAGATACACACCACCGCACCGCGCCAACGCGGTCGTGTGGTGTGCATTGGGGGGAGCCACGCGCGGGCAACGTCGGGCTTGCCCCGACTTGAGCGGCCCCAAGGCCGCGACCGCGCGTGGGGGGCGAAGCCCCGGCGCGTCTCGCTACGCGAGACCTCCCGCGAACGGGTCGGGCGGGTCGGCGATGGTCAGCGCGCAAGCGTTGGCCCAGCCGATCCGACCGAGTCCGGCCTAAGCCGGACCAAGCAGTTGGATTTCGCGAAGTCGAAACCAGCTGTGCAGCCCGCTTCGCGGGAGGTCTCGCGTAGCGAGACGCGCCCGGCGTGCTGGCCGCAAAGCTGGGCGTCCAGACCAGCTACCCGCCCCGGTGCCCCTAGGCACGCGCGTTAGCGCGAGGGGTGGGGGTTGCGGCACCTCCGCGCGCCAACGGACGCGCTGGGATCAGGGGCTGGGAGCTTCCGTTGTTCGCAACGGGTGCTCCCAGCCCCGCACCGTGAATCCGCGAGCCGTGGCGAACAGTTTGTTTACAAACTGTTTGGCTGGGCTCTCGCGATAGGTTAAGGTGCGTGCACCGAAGCCGTCAACTCACGTTCAAGCTGCGCGGAATAGCGCTCAAGCGCCTCCGCAATCACCGCGCTTGGATCGGTCGCAAAGCCCTTCGAATCGGCGCGCTTACGCGCGGCTTCAAGGCGCTGATGCAGCGCCAGGGGGATTCGAACCGCGAAAGGTTTTGTGGTGGTGGCTTTCTTTGGAATCAGTAGGGGCTTCGCCATGGTCAATCGATTCGAGTGGGAGAAATGAAAAGTGGGAAAGATGCTCGGCAGTCACGCGGTGTTGCCGTCCCGCGATCACGACGTAGTCGAGCGCAGAAAATGTGTGTCGCAGGCGCTCGGGGCTGCACGGGTCTGCGGCGACGTAAACGACGCCGTCAACGGTTTGGGTTTTCAACATGCGCAGATAACCCGCGAGAATGGAACGATACCGAGTCGGATTTTTGTACCAACGCTCCACCTCGATGGCGACAGTTGCGCCGTCGAAATTGACTGCGAGCAAATCGGGGGTTTGAAGCCAAAGATCGCGATGCGATCTGGCACGCAGAATCAAGTCGCGCGGCGTGACGAAGTCGCGATAGCCGATTTGCTGAAGGCGCAGTTGCGCTGTTTGCACGGCGAGCGCATGCAAGACGGTTCCGGGTGCGACGCGATCTAACGCGCCGAGCTCAGCCGCAGTATTGTCTTCGGGTAGCAGCAGCGAATGGCCGTGCGGAGTGAGGCCGTAAACCGGCACGACGCCGCCACTAAACGCGATGGCGTATCGACGAAGCAATCCACTGCGGTGCATTGAGGCCAACGTCTTTGTAGCTGCGTTGCGCTCGACCCCGAGCAACAGCTCCACGACTCGGCGCGACGTGAAGCGATGCGCGGAAAGCCACTGAGCGATTGCAAACCGTTTGGTGATATGCCGCGCGTCGCGTTCCGATTTTGGAAGCAAACCGCTCATATCGGTGATGCGCCCGCCGACGAGGCTGCGTGCGCGGCGCAGGTCACGACGCGCAACGCCTCGCGCGATTTTTCGGTCGGCACATGGCAAATCTGAATGAGTTTAGGAATGCCGTCGCCGGTCAACACGGCCCAACCATCGGGCAGATTGAGCAGGATGTTTTCGTCAAACAGGAATCGACGCGCTTGTCGGACGGTGCGCGTGTTCGATACTTTTTCGGTGAGCGCAATTCCCGTTTCGAAAACACGCGACTCGTCGTCGACTTGAATCTCCCCAGTCATGGCTGCGATCCATGCGGCTGTTTCGGGGTTTTGGACTCGGTAGAAAACTTTGTAGGCGCAGTTTTCAACCACTGCGTCCACTGTCGCATCGGGATTGAGGCCAGGCGCGGTTTTCAAATCGGCGAGCGATTGGTGCGACAAAACAACGTGCGCTCCCTTGGACCTAGCTGCGCCCAAGAATTCCAGCGCGGGTGGCGATATCCACGCTTTTGCCTCATCGAGAATCACAGCGACTTGACGCGGCGCGGTGACGATGTTGTCGCGACTCTCCGACAACTGCAGAATCCGTACGAGGAGCATGCGTTGCAACATGCGCACGCGTGGATCGCGCATGCTGCCAACTACGTAGAGAACGCCACCCGTTTCCATCATCGTTCGCAGAGACAGGCCGTTTACTCCGTTCGCGCAAGGCATGTCGGCAAGTTCAGTGAAACGATTCAGGAAATTTTCAGCTTTGTCAACGAGCTCGTCGCCAAGGCGATCCAGCAACGAGGCGGGGGTGTCACCCGATCGCATAGCGCGCGCAACCAACTGCGCAGCTGCTCGGTCGCTGGGTTTGTAAAAGTCAGGTCCACCTGCGCCCTCTTCTTCGAGACCGAAGGCGACCGACAGCAACTCGGCAACTTGCTCTGGACAGGCATCCGCGACGATGTTGAATTGTGGTGGCGCAGAAGGTCGTAGATCGAGTACACGATACTCCACGGATGCGGCCTTCGCTTCGCTATAGCAAACGCTTGGCAGCCAATCGTCGCGCTTTGGATCGCCGACGACAACGAACTCTCCCGCACGCGCAAATTGCGAAACGAGCGAACCGAGAAGTCGGCCCTTACCCGCGCCACTCGTGCCGACGATCTGCATGTGGCGGAGCGGAAGCGAAAGCAACGCCTTCTCCCGTTGCTCGCTCATACCGATAAAAATTTTGTTCGGCCGAAAGAATTTTCGCGGGTCAAACGTCTTCCGGCCCGTCGGCAAGTGCACTTCGATATTGCGCACGTCCGTTCTTCTATTACGTTCGAGGCGACTCTTGCGAACAAAGAACGACTTCACGACATCTTGCGTGGGAGACGTCATGCGGTGCAGCAGAAACGCGAGCAATGGTGCAAGCAAAGCGATAGCGCCGTGAACCGCAAGGCGCTCGCCAACTGCTCCGTCGACCGGTGTCCTTCGGATTGCCACCATAAAAAGGGTCCAAAGCACACACACGCCTGCACTTATCCGCAAGCCAAGCTCAACTTGTGTCGGCCAACGCTTGAAGATCGACAGCAACCACAAGGCGACAAGCAGGCCCGATGCGAGTGCTCCGCGACCAGCTGATGCGTTCACGACGTCAAACCAATACGTCAAGGCGTCGACAAGCCGTTCAAGCATTTTCTTTTCTCCCCCGCGTCGAACGCGCCTTCGCTTTGGCAATCGCATCCAGGGCTGCGGCCCGTGAGCTCGGTTGCGGAGCGGCTTCAGTCACTTCAATTTGTTTCGCTTGCGTTTCCCGTGCAGCACGAACGCGATGCGCTACTTCAGGATAGAAATCGCCTCGCTGATAGCTCGCCCTGATTGCGCGCAAGTACGCGAGCGGACTCGTCACGCTTTTGGCGAGCATTTGCCCGACGAGTTCGTCCACAATGTTTTGCGCGTCATCCGCACGAATACCTTGCAGACATTTCGCCGCCCCGAGCCGCAGTGCGCTCGTCCACAGCACCGGGAAAATCACATCAGACTCGCAACCCACCACCGGTGTGGTGGGGTCGGATGGTGTTTCTATGGTGGGTATTGGGGCGCACGCTGCGACGCTGCGTCGTGTCTCACGATTCACTGGCGTCGCGTATGATCGGTCGGGAGGGGGTGGCGTCGTTTTGACACCACCTCCGCAATCGCTCGGACGGTCAATCTGGAGGTAGTAGCGGTTGCTTGTCAGCGAGCCATCTTTTCGTCGACGCAGCTCAACGCGTATGAGGTCGGCCGATGCGAGCTCCTGAATGCGGCGTTGCGTCGCACGTTTACCTAGGGTGACTTTTTTAGCGATGAAACTGATGGACGGGAAACATACGCCGTGGTCATCGGCAACGTCCGCGAGCGCGAGAAGAATTAGCTTTGGAGCTGGAGTCAGCGGCCAGCCCCAGGCCCAATTGAGCGCACGTATGCTCATTTTTTCGATGGCAGCGCGTTCGACTTGCGCGCTTGTTCCCACAGCCAATTCTCGACTGTCGATGGCAGCCACAGTGGTTTGCGCGTGCCAGGCGCTTTGAAGTGGGGCGGCAGTGACTCGGGTTTCCGAACAAGGTCGGATGAGATCGACGATGGTCGCCGACGGATGATTTTTGCGAGCTCGTCAATGTCGAGTGGGATAGTGTTTGGATTCATGTTTTTGTCCACCAATGCGTACTTGCACATTAGCCGCAAAAAAATACAATGTCAACCAATCCGTGTAAAAGCAAAGCTATGCAACGCAGTGCAAAATCCAACACAAATGAGATCAGCGAGCGAGCTCTCTGGTTGTCACACCTTGACGAGTGCAAGCGTGCACTCAACACTCCGACGATTGCCGAGTTAGCGGACAAACTCGACTATCGTCGCCAAGAAATTGATCGGTTTGTTAACGGCGGCGAGGACGAACTCCCGGCCGATTCGCTACGCGCCAAGCTCATGTGGGCACTACGTGACACGGATCGCGTGTCAACGGATACGCGCAAACTTCTTAGCCGGCTGTTGCAGTGGAGTCGCGGCAAAAATCAAGAAGAGATGCGCGAGTACTGGTTGGAGAAACTTTCGTCGATTTCGGCGAAATACTCTCTCTCGTCCGATGCGCAGGTCGCAAAATTCCTTGGCATATCTAGGCAGGCGCTGAGCAAGTTCAAGACGGGTGCGTCGCATTTGCCCAGCTTAGGCACACAAGCTCAGATCATGAACCTCGAATCGATGACTGCGATTACAGATCAGATTTGGGATCTGTTTCCTGCTAAGCAGGCGGAGAAGCTCAAAGCAGCGAATCTGCGCAGCGCCGCGTATCTGCGGTCGCGCAACAAGGCGAAAATTTGATGGATTCCCGATTTTTACCAACGGGCTGCTGGCACAAATTTGGCACACTTTGAAAGCAAAAATGTGCAATTTTCGGCAATCGCCAGCAATGCCACGCAATACTAAGTTGTTGTTTTTATTATATTTTGTGGCGCGCCCGACAGGAGTCGAACCTGTGACCCTTGGCTTCGGAAACCAATACTCTATCCAGCTGAGCTACGGGCGCGTGGCGTCAATTATAGGGGGCTACCCTCGACGCGGGCTGCATCGCTATAATTGAGGGTTGCAGGAAACGGTTTTCCTGAATCGAATACTACTCAGCTATTCGATGAGCAACACGCAACCACAGAACAAAAGCG
>Ga0209097_10003507_pt1 | contig 12015 bp, 11 predicted proteins | sample AD_UKC052_MetaG_FD_184419 | JGI IMG/M metagenome (GOLD analysis project Ga0209097, IMG submission 184419) | Active sludge microbial communities of municipal wastewater-treating anaerobic digesters from USA - AD_UKC052_MetaG (SPAdes) (version 2) | ecosystem: Engineered > Bioreactor > Anaerobic >... | reverse complement strand
AATTTTTTAAAGTCCATTCAGAATTTCATGTCCTAACTTATCCCTCTTGGTAAACAAGTACTTCTCATTATGCGCATTGGGTATCATTTCGATGGGTACGGTTTCTGTTACTTCCAATCCATATCCCAACATGCCGGCTCTTTTCCTGGGGTTATTGGTCATGAGTTTCATTTTAGTGATGCCTAGTTCCCGCAGGATCTGTGCGCCAACACCATAATCTCTTTCATCCATTCCAAAACCCAGGTGCAGGTTGGCTTCCACGGTATCCATGCCCTGCTCCTGCAGTTTGTATGCTTTTAATTTATTGAGGAGGCCGATGCCACGACCTTCCTGGTTCATATACAAAACCAATCCTTTGCCGGCGGCTTCAATATTCTGCAGTGCATGATGTAGTTGGTCGCCGCAATCGCAACGAAGCGAACCCAGGATGTCGCCGGTCATGCAGCTGCTGTGCACCCTCACCAGTACAGGCTCGTCTTTTTCCCATTCGCCTTTCTTGAGGGCCATATGCGTTTCGCCGGTATTTAATTGTGTAAAGGCGATCAGTTCAAAAATACCGTATTTAGTAGGCATCTTAACCCGCACTTCTTCCCTGATAAGGGTTTCAGCTTTCAATCGATATGCGATCAGGTCTTTAATAGAGATGATCTTAAGGTTAAATTTCTTCGCAATTTCTGTAAGCTGTGGAAGACGGGCCATGCTGCCATCTTCATTCATAATTTCTACGAGCACTCCTGCTGGTTCAAATCCTGCAAGCCTGGCCAGGTCGGTAGTAGCTTCTGTATGCCCGGCCCTCCTTAATACGCCACCTTTTTTGGCCCTCAAAGGAAAAATATGGCCGGGGCGGCCAAAATCGGAGGGTTTGCTATCCGGGTTAATAAGTGCCTGTACGGTTTTTGACCGGTCGTGGGCCGAAATACCCGTGGTACAACCGTTTCCCAATAAATCGATGCTAACAGTAAATGCAGTTTCATGCAAAGAAGTATTGTCGATCACCATTGGCTGCAGGTCTAATTCAACACATCGGTCTTCCAGTATCGACGCACAGATCAACCCACGGCCATGTGTACTCATGAAATTGATCACTTCGGGCGTTACATTGCGGGCTGCCGTAACAAAATCGCCTTCATTTTCACGGTCTTCATCATCTACTACGATCACCATTTTGCCATTCCGGATATCATCAATGGCCGCTTCAATACTATCTAGCATAATTGGGTATTTAAAATGCAAAGTTAACGAGGATTGTAAATTAACCTGTTATCTTTTCGCTTTTCGAAAATGAAGTTCCGGGTTGAAATGCAGATCTTATGAATGCAAGTTGTGTATCCTATTTCTGGAAGTTGACTTGCTAACGGTTAGGGGAAAAGCATAATTTTTATTCAACCATTTTTTGATGCAGCGTAAAAGCTATCCACGCTGCCCTTGATTTTGTTAATAAATGTTAACGTTAAATCATTAATTATTCATTTTCTTTGCCTTGTAAAACCACGCATATGCAATTGAGAAAACTAATTCCCTTTATGATCGCCATGCTGGCGTTGCCTTTTTTGGTAATGAGCCAGGTAACAACCAGCAGTATAACAGGTGTTGTAAAAAACAATACCGGGAACGCCCTGGCGGGTGCCAGCATCACGGCAACCCATATCCCCACAGGATCGGTATATACTTCTGTTAGCCGTGCCGGAGGCCGTTTCGACATTAGCAACATGAATGCAGGTGGACCTTACACCATCTCCGTGACATTTGTAGGTTTTGAACCTGATACGAAAACCGATGTGTTTTTAACCCTCGGCGAAACCCAATCAACGAATTTTGTACTTACCGACAAAACCACCAAGCTTTCTGAAGTGGTTGTTTCGGGCAGGCGTACTTCCAGCGCCAAAACGGGCAGTGAAACTACCATTGGCCGGGATAAACTGGCTATTATGCCAACGGTTGGCAGAAACCTGAACGACTTTTTGAAATTCACTCCACAGGCAAAGTTCACTACGGCGGGTGGTATTTCCATTGGTGGACAGAACAACCGCTACAATGGATTTTTGATCGATGGTGCCATCAACAATGATGTGTTTGGTGTAAGCGAGCAGGCCACTAACGGCGGAAGGGCTGGTGTTCCACCAATCAGTATCGATGCGATAGACCAGATTGTAGTGCAGATATCTCCATATGATGCATCGTTGGGTAATTTTACCGGCGGTTCTATAAATGCCATTACCAAATCAGGTACAAATGAATTTCACGGATCGGCCTATTATATTTTCCGCAACCAGAATTTGGCAGGAAAAACTCCCGGCACCGTGCCCGATTCAGTTAAGCGGGTTAAGCTTGGCAACTTCGATAATAAGACCTATGGCTTTACCCTTGGAGGACCGATCATGAAGAACAAAGCATTCTTCTTCATCAATGCCGAAATGCAGAAAGACAACAGGCCACAGCCTTACCAGGAAACCGGCAATTCAACTTTCAATGTTGCCGATACGATAAACAAACTGGTAACATTCCTGAAATCAAAATACAATTACGATCCGGGAGACTGGCTGAACAACCCTGATATGGTAGATCGTACCAACATCAATACCCGTTTCGATTTCAACGTGAACAGCAAGAATAAACTCACCCTGAGTTATCGTTACACCAAGGCTGAAAGGACCAATCCAGGCCGTAGTAATTACAACGGAACTTCGGGTAACAGCAATATCAACTTTACCAACAACGCCGAATTCTTCCCTTCAACTACCCATTCGGGTAACCTGGAATTGAATACCAAATTCAATAACAAGTATAACAACAAATTCAGGGTATCCGTTACCGATGTAGTGGATGACAGGGGAACAGTAGGTACTCCATTCCCAACAGTTCAGCTTGCGTCATTCAACAATGGCCCGGTAATTAACTTTGGTTCTGAAGTTGCATCCAGCGCAAACCTGCTGAAACAACAGATCCTGAATTTTTATGATGCCTTTAAAATGTATGCAGGCAAGCACGCACTCACCCTGGGTGCTGATATCGATTTCAACAAATCATACAACCTGTTCATGAACAGGAATTATGGATTTTATATTTATAACAACCTGGGAACCGGTGCTTCGCAGATCAATTCATTGCAAGCGTTTATGGAAGACCGTGGACCTGCCCGTTACCGCAGGGGTTATTCCCTGGTAGATCCGGGTAATAAAGGTGGCGATGATAATACAGCCTCTGCTGCGAACTTCAAATCATACAGGCTTGGTTTCTTCGTGAATGATGACATCAAAGTAAATGATAAGTTAACCGTAACATTGGGTGTAAGAGCTGATAAAACAGCCTTTACCACAGATGTTCCGGAAGATAAATTCTTTAATGATACAGCCCGCAAAGTGATCTCCCAGATTTACGACCTGGAAGATGCGGTATCCGGAACCAGGTTCACACCAAAATGGCAGCTATCCCCACGCGTTAGTTTCAAATATAACATCGATGAAGAGAATGTGATCATCCGTGGTGGAATCGGCGTATTTGCCGGACGTACACCATTGGTATGGCCAGGTGGTGTTTACCAGAACAGTGGCATAAGCATTGGTGGCCTGGATACATCAAGGTCTACTTCACAGTTGTCCGCTCCAGGTACCGAATATGGCCTGCAGATCACCGGCGCCCCAATGCCATTCAGGCCCGATGTCAACAACCAGTTTACGCAAACAGATTTCGGACTTACATCTGGCTTGCTGACACCACAAGGTGACCTGAATATTATTTCTAAAAAATTCCACCTGCCTGCGGTGATCAAAGGATCATTAGGTGCTGATAAGAGATTAAGGAATGGCTGGACGATCGGCTTTGACATGGTGTACACAAAGAATATTTTTGAAGTTGATTGGGTGAATGTAAATTTCGCCAAACCAACGATCAATACAACCGGCCCCGACAGCAGGTTGATCTACGCAACTGGTGGCAACCCTACCAAACTTGTATACAGGTCATGGTCGCCGGTTGCTTCTGTACGTAACCCTTACAGCAATATCATCCTGCTTAAAAACAGTACCGGGCAAAAAGGATTTGCTTATAACTTCACCGTTACTGTTGACAAACAACAAACCAAAAAAGGTTTTGGATTTAATGTAGCCTATAGTTATGGTAACTCACAGGTACACAATGAAGCCACCAGCTCGATCAATACTTCTAACTGGACAAACATGGAAGCAGTCAGCACCAGGAACTCCCTTCCGTTGAGTACATCTGACTTTGATCTTGGTCACCGCGTATTTGCATTGGTTTCAAAGAAATTTACCTATGCAAAAGAGCATGTATCTACCACCATCGCTTTTTCTTACAACGGACAATCGGGTAACCCTTACAGTTATACCATGAGTAACCGTTCTTTCATCGGCGATGGTGTAACCAACAACGACCTGATGTACATCCCGGCCAGCCGTGCAGAAATGGACCAGATGACTTTTGTAACCAGGTTATCAGGAGCCGCTGCTGCTGTACCAGGTGCAAATGCAGCCGACATCGTTGCACAGAAGGACCAGTTTGAAACATTCATCCTGTCTGACAAATATCTTCGTAAACACCGTGGACAGTTCTCTGAAAGAAATGGCGCACGTGCACCGTTCACCAATATTGTAGACATGAGCATCACCCAGGAATTTTCTATAAAAGTGGGAAAAGTAAGGCATGCACTTTCTGCGAGGTTCGACATGTTCAACTTCACAAATTTCCTTGATAAGAATGCAGGCCGCCAGTACTTCTTCAATTTCGACCAGGCACAGGTGCTTAGTTTTGAAGGATTCAGCGGAACTACTCCAACGTATAAGTTCTTTAAACCAGCCAACAACAAGGTAGGCGCTATCAGCGATCCGGCCAGCCGTTGGAATGGACAGGTTACTATCAGGTATAGCTTCTAAGCCATTACCTTCAATAATAAAAAAAGACTCCGATAAACGGAGTCTTTTTTTATGCAATATTTTTAGAGTGCTTTGCTATTAATAAATCTAAAACCTTCACTAACTAATTCTTTGAAAATCTTTTATTTATTTCACTTTTACTTTTTTGCTTCTCCAAAAAAGTAACCAAAAAAGAGCCCCGAAAAAAATTACATCCTTTTTTCGGGATGGAGCCCTGATTAAACTTTTGCACTACTGTAAACTCAAATTTAGTTCCCTGATCATGAAGAGTATCAAATTTTAAACCACTTTTAATAGTAGATCACGTAATATTTTTATTTATTTCATCACTTACCCCATCCCCAGGTTAAACATTGTGGAAATGCACGGGCCCAGGTAGGAACATCATGTTTGCCGTCTTTCAGTTCAAGGTAATAAATATCCTTATCCTTATCATACCCTTTTTTACTCAGCTCCTGTATAAGACCTAACGTGTCATCAATTGAATCAATGATGCCATTGTTGTTGCGGTCGGCGGTTTCATCCATGGTACCTACTTCAAAAAAGAATTTCAGCCAGGGCTGATATTTACCTTCCCTCACCTGGCGATGCATGATGCGGTTTATATCTTCATCAAAATCCTCATCGTCCTGGTCCTTATCTCTCCACCACATCGATCCGCTGAATACCGCTGCCATGGAAAACTCTTCAGCATTGTTCCACACAATATCCAATGCGCTTAACCCTCCCAGTGAGAAACCTGCAAAAGATTTATCCTTAAAAGCGGTTACCCGGTAATGTTTACGCAGGAAAGGCAGTAATTCCTCAAAAATAAACCGGCTGTATAAAGAGGCTTTAGCGCCCCTGCCTTTATAATCGAGTATACCGGCGGTTCCGTATTCATTCTTACGGTCGGCAGAACAATGAATACCTACGCAGAATAAAGGCTGAATGGCGTTGTTGTTGCAAAGGTCATCGAGGATGTCTTCAAAATGCATGGTCCGAAGGTCTTGCCCGTCGTTGATGAGCAAAAGGCTGAGGAATGAGAAATCCCTTGTATCGGCCGGCAGGTAACAATCCACCTTAACATCGCGGTTCAGGTGTTTTGAGGTTAACAGGTGCGCTTCTAAAATAATACAATTGGTTTTTTTTACCGGCATAAGGGTCAAATTTACAAAAAAGCACAGAAGCTTATTAAACTAAACATAATTTGTTTTATTGCCCTGTTAAAAATATATTTGGTAACATTTAAATATATCCCTCACCAAAATTAAACATATGAAAAAGATAGGCATGTTGCACGGGAAAGAAAGAAGTTTTCCGGAGGCTTTTGTAGAAAGAGTTAACAGTAAGAAGATCGATGGCATTATGGCCGAACCGGTACGGATCGATAAAGTGATGCAGGGTGAACCCAGCGGTTATGCGGTGATCTTTGACAGGATATCACAGGATGTACCCTTTTACAGGGCCTACCTCAAAAATGCGGCATTATGTGGCACAACGGTGATCAATAACCCTTTTTGGTGGAGTGCTGATGAAAAGTTTTTCAACAACTGTCTCGCTACCAAAATTGGCGTACCTGTTCCCAAAACTGTGATACTGCCTTCCCGCGACCTGCCAACCGATACCAGTGCAGATTCTTTTTCCAACCTCGCCTACCCGCTCGATTGGGATGGCATCTTCAAATACATTGGCTTTCCTGCTTACATGAAACCATTTGCCGGTGGCGGATGGAAAAGTGTTTACCAATTAAACAGCATGGATGAGTTTTTTGAAAAGCATGCCGAAACAGAACAACTGGTGATGATGTTGCAGGAAGAGATAAAGTTTGAAGAGTATTATCGTTGTTATTGCATCGGTGGTAAATATGTTCGCATCATGCCATACGAACCACGCAACCCGCACCACCTGCGTTATGTGGCCGATTTTAAACCATCCCCGGAACGTTATAAACTGATGGAAGACATTGTACTTCGCATTTGTCATTACCTGGGTTACGATTTCAATACGGTAGAACTTGCCGTGAGAGACGGTGTTCCTTATGCCATTGATTTCTGCAACCCGGCTCCCGATGCAGAAGTGACCAGTGTAGGGCAGGAAAACTTCGATTGGGTTGTGGAAACCGCTGCCAATTACGCCATTGAAAAAGCGTTGGAACATGTTGAAGGTGCCGATAACCTTACCTGGGGTAAGTACATTAAACACAGTGCTAATAAACAGAAACTATATTAATGAAGTCATGGTTGAATAAAATGGAGTATTGTTTTCATCACAAATCAACTATTGCTTTTTAAACATCAATCACACTCAATTATTTTATGGCCAATTTATCATACAAACATTTCACCGTAGGCGTTGAAGAAGAATATATGGTGATCGATCCCGAAACAAGGGAGCTTAAAAGTCATGAACAAAAGATCGTGCATGAAGGTCATAAGGTGATCAAGGATAAGGTAAAGGCCGAGATGCACCAGGCCGTGGTAGAGGTTGGCACCGACATTTGTGCCGATGTGGATGAGGCCTTCATGGATGTTGGCACATTGCGTAAGACCATCAGCGGCATTGCGGATGAACTTGGCTTGTGGATCGGAGCCAGTGGAACACATCCTTTCAGCCATTGGGAAAAACAATTGATCACTGAGCATATCCGTTACAGTGAGATCGTGAATGAACTGCAGGAAGCTGCCCGCAGTAACCTGATTTTCGGACTGCATGTACACGTTGGTATGGAAACCCGCGAGATGGCCATTCACATTGCCAACTCGGCCCGTTATTTCCTGCCACATATCTTTGCACTTAGTACCAATTCTCCATTCTGGGAAGGCAGGATGACGGGTTATAAATCGTTTCGTACGAAAGTATTTGAAAAATTCCCCCGTACCGGTATTCCCGATTGTTACGACAGCATAGAAGATTATGACAACTACATCAAGTTACTGGTAAAGACTAACTGTATCGATAACGCGAAGAAGATCTGGTGGGACTTAAGGGTTCATCCTTTCTTCAACACGGTAGAATTCCGTATCTGCGATATTCCATTAACGGTTCAGGAAACGATTGCCATCACCGGCATCTTCCAGGCTATATGCGCCAAGTTATACAAACTGCGCAGCCAGAACCTTAATTTCATGATGTACAGCAGGGCGCTGCTCAATGAAAATAAATTCAGGGCAAGCCGCTATGGCATCGATGGCAGTATGATCGATTTTGGTAAGGAAGCAGAGGTAAATACCCGGGTATTGATCTATGAACTGCTCGACTTTGTTGATGATGTTATTCCACACCTGGGCAGCCGCCATGCCATCAGTCATGTGCATAAAATGCTGGATGAAGGTACAGGCGCCGATCGCCAGTTAAAAGTTTTTGAAGAAACCAAGAGCCTTGAAAAAGTGGTGGATTATATCCATTCGAGCTTTTTACAGGGTTTATAAAAAACATACAAAATTTAAAGCAGGAACGGTCAACATAAGTTGACCGTTTCCTGTTTCTGCACCTTAAAAAAAACAAATTGTCTGAACTAACCAAAACGTTTATCCGCAAAGGGCCTGGCGCTCCAGCTTATTGAAACTAAGTGAAAAAGTAGTCCCTTTTCCCAACTCCGATTCTACCGAAACGCCCACCTTATGTGATAATAATATTTCGAGGGTTGTAGACAATCCCAGTCCCATACCGCCAGCTTTATTGGTGACGTAAGGCTTGAATATATTTTTGATATTTTCTTTACTTATGCCTACCCCATTGTCGCTAATCAGGATCATACATTTGTTATCGATCGTTTGGGTGGTCAACGTCAATTCCCCACCAATTGGAGGCATGGCGTCAATGGCGTTGATGATGATATTGGTAAGGGCGAGCTTGATCTTATGCTTGTTTACCATCACTTCGCAATCGAGTGTTGTATAATTTTTATGTATACTGATGTGCTTCATCATGATCCTGTCCTGGCTCACTTTCAGTATTTCATCCAGCAACAGATTGATAGAATAAGTTTCGGGTATTAATTCATGGGTTGTATACGACAATAATATTTCCGAAACCAGGTCGTTGATGCGGCCGGTACCCCGGGAAATGATATCGAGGTAAATCTTTTGTTCATCATTCAAAGTAGAGCTATTAAGCATTTCTACGGCAAGATTCACATTTGTCAAAGGATTGCGCACTTCATGTGCCATAGCGGATGCAAACTGGCCAAGTTGTTTCATGACTATTTTTGCAGGCAGGAGCGATTTATTTGGTTTCAGTGAAACCGTGTATGTATTCAATTGCTTATTTTCCTTTGTGTGTGTAACTCGATTCATAAATTTTATTTGTGCCGTAATGCTGATTGGTTTTTCATTCATCCCCCTGGCGAAGGCTTGTAAAGCGGGAAACAAGCACTTGCCGGGAAACAACAATCCGTAATCCTTTCTATGTAAGAAAAGGCAATGTGATCGTCAACTCATGCCCGTCGTGTGGCTTTGAATTGATTTTGACATATCCATTGAATAATTCTGCCCTGCCGGTAACATTGCGAATACCAACATCTTTCGTCATTTTATTCATATAATAACCCTTACCATTATCCGACAAAATCAAAACAATATTTTCATCTACTTTGTTTAACTGAATTACGGCCCTGGTAGCTTTGGCATGTTTCAGGATATTGTTCAGCAGTTCGTGAACCATTCTGAAAATGTTCAACTGAATTCATGATGTATCATTTCGATAGTAACCTTTACTCATAACCACTTTTGATGATGGTTTGTATCATTTTGAATCTCCCGTTAGGGTTAATATGATTTGGCAAATGCGCCGGAATAATGATACCCTGGCCGGATTCCAGTTTATGTGAAACCTTATCAATCACTATATCTGCTTTCCCTTCAATGATCTGTGCATATGTATCAAAAGGAGACGTTTTTTCTGTAAGGCCTTCACCACTATCGAATGACATTACACTGATATTCCCGGTAGATTTCTTGATGATGGTTTTGATTACAACCGAATTAGGAACATACTCAATGATCTCTACAATAATGTGAGATACTCCTTTCTCTACTTCTTTGATATCCGTATTGGCTTTTGATTCTATATGATCCAGTTTTGTTGGTTTAACCATACCTAAAGGTCTATAGAGGAGACAAGAATAGCATTACACAACTATGCAAATAAGTTGCAAAATTCACACTAATTGATTGAGGAATTTGGTTGAACCGGACTTGATATGCACCTGATACTTGGCATACAATACCAGGAAGGCCTCACTAGTGTTGAAGCTGGGTTTTGTTCAAGAATTTTATCGCAAAAAAAACTTCGTTATTACAACCCTTACAGGCAGATAATAACGAAGTTATTTACATTGTGGTCTTTATTGCCGTTTTGTGGAGAAATATCCACAGTCGGAGAAAATATTTAAGCTCAAACGATTTAGTTCTTAAAGCGACAAACCCAATATTAAATGCTATTTATGTTTGAAAAGGTAAAACACACCTATCTGAAAACCCCTGTTGGTTGATTTTACAGAAGAGTTGTCATTGATATTACTGAGACCCAGATTATAACGGGCATCTACGCCAAACCCAGATGGCGGATGTACATATCCGACACCTCCTCCGATTGCAAAATCCACGCCTTTAAAGTCAGACTTAATATCGGTACTATTGCTACCGACTTCCGATTTGGCGCTGGCCAGGAAACCTATTTGCGGCCCGGCCTGCAAACGAAAACCATTGTCGAACATATATTGTATCATCAAAGGAACATTGATGTAATTGAGCTTTATTTTTGCTTCACTGTTCAACAATTTGTATTTAGCACCCTGTGCAGAAAAAACCAATTCTGGTTGAAAGGCCAATTGTTTTGCCAGGTGTATATGGCCGAGAAGTCCGATATGAAGTCCTGTTTTGGCATCATAACTTGCGCCGTTGTCATTATTGATGTTAAAGACATTCAAACCGGCTTTAACGCCAAAGTTTACATGTTGCGCCTGCAGGGTTGCGGAGGTAGCAAGCAACATAACAGCTGCCAATACTAGTTTTTTATTCATTTTTCTTTTTTTAGGTTAATAATTCAGTTCAACATAAGCCGAACCGTTTTCATTATGGTTAGTAAGATTTTATAATCAGAGAATAAGTATCAACAATAAGATGATGATAATAATGGCGCCTACAGAAAGATAAACCCCCTTGCCGAGTACTTTCATTTCTTTCTTGATGCTTTTAACTTCTTTGCGAAGATTTTTCCTTTCGCTTTTCGACATTGTGGTACGATCCATTGATTTGATCTCTTCCAGGCGTTCAACAAGTTTCAATACCCTTGGATCGTCACTTTTCAAAGGAGTAGTGGTGCCTGGTAAAGGTGTTGACAGGCTCACAGCTGAACTAGCCGGCATGGAGAGAGAAATCAACAAGGCTACAGAAAGGATGCGCATTACTTTAAGTGGGTTCATAACGTTGTGTTTTTGGTTAAAAGTTTTGAATATTTACAACAATTTTTATTACAGTTATTTATAAAGAACAACTAACCTGAAGAACCTTTTTTAATACCACAGGATACATACCTCATGATTCACACATTCTCCAGGGAAATTCTTTTCTTAAATTGTTTAATTCTTTTAAAATAGGTTGCGGTTAACCCGGTAACTTTTCTGAATTGATGCGATAAGTGTGCCACACTTCTATAATTGAGCTTGCGGGATATCTCGGAGAGATTTAATTCGTCATACAACAACAATTCTTTTGCCCTTTCAATTTTATGTGCAATGACATAATTCTCAATGGTAGTTCCGGTTACTTCAGAAAAAAGATTGGCGAGATAAGTGTAATCCAGTTCCAGCCTTTCGCTGAGATAATCTGAAAGATTCATGGCAGGCCTTACATCGGAGTAATGAACCATCTCTATGATGATCACTTTGATGTTCTCGATCAATATGGCCTTTCTGTCATCCATTAATTCAAGGCCAGATATCATCAGGGCCGTTCTTAAACGGGTGAGTTGTAAAAAATTCAGTGCCTGGAATATTTCCACTTTGCCCAATTCAACCGGGCCATGTCCTATCCGCAATTTTTCAAGTTCATACCTTACTATGAGCTTACAACGCATCGATACCATGTATTTTATATAAAGCTTCAAGTATCAATTTTATCCTAAGGATGCAGAAAAATTAAAG